>WNGP01003808.1_pt1 | contig 12637 bp, 9 predicted proteins | sample 5407671 | NCBI WGS metagenome assembly WNGP01 (sample SAMN13153381, study PRJNA577476) | soil metagenome | isolation source: 40 cm soil or saprolite under Garry oak tree replicate 2 | place: USA:California | collected 2016-06-15 | reverse complement strand
ATCCATTTATCTCTATCCCTCTGGAGTAATTCATCCATTGTATAGGCGACCCTTATGGTCGCCCCGTTGACGTCCATCTAGCTGCATTCCTCTGGTGTCTTAGGCAAGGGTGCGACTGGTGGTAGCTTAGGCGGACCACCCGGACCACCAGGAGCACCTTGACCTGCACCACCCTGGCCTGTTGCGCCTGGACCTACCTGACCTTGACCGCGTACCTGGTCCAAACTCAATGGGTCGCCAACGGCGACAACCATTCCGGCCAGGCGCGGGAGTTCTAATCCGTTCATTGAAATCTGCTGAACGCCGGGATTGGAACCTTCGGCCAGTAAAACATCATTAATATAGAGTACACCCGGTACACTGCTGGCAACTCTAAACAGTTCACGATCGATCACGGGCTTACGCAGTGGCCAACCCCTTTTTGCCTGCTCGTATTGTGGAGCTGCAAGCTGTGTCACCTGGCTAGCCAGAAGCACGTTCGGCGAGGCTGGCAGAGGCGAGAGAAACTGCGCGATTGCTGCCTTAACCCCATTGCGTACCTGGGCCACATGTGCACCAGGCACGACCTTGATTCCTACCGAAACCCAGATCAGCTTATAGGTCGGACCAAGCAAAAAGATTTCGGTGGTCACTAAGTGCCGCGGCTCAAGATAGGCTGCAATTGTATCCAGGAAGATACGGTCGGGTACTGGCGCATCCGGATGATCTGGATCATAGGTAGGAATAACCATCAAAGTCACCGCTCCTGGCGCATCGCCAGGACTATTCGACCCAAGCTCAGGATTGTACGCCGGAACTACCTCAACACGCCCAATATTCAGGCCGGGTGTACGCAAAGTAATCGCCTCGAAATCGGAGATACTGACGAGCCGATCGCGGTGGCGAAGATAACTTGAAATCTGCTTCTCACCCTCTGATTCCGTCTCCGACTCTGCGCCGCCCCATGTCCGTACAGGATTGCTCACCTTAAAACCAGCAGGCAGCGCCGGGCTACTATTAATCGAACCAGCGCCCACATTGCCTTGAGACCCAAAACTATAAGCATAATCCGCCCGTAATATCGACTGAAATGGCGGACGTGCACCGTGCGTGCCATCGCCAAAGCGGATCTGGCCGGATTCGAGATCGACTGAAAACACATTCGATGACGTAATCGAGGGAGGAAGTGTACCAGGTGGCACCTTCGAATTCGAAACAGGCACCTCAGGACCAGCGCTCAGCAAATCATCGACCTCGTTCCACTGTACGGTCTGGCCATTTGTGGTCACCGTCAAATGTACTGAATCTGCAACAACCGGCGCCTTTGACAGGGTTGCAACCTGGTCAGGCTCGCCTGTACCCTCCGGCAGCAGTTCGTTGGCAACATATGCTTGCTGTGTGACTGTGACGGTATTGATATCAGCCAAGAGCAATCTCACCGGTAGCGAAGCAGGTGCGCTTATGCGTAACCAGCTAATCAGCCGCTCGTTCAAGGCAGTATCATCTAATGCAGGGGGAAAGTCACCAACACCTGCTTCAAGCGGGTCAAGATTACTCCACAAAGTGAGTTTTTCCGTATCGTCGGGCAGTGTCATTTCGACGACACCCGGTTGCGCCAACACATCGACCTGCGCATTGGCATCTAGTGGGAGATACTGGGGAACCCGGAAGCGGAAATCATCGGGTAATCTCCCTCCCTGTGGAATATTTGGGATGGCATACTGCAAGTGCGGCCCGGTAATCGTTTGCCCAACAGGTGTAAGCTGGCGCGTAGCATTCTTCAGTACCGGCACAATCCCCAGGCTGATCGTGTTGCCGGCAATGGCCTGGCGTGCCTCATCGATCTTCTCAGTGTATGGTTTGTCAGATGAGCGGACCAGCAGGGCAACCCAAAGTGAATTATCGACAGTATCTGCACTCAGATCTACGCCGCCACTGTTCATGATCTTGAGCGAAAGTGGCACTGTCTCGTACAGTACAGGCGGGGTATCAGGCTGATGTCCCTTATAGGAGGCATATAACGAGTTATAGTAGGCCAGCAGACTGCCAGAAGGATCCTGTAGTTGGCGCTTGAAATAGACCTGTGTCTCAATAGGGAGTACATCAAGCGCGTTGTCTGTGCGAAAAGGTACCTGCCCTGCACCTACCTCCAGGTCATCATTTAGTGTAACTGTCTGCAGCGGTCCACGGTCGTTCGAGAACGTGACAAGCCCATGTGCCGATGAAGCAGGCTGCAGTGGAATGCCCAGCAAAGAGAGGAACTTGCGCCGGTTGCGCTCAGGAATCTGGTTGCTGCGATAGAGCAGATTCTCGGTGAGAAAGGCGAACAGCTCAATCAACGTTACACCGGGATCGCTCTCATTGAAGTTCGTCCACTCAGGATTATGCACCGGAACGCGAGCCAGCGTCTCACTCAGCAATTCCTGGTAATGGCGATCATCAAGTGTTGGTATATTGAATGGCATGGGCAACTCTCCTCTTTCCTTCCTCAACCAGCTAGCGTCACATTTAAACTCACACGTTCCCGGCTCTGGGTAGCGACCAGCTTGTAGGTGATAGTAGCGATAGCAGCTTGTTCATCAGATGGGTCTTGATCAACATCAACTGATTGGACAAAGATACGAGGCTCCCACTGCTCGAGTGCCTTGATAATGCGATCTGAAATCAGGTGCCGCGTCGTGACCGTGTTTGGCTCGAAGAGATAGAGGCCAAGACTGCCGCCAAAGCCCGGGAGCCTCACTCGCTCGTTCAGCTCGGTCATCAAGATGATACGGATTGATTCGCGTACATTAGTCTCACCCTCCGACCAGGCCAATCGACCGTCAGACCCGATACGCGGCGGGAAACCAATCCCTCGTCCAAACAATTTACCAGCATCTATCATGGATTAACTCGCTTTCAACTTTATTGGAAAACAGATGCGGATGAACGGGAGCCACCAGAAGATAATATTTAAGAGAAGCAGGAAAATCATAAGAACTATCAGGGCACAGATCGTGATGATTGGGATCGAGAAGGAGCAGATCGTGCCAAGGTCGAACTGTTGACCCCCGTCGAGTTTGCCATCCAGGGTATTTTTTAAATTGGTAACGCTTTCCATCTGCTCGCGCAGTTTGTTAGAGATGAGGATGCCAACGTTCTTCCGAAATTTGCGCAGGCCTGCGATGCTCGTATCGATAGGCATCGTGATACGAATGGGGCGGGCTGGCGCGTCGAAATCAAAGAAGGGCGCGAGCGCAAATAGCTCGGTGGAATCACTGACGACATCTGGGTGCAGCGGGCCACAGTGTGGTCGCTGGTAGACACAGCGCAGTACATAGCGTGTCCCTCCAGTTGGATCAAGCTTCGGCATCACTGGCACTTCCGCTTGTAGTGGCGACCCTGGCAGTTGTCCAGGCGCTCCAGGCGGTAATGGCACATAAGGTCCGAGTGCTGTCTGCAATGCTGTTTGCAGTGTCACCGGGTTCTTTGTTGGGTCCAGGTTGATAGTTGTATGCTGCAAATTATAGGGCAATACAGGCGGTCCACCATCGGCAAAGAGCTGGCGGCTAGCCCAGGCCTGCTGTAGGGCAAGAAACCATGGGACCCCCACGTCAGCAATGGAGGACTTGAGCAAAGTGTAGAGAGCGCTTGTATTATCGGCCGGCGCGGGCAAAGAGGGGTCTACCAGGACCAACCAGAGCGTTGGCAAGTTCTTAGCGAGGAAGAGCGCGAAGTCGAGCAGGATGAACTGCGAAGCCTCAAGTACCTCTGCGCCTGACATGGGCTGGTAGGATAGCAATTTGGCGAGCGGCTCCACGACGTGCGTCTCCACCTCATCCAGGAGCGGATTTTTCTTCGCTCGCTCCTTCAGCAGATCAGGGTCATCTTCAGATGGAAACGGCGAGAGACCCGGGGCAGCCTGAAATGTCTCACGGCTGGATGTCGGGATCAAACCGACGAGCAAGCGCCGCTTGCGCCCGTTGTCAGTGAAGTTCAGCGGAAACATCGGCAACAGTTCTTCATTGCTGGCGACGGACTTGAACTCGCCAATACTATCAGGTGAAAGTGCTACCCAGGCTTTGCTTTGCGGGGAGTCTTTTGTGGGATCGTTGACCCAGGCCATCTCGGCGCCATCTGGCGCTATGCGCCGCAGCACGAAGCTCACCTTCTCACTCTGCGCGGTGTTTACGACCCGATCAGGGAGTCCTGGGGCATGACAGACAAGGCTTGCGACGATGAGATAGAAGAAGCCGTGAATAGGCTGGTATAGCTTCAACATCTCCGGTGGTGGCGCCTGCCAATCGGGTGGTTCTCCGGTGGGAGGTGCACGGAAACTCTCCGGGCGTGCAATGAGACCCGCAAGCTGCTTTGGATTGGTTTGCAGCAAGTTGATCAGGTCTTCCATAAAGGAATCTGACTTGAAACGCAGCAGGACTGGTCTGCGCATCTGCGAGATATTCTCACTTTGAATGAAGCTACTCAACAGCGGTGCTGCTGTGGTCCATTCAACGTTTTTTTCTACCATGATTACCATAGTTCACCAGATATTTCCTGCGCCGGGAGTATATGATGCACTGACGACGCTGTTCGTAATTACGGTGTCGGCCTGTACGACGCCGCTGAACTTTGACATGCCTGCATTGACCGTGACCATGCTTGCAGAGACCTCTACGGTACTCGCAGTGATCGTCACCTTGGCTGTCGCGTTGACGGTGATCCCGCTTGCTTGCATCTTGATCGAGTTACCATTGCTATCAACCACCTCTACCGACCCTGGTCCATCCTTCAAGGTCACTTTTTGACCCCCAGGCGTCTCCAGGATCATCGTTTCCTGCCCATCGCTATCGTCCAGGGTAATCTTGACCCCGTTGCGCGAGCGCAGGACCTTCAGGTTATTATTGCCTGCACTGTCCATCGATTGAGGTGGAGCATCTTTGCCATTCCACAATCCCCCGATGACGTATGGACGACGCGGATCGCCGCCCTCGAAGACAACCAGCACTTCGTCGTTGACATCGGGGATGAACCAGCTCCCGCGATTATTGCCACCCATGAAAGTTGCTAAGCGGGCCCAAGCTTCATAGCGTGCACTGCCGGTATCCGACGACCAGGGCAGCGTAATCTTCACACGGCCCTGTCCATCGGGGTCCTTGATGTCAATGACCAGCGCCGGGTAGACGCTGTACCAGCGTCCACCCAGGCCGACTGGCAGCCGCGCATCCACAATCATTTCAATTGGCGTCTGTTCAATCACATTTCACCCCGATCATTGTGCCTGTCCCAGACCAGGACGCTCGGCTGTAAACTCGGTACGCATCCCATGCGCGCCATCAAACAGATGCATGACCTCTGTAAGATAGTATCTACCACTGAAAAGAGGACCGAGATCATTGAGACGTACATAGTTACCGGCACGCAACTGGCCATCGGCATCTGCGACGCCATGGCCTGTCACAAAGCGCCGGGCGCTCATCTTAAAATAGGATTCCGCCTCGGCTTTCGCCTCATCGCTAGAGAGTGGAACGGTATGCACAAGCGCCTCTTTACGTTTTCCCAAAGCGGAAGCGAGGATATTTGCTCCGCTAGTATCGTTGTTCAGTTCGCCACTGAGAATAGAATCGGTGGCTTCATATTGCAACTTGTCTTTGCTGGCAACATCCCACCCATTGGCGGTCACGCTGGTACACTGTCCAGCAAGGTCTGCCAGTACCGAGAAAGTGCGTAATTCATGCCCGTAGCCGATTGCCAGTTTGCTACTGCTTCGTTTTGTATGCAATTTGGCATTGAGCGTGCTGCCGTTCATCCAGAGTTCGGCATCAATTGCACGTGCCCGTTCACGTAGGAAGGCGAGGTCACTCTGATTCACTTGCGCCAGTACTTTGTATTTTGGTCCAGTCACGTCAACGCTTGGACTTAATCCATGCTCATTGGCAATCTGGTTGATGACATCGGCATCAGTGACATCCATGAAGGTGCGCGTACGACGCGTCATGCGTAAGTCCTGGAAGCGGTCCTCGGCCAGTACAGTCAGTTTGGGTGAAGTACCTTCAGGAAAATGTGCCTCCAGGCCCATGATGCGCCCATCAAAGATGACGTCTGCCCCTATCTTGACCTTAAACGGCTTGCCGAAATCCAGGATGTCGCGACCAAAGTAGAGAAAGCCAACGCTCTTATCGAGAGTGCCCCAGTTGCTTAACAGGGCCTCACAACGGTAGAGTCCGCTGATATTCTCCACGATCAGCAAACTCAGCAGTCGTTCAGCCAGTTCTGCTTTATCCTGCCCGGCCACGGCGATCATTGGCCGGGCTGCCTTTATAGTAACTGTTGATCCTGGCATAACATGGCCTCATAGTTCAATGGGCTCGCACGCGGGCGAAGCGATCTCTGTGATGACGCAGAACGTGCTGAATGTCATGTGGGGTCGATGCCCCCTGAGTAGGTGTTGATGCACTCGATGATGATGCAGGTGGTGCACTCTCTGCTGTCTTTTTTGGTGGCGGCTCGGCTACAACCTCAAACTCGTTGATCACAACTGTCATGTCTGCTTTCTGCCTTTCTAGCGCGTTGACGCGGATGCATTCACATTAATCAGTAGGCCTGGACTCAGCAGCCGTGGATTCTCAATACCATTAGCTGAAGCGATCGCTTGCCAGTTTCCACCCTGGCCCTGCTGATCGACCAGGCCTTGTAGAGTAGTGCCAGCCGAGGCCTGTAGGAGCGGTTGGGTACCTGGTACGCCAACGCCAATACCGAGACCGGCGCCAGAATCACCTCTGAAGGTGAATTTCTCAATTTTCTGCTGTGATAGGCTCAAAGACATGCTGGCACGAAGCGGTATGCCTTCATTCGAAAAGAATTCAAGCGACTCATCCAGCGAGTCCATGAAGCCATCAAACTGAAACGAGCCCCACACAAGCCGGACAGCAGGGATGTTAAAAACGGGCTTATTGTCCTTTGTTCGCTTTGTCGTTTGCTGAGGCGTGATAAAAAAGGCCACCTTTTGCGTGAGCTTGCGTACATCGTTAACTCGCGTCGCATCAGTATCCCCACCTCCTCCAGCACCCACGCTTGCACTTGGTTGCAGCGGACCGGCTGATAATGGAGCGCTCGCTGATGGGCCGGAGAGCGTTGGAACAGTGACATCGAACCAGAGCTGCAATGAGAGTTTCATTACACCTGCACCAACAAACTGCATACTCGATGGTCCTGTTTGATCACCTGTGCCATTAGGCACAACGACCTGGTTCGAGTAAGTCACCTTGAGCGTTTCCGGGTTGAATTGCACCGTCGTCCAGTTCTCTTTACTCGTGGTCTCATTGAAATCTGCATCAAGCTCTTGTAGTTGTGCTTTCGCAAGGTTCATAGAATCAGCCATCGTTCCTTCTCCTAACCTATCCCGGCAGCAAATCAAGCGCCGGGGCTGCCTCCTCCACTCGCTGGTTTCAACTTCAGTGATTCATAGGTCAGTTGTAATTCTTCAATAGCAACCATGCCAGAGATGGCGTTGAGCGCGGGTGCCTTTAGCTTGGTCGGGATACAGTTCTTGAGGATGAAGCGCGCCCGCTCCGTTTTCCGGTCCTCTCCCAGCATGACCACCTCTGCATGCGCGCGCAGCCGCACGTTATGCAACATTTTGTCGAACCAATTCCACAGGTCGAATGTCTCGGTCATGCCGCGCTTCAGAGTAATTTGTCCATAGCTGATGGGGCCCGTCAAGCGTATCTGCTGACCATTATTCCCACCTTCGCGAATGGTTTTGACCTCCATGGTCATCTCAAGCCCATCGCATTCTGAAAAACTAGCGCTGCACACTTGCTGCGAGACATCATCGACGCTGATTTCGACGGAGAAGTTATAGGCGGTAAACGGGTATTTGACCGTCTCATTGGCCGGCTTCTGCATAATTTATCGTCCCTCCGTGACTGTTCCGCTCACGCTGCCCTGCACGAGACGAATGGTGAGAAACGTCATGGGCAGAGATGGCGCGACGCGCAGTTCGACGATGAAGCGCCCTTGATCAACGTTCTGCGGCGTATTGAGCGATGTATTCGTAACAACCTGAAACGAGGTATTGGGGGTGCTGCCGGCAAAGGCCCCACGTATAAACATTTCATCAAGCATTACTTCAAAGCCGCGTTGCACAAGCCGCCGGAATGCGTCGCTGTTTGGCTCAAAGACATAAGTTGCCCCAAGACGCAGCGCCATGCGCCGCAAGAGGATCAGCAGGCGGCGGACGTTAATTGGCCGCAGGTCGCCATCTTCTTCGTCGCAGAGTGTATCGGCGCTCAGCGAGATAAAGCCGCGTGGCTCCTGGCGCATCAAGTTAAGCTGTGCCGACTGTAAGCGCAGCCAATTTGAGCGGCTTATCGGGGGTGTGAGTGCAACGATGCCAGCCAGCAGTTCGTTGGCAGGGGCAATCCAGGCACCTCGATTTATCGCACGCCGGGCCATGATGCCACACGCTGTTCCATCCGGCGGTACGCGTTTCAAGATGTTAGTTCGATTGTCCTCGCGAACAATCAGCCAGGGATGATAGAGCGCTGCATAACTGAAAGCGCTCCTTTCACCGAAGCCGAGTGGAAAGATGAGTCGAATATCAGTGCCGGTTACATCGCCAGGGCTGCTGAGCGAAATTGAGCGCCCGAGCGGGGCTTTGAGCGTTGCGATATGTGCCACGGCGTCATCTTCACGATAATGCTCAGGAAGCGCCAGCACCGCGAACATATCTCCCCGCGCAGCGCACATGCGTACCAGCGCACGCTGCACCGCAAGTAAATCCTGTCGATTGTACTCGTCTTCAGTCTTCAGCCTCCAACTCCTGGCGGATGGAACGCGCACCGGGAGACCCGTTGACCAATCGCTTGAGGCATCACCGATTACTACACGCACGCGATAGTAGTAATCACCCTGACCTCGCCCAAAGAGAGTGATGCGCCACTCAGCGCCTTCGTAGATCACCACAGCATCACTCCAATCCAGGCTGAGCGCTTCCTCGAGGATGTAGTACGCTTGTGGATCATTCTCCGTAGACCAGCCGAGTGTGAATGTGCAGAACTGATCGGGCCCATCTAGCAGGCTCAAGTCGGGCGGCGGGATAATACTCATATCACAGTTATGAAATTTTCCCTGTTGGGATTGTATTACCCTTTGTGCATCATCGTACGACACATCGGCCTGGCAATGCCACCACTCAGGATGACGCAGCGGCTTCGACGGCTGCGGAGGGAGTGGCTGTCCAGGATCGGCTGGCAGCCATCCCCGTTGGTTCGCATCGGGGACAACGATAAGTGATGCCTCCTCGACGCTCAGCGCGGCGTATATTCCCTGCAAAGAACGTGGCTCTGGACTTTGATAGCGTAGGAAATCGGCTTGCGCCATTAAATCTGGCGTCAAGGACTCGATCATATCCCAGTCAAGAAAGAGATTCGCATTGAAGTCCTTCAGTCCATCGCGCGCAAGTGGAGCATCTAGCTGCTTGCTCACCCTCTTATCCAGCCCCAGGAAAAAATCGGGGGTTATTGGCATCGCGATTGGGACATAGACCTCGCCCGTCGCATCGTCGCCAGCCAGTGGGAAGCGCGGATTGGCTGCTTCGAGCCACAGAGCAGTATAGGGCGTATCGGACAACGCTCGCCAGATGACGGAGTGCTCCGGGTCAGAGGTCACTTCGGCATCGCGGTAGAGTTGCTCGTCGGTGGGTAACGCCTTCCAGAAGCGCGGGTGATCTGTGCCAAAGGCAAGGTTCCTCAAGCTGGTTGGATAATCATCCCCTTGTCGCACCCACAGTGTTAAGCTCAGTTTTTCTGCTCTTGGTGTTGAGGTGGGCCAGATTGAGGGTTGACCTTTCAATGACCATAGCCCCTGACCTACTACCTCTACTATTTCTGCAGGTGGCGATCCAACAGGTGATTCAACATCATGTTTCACATTCACCTCTTGCAACATCAGCCATAACTGGTGTGTGCCAAAATCAACGCGGATCAGCGAGCCAGGCTCAAGCTCACGCACATGCGCAAGTGATACTCCTAAATGGAGCGAGATGCTTTGGTTCATTTCCTGGTAGCTGCTCACCGCAATAGGAGGCAGTTCCGCGCCGTGCGTAAACATGACGGCCCGTGTTGGCTCTGGAAGTGGACTACTCGGTGGATTCGTTGTGAACCAGACCGCTGTACGGGTAGTGACCTGCACTGTACTACGGCTCGTTGGGCCATCTGGTGGCGAAGAGGGTGCAAAAAGTGTGGCTCCTGCACCAGGCAGCGAACTAATTGCCCCCAGGTTAACCGGTTCCACCGAGTTCACAGCGAGCATCAGCACGTACCCTTCGCTAAAAGTCAGACGTAAGAAATCACCGATACCGATATCGTTGGGAGAGTCGACCGCGAGATCAACGACCAGACCTCCTTTAGAGGACGGTTGAATGAGATTGACGAATACAGGATGGCTGAGCAGTGATGTGCCGGCGCGCAAGCCGTCCGACCAGCTTCCCTCTGAGCGTGCCCTTGTAAAGGCAGGAGTGATATTCCCGTCGGCATCGACGAGGGCCATGCCAGGAACAGGGAAGTAATTGTACTGCGCCCCTTTATCATCCGTCTTTGCATCCTTTCCTGCTGAATAGGCTACACGTATGACCCAGCAGCGGCGTCCTCCATTGCGAAAGAAGGCGCGTACCGCTGGAGCGAGATAGGCATAGACCTGTTCGCTGCGCTGTTGATCCCACGCTAAGGGCACATCATTACCAAAGATGTTGGTAAATTGCGTAGCGTCCTCCACGGCCACAGGCACATGCAACGGGCCAGACTCCGCGAAGCCAACAAAGGCGGCCACGTCCATACGCGGCAGTACATCAGTTGGAGGCGGTGGCTGATACTCGAAGCTAAAGCCGGGCAAGCGGCGGGATGCACGCACAACCATTTTTATTCCATCTCCAATCGTTCATAGGCGATGACAAGTTCTTCCATCGCCACATCGGTTCCCTTGGCGTTCATGGGGCCGCTGGTATGTTTGATAATGCGGGCTCGCAGCAGCTTCCACGTCTGCACAGTCGCGGTATGATCCTCATTTTGCATGTGGATCAGCACCGTGCGATAGGCACTTTGATCACCGTTGCGGATCTGGTTGAGCCACGAGTACAAATTGAGCGAGCCGATAACACCACGCTTCATGGTGACATCCGTAGACTTATTCAAGCCAGTGATCTTGCGGACACTGTTCTCCTTCTCGTTCCCGTTGCGGTACTCGGAGACGGTTACCTCCATACCGATGCCGCTGACCTCTTGAAAGCCAGCCTCTGGACCATCAGTGCTGCCGGTGCCTAAGTCCACCAGAAAGTTAAACTGTACATACGGGCGTTCGCGCAAAACAGCCATGTTATTCTCCTTTTATTAACCCTTGCGGTCGGCGGTCCACTGTCCAATACGGAAGATGACGAACTCTGCCGGGCGCAGCGGCGCAATACCGATCAGGCAGACCAGGCGACCATTGTCCAGGTCGTTCTGTGTCATAGTTGAGCGATCGCAGCGTACAAAGTACGCCTTCTCCGGTTTATCACCTAGCAGCGCGCCCATCTGCCATTCGTTCAACAGGAAATCTTCAATTGTGCGCCGTACATTCGCCCACAGCGCTTCACCATTCGGCTCAAACACTGCCCACTGCGTCCCCTTGTCGATGGAATGTTCGAGGTAGGCGAAGTAGCGCCGCAGGTTCACGTACTTCCATTCGGGATCAGAACTGGTTGTACGTGCTCCCCATAAGCGGAACCCGCGTCCCTCGAAGAAACGGAAGCAGTTGACTCCCTCGGGATTGAGCACATCTTGCTGGCTCTTATTGAGCAAGACCTCAAAACCAATCGCGAGATTTACCACCTCGTTTGCTGGCGCTTTGTAGACGGCGCGATTGATATCATTGCGAGCATAGATGCCCGCAACAAAACCGCTGGGCGGCAGGTAAATTTCCGTACGGGTGACCGGATCGAGTACCCGTATCCATGGATAGTAGAAGGCAGCATAGGATGAGTCAATTCTTCCACGCATCGCCCGCACCTGTGCGATACTTTGTCCATCACCGCTATCCAGCACAGCTATGCGATAGCGCATACGCTCGGCATGTGAGATCAGCAAATTGATGATGGTGCTGGCTTCGCTACGGTATCCCTGCTCGAATTCGAAGGTGGAGCCTGGCGCAGCAATGATCGAGATGTCATCAATATCCTCGAAAGCCATGAGGCCAGTCTTAATGCTCGTGTTTTCGTCTGCCGTACCTTCATATTCACTGGCTCCCGGGCGCAGGCCATCTTTGCCCCCATCCAGCAGCACTTCGACGGAGCGAGCCAAATCAGTCGAGTCGGCACGGGTCTTTGTATCTGGCGAGGCAAGATTTTCCAGCGCCGTTCGAAGACTTTCAACAGCGGGAGTAGTGGCAGTGGCCTCAACTTTTTGGGGACGCTCGTCGAAGAGCGCTTGCAGCACGTCCAGCCCGGTGGTGAGGTTATTTCCTGGTTCGATCACAATTGGCAATGTGCGTGCTGAGGCAAGGTCAACTGGATCTGGTGCGAAGCGAGTTGACAACCCATCAGGGAAGCCATCGCGTTCGTGATTTGGGTCAAGCGGAATGTCGGCCCAGACTCTAGGAAAAGCGTTCCTCTCAGTTGAAGTGACAGTAATCGCGAGCGTCACGACCC
>WNGP01003805.1_pt1 | contig 12640 bp, 17 predicted proteins | sample 5407671 | NCBI WGS metagenome assembly WNGP01 (sample SAMN13153381, study PRJNA577476) | soil metagenome | isolation source: 40 cm soil or saprolite under Garry oak tree replicate 2 | place: USA:California | collected 2016-06-15 | reverse complement strand
AATCCCATTATGCTTCGCTCGATGCTTTCCTGCAATCGACAGCCAGCAGGTTGACCGCTGGTGTGATAGGGCAGCTCAGCCCACAAGAGCAGCAGCAACTGTTGGGGGAGGTGAGACAGGCATTGAGCCAGTTTGAGGGATCTCATGGCCTGGTGGCTCCGGCAGAATTGTTGCTTGGTGTGGGAAGCAAATAGATGACGTTCGCCGACATGGTTCGGCGTTACGTCGATCAGGCTTTTCAACAGGCAACGCAGGGTCGGCGAGCGTTGAGTAGCTCGCTCAGCTGGCCAAGGCTGGGGATCATCGAGGTAGAAGTCCCCGGCTGATCAGGTCCAGGTCAGCGATCCTCAAACGGGAGTGGCCGACTCGCATCGCCATGGAGTAAGTGAACGCACGCGCCAGGTCCAAGTGCTCGTGCCCTCCCGTTGGCTGTTTGCAGGTCCGGCTCTTCATTTGGCGGTTGAGCTACTTAGCTTTTGCGCGCCCAGACAAAGCCTGCTCCTGGGAAAGCAGAGAAACGCGTGGGCTGCATCTCCTCCGTTTCCAGATCTGCGAAACCGGCATCCGCGACCAGGGCCGCCAGATCGTGCATGCTGCTCCCCCCGGCGTGAAAGCGCGCTGCCCGGCCCGCTCGCTCCTGCTTGCGCGTGAAATCGGCGATGACCAGGCGCCCCCCTGGTTTGAGCACCCGAGCGATTTCAGCGAGCCCCTGACGCTTGAGGCTTGCAGGGAGATGATGCATCATCAGGGTCGAGAGCACCACGTCGAAGGTCTGATCAGGGAAGGGGAGCTGCTCGATCACTCCGGTCTGGAACTCGATGGAGACGTGGCGCCGGGCCGCTTTCGCGCGTGCCCGCGCGATCTGCTCCGCTCCCGGATCTACGCCTGCCACGCGGCCCGCTCGGCCCACGCGACGCGCTGCTTCCAGCGCCAGCGTTCCCGTGCCACAGCCGACGTCCAGCACCGCATCCCCGGGTTGTATGCGTGCCAGGGCGGCTGTCCTCTGCCTGAGCTGGCGCACCTGGCCGCGGAACAACCAGGTATCGAGAAACGATTCCATCAGATCGTAGCGCCAGCCCCCACTCCCGATCAGCCCTTTCGTCTCTTTGGCCGACGTTTTGCCCGCTGTGCCGTGACGTGCGAACGAATGCATACTTCGCGCTCCTTTCAGCGAAAACCGCTCTTCCTGTCTGCATGTGTGTTGACAAGACCGTGTTCATCCTCCTGGCCTGCGCAAGGACCCTCTGTCTTGTCGTGATTGAATCCGCAGACGGAGACCCGCTTGCTGGCGGTGCCTCTTGTGCGAGAACGGCTCAGCTCTCTGTTGACAATATGGCCAGATTGAGACATACTGTCTCAGATGAATATTCCTCTCTCGTTCTCATACCAATTCGCAATCTGTCGTATAAAGAATGGTGGTCTCCCTCGTTTTCATACCATCACCGAACCTGTTTTTCAACAAGCTTCGACCGATTCTGCAACACCTCAATTGGACTGCCAAATGCCCTTGGAAGCTGCTTCCACGCCGCCCTGCCGATCTCGCGCTCCTTTCACTGCGCTCGGCACTTCACCACGGCTTGAACGTCGGCAGCGAGACCGACCGTGAAAAGCACGCAGAATGGTCAGAGGTGTTCAAGCACCGCTGCCAGTTGCTTCACCCCTCTGGGAATAGCCTCTTCGTCGGTTCCCGCATAGCCAAAGACCAGTCCCCCGCGAGACAGCGGCTCCAGGCTGAATCTGGAGATGGGCAGGACCTGGATGCCGACCTGGGCGGCCAGGTCGGCCGCCCGCTGATCATCCTTGCCGGGCGGCAGCCAGCCGACAAGCTGCATCCCAGCCTCAGGGGCGCGAACCTCCAGCAGGCTGCCCAGGTGGAGGTGCAGTTCGCGCTGGAGCAATTCGCGAAGCTTCCTGTAATGCTGGAGCATACGGCGCAGATGCCGGGCGTAATGCCCCTCGTTCAGAAAGTCGCAGAGCGCCATCTGCTCCAGCATGGGAAGGTGCATATCGAGAAAGCGCCGCATGGTCAGCAGAGGCTCGATCAGTTCGGTGGGCACAACTAGGTAGCCCAGGCGCAGTGCTGGAAAGAGCACCTTCGAGAAGGTGCCGATATAGAGCACCCGCCCGGTCTGATCCAGTCCTTGCAGCGCCTCCAACGGGCGTCCACTAAAGTGATATTCGCTATCGTAGTCATCTTCTAGAATCCATGCTCCGGCTTCACCAGCCCAGTCCAAGAGCGCCAGGCGGCGAGGCAGGCTCATGGTTACTCCGGTAGGCGCCTGATGCGAAGGAGTAGTGGAGACCAGGCGCGCCTCTTGACACCGCTTTCGCCCGATCTCTACCACGAGTCCTTGCTCATCAACCGGGACAGGCACCAGACGTGCCCCTGCGGCAAGCAGGGCGCCCCGTGCGCCAAAGTAGCCGGGATTCTCCAGCCAGACTGCGTCACCTGAATTGAGCAGCGTGCGCGCTGCCAGGTCAAACGCTCCCTGGGAGCCAGCGGTCATGATAATCTGCTCGGGTGTACAACGCACTCCGCGAGTGATGCCGATGTGCGCAGCGATGGCCTCGCGTAGCGGCTCATACCCAGCAGGTGGCTGGTAGTGAGCGAACTCACGCAGCGACTGCCGGGCGCGGCGAGCGATCAATCGTGCCCAGATCTCGTAAGGAAACAGATCCAGTGCTGGCTCCCCGCTGGAAAAGATCCCGCCGCTTCGCCCCGCTCTGCGAAAAGGATAGGCCACTTCCTTGAGCGGCTGAACACGTGAAGCCAGGGGGATGGGTGACGTCTTAGGGGCGTTTGCTGGCGAAGAGGGCATTTTTCCTGTCTGAGCGTTGAAGAGCATTGCAGGCAAAGAGCGCGCGACCACCGTTCCCTGTCCCACCCGGCTCTCCAGGTATCCCTCCAACACCATCTGTTCATAGGCCAGCGCCGTTGTCATGCGCGCCACGCCCAGTTCACTGGCTAACGTGCGCGTGGAGGGCAGACGCGCCCCGCGCTCGATTTGCCCTGTCAGGATGGCTCCGCGTAAGCGCTCATAGAGCTGCTTGTAGAGCGGCTTGGGCAATGTGGCATCCAGGATGATCTCCGGACGCTTGATGAATCTGGCACGCCTAGGCATGACTGCCTCTCCTGTTGCTGATCCCCTCAATGGGTCACCGCGGTGACCATGCTGCTAAATGGCATAGATATTCTAGCAAAAAGTGGCTCTTTGCACAAGGCCATAAGGATGGTATGCTTTCCAGAGAGAACGGAGACAAAGCGCTTTGACTCTCCTTTGTGGCTGTTTACACCTTGCACCAGCCCCGTGTCGAGGGGGCCTGGTTCAAGAGGAACGCCTCAGGAAAAAGTTATGAATTCATCAAACATACTGCTACGTCAGGGTCATCGAGAAAAACGTATGAACGAGCAAAAAGATTGGACAACGTCCACGCGCACCCGCAGCATCGCCTACTGGGTCACCACCGTGCTCATCGCGGCCGAGTTTGCGAGCGGCGGAGTGATAGACCTGCTGCGAGTGCCGATCTTCGGCGGGCAGGAACTCGGCTACCCAGACTACTTCTCCACCATCATGGGCGTCTGGAAGATCCTCGGCGCGGCGGCAGTGCTCGCCCCGCGCTTTCCCTTGCTCAAGGAGTGGGCCTACGCGGGCATGTTTTTCATCATGACCGGAGCTGTCGCTTCGCTCATCGCGGTCGGGGACGGGGTGGAGACGCTGGTGGCTCCGATCATCTTCACCTGCCTCGTCGTCGCCTCCTGGGCCTTGCGGCCCTCGTCTCGGCGCCTGCCCCGCACCAAAACAAAACCTGAGCGGAGCAGTCGGTAGTCGGATTGCGGAGCTTCAAGTTTTTGGTGCTGGGGTTTTGAGAGCCAAATAGGACACCCAAAGAGCCCGACCGTGTTCCTAGACCGCAAACAATATGTTAGTTGGTATGAAGACATTGAAAGGAAGGAAAAAGAACATGGTATCCACTTCCACTCGTTCAACATCCCAAGAAAGGGTGGCGATCCGCAAACTCGTGTGGGTTGGACCGCTGACCATCGTTCTTGCCGTATTGGTAAATCTTGTCGTGCGTTCATTCGCAGTCAGCTTCTTCGGCGTGTCTTCGAGCTTTCCGTACGTGCAGGCACCTGTGATCATGATCACGACCGTTGTCTTCCTGGTGCTGGCCCTCCTCGTCTTTGTGCTGGTCGGTCGTGTGAGCAGCCATCCTGTTCGGAACTTTCGGATCGTAGGAGGTATTGCCCTGGTGGTCTCGTTTCTGAATCCTCTCCTGCAGCTGGCTGGTCACTGGCTTCCTGCAACGGGCATGAACCTGCCCATCTTCTGGACGATGATCGTGATGCATGGTGTCTCAGCTCTCATCACCATCAGCCTGCTGACGACGCTCGCCGTCGAGCAGTAGGAAGGAGGTTTTTTGTCATCATGACTGCACGTCTTCTCCAGATCGTCGTTGGGATTGCCGGGCTGTGTGCCCTGGTGCTTGGCCTGTTCATCTGGATCGCAAACAGTGACCTCACCGATATCCATATGCTCTTCGGCCTGCTTGTCACCGTAGGGCTATTGGTGATGAGCATCATCGCCCTCACTACCAGGGGACTGCGCATCTGGGGCATAGTCGGCATCGTCTACGCCATCATCGTGCCGATCTTTGGCGTGTTGCAATCCAAGCTGCTCGTCGGTCATCTGTACTGGCTGATCCAGACGCTGCATATGCTGGACGGCATCGGCGCTCTCGTGCTGACGGGTATTCTCGCCGCACGCTCTATGCAGCTTCAGCGCAGCGAAACGAAGTCTACTCCTGGATCTCAGGCGCTGCACTAGGAAGTTTCAGTTTTCTGAATGGGAGAGACATTCCAAGAAAAAGCGGTTCTTTTCACAAGTCCAGTATGGTGCTCTGCTTGTCCATCATCTATCGGAATCAAAGTACGAGAAGAACTCGCGCGAGAGGAGAAAAGAGATGCATGTTTCCCGCGAGGGCGATCTGGTGACAGTGATCAATGTCTTTGAGACGAAGCCTGAGCAGCAGCAGGAAGTCATCGATCAGTGGATTCGCTTTGTCGAGGCGGTCACGGATGAGCCCGGCATGATCGGGGCGGCGCTGCACAGAAGCACAGACGGTACCCGCGTCGTGAACTATGCACAGTGGAGATCGGAAGAGGACATTGAGAACTTTGTGCAGAAATATCGCGAGCAAATGGAGGCCCGTCGCCCGCTCGCCGAGCGCGTTGACCCCCATCTGTACGAGGTCGTCTATCTCTCTGAGTGGAGAGGGAGTTGATTGCCTGAGCGGCAGCCGCGGGGTGGCGAGAGCATGAGGGTTCTCTTCCTCCTGCGCGCATTGCACCGACGGAGGGCGGGCCGGGCAAAAAGGAGCAAGAATCGTATGACAAAGCAGTATCGAGTCAATGCCTTCGTGCGCATCAACAACGCCACGATCTCATCCCTGGTGCGCCTGGGTATCAAGGTCGGAGGGTTCTCCCTGCTCACGGTTCGCGGACGCAAAAGTGGCAAGCCCATCGTGACCCCACTTGTCATTTTCGTCCAGGATCAGAAACGCTACCTGATCGCCGCGTATGGGATCGTGAATTGGGTGCGCAACCTCCGAGCGGCGGGAGGAGAGGCAACACTTACCTGGAGACAGCACAGCGAAAAGATTCGTGCCATCGAATTGGAGCCAGCAGCCGCAGCCCTCGTCTTTCGGGAAACATTGCGCTCCGGTCCCCCAGGCGCTCCTGCCGTGATCTTTCGCGTGTACCGCGCTCTCTTTGTCCTCCCTTACCTGGGCGTCACCGAGAACGCTTCGCTTGAGGAATGTGAGCGCGAAGTGCTGACCCACCCGGTTTTTCTCGTCCAATCGTGATCGCGAGCAGGCTGGCGAGCAAGTAGGGGGAGCGTCGCTGTGAGCGGGAAAGGGCGGGCAGCGGGCGACGAGGAGTGGCCCGCTCTTTCCCTCTGCGAGAGCGCGTCCCGGCGTGAGAGAAGAGGCGGCCTTCCGGCATCCGGAGAGCAGTGCGAGCCGTTGCGACATTCGTCGGCCTCTTCCGGGCGCGTCAAGGGAAACACGGGCACAATGAGGGCCTTTTGATCACTCTTCAGACGGATTTGGCATCAAAGGATCACCCGGGTCTTGTGGAAATGCTCAGGCGAGAGCCACGCAGGGACATCGCTCTTGAGCGTGCGAGAGGCGAAACAGCGCATCCTCTCTGTGCTCTGCTGTCCATTTTCGAGTCTTTTGGACCGGGTGAAACGAGAGGAGAAGAAGACATGGCACGAGTGACCCATGTAGCCCCCCATCTGCCCATCGCAGAAGTGAAACATCGAATGAGAACCGATCAGAGCGCGATGGCGCGGCAGCGCTGGCTGATTGTCTACAACGCCTTGGTCGAGCCACGACCCGCTGAAGAGATTGCTCGGCACTGTGGCGTGTCCAAAGCAACCGTTCATGCGGTGATCTCCCGCTACAATCGTCTCGGCGTCGCAGCGATTGAAACGAAAGGTCAAGGAGGGCGGCGACGTCAATATCTGACGCTCGAAGAAGAGCAGGACTTCCTCGCTCCTTTTTTCGCGCAAGCCGAATCTGGGGAGATCGCGACGGTGGGGCAGATCTGGCAAGCTTACGCCCAACGCATCGGGCACAACGTCGATGACAGTACGATGTATCGGTTGCTTCATCGCCACGGCTGGCGCAAACTGATGCCTCGCCCCAGGCATCCGAAAAGCGACCCGGAGACGCAAGAGCAGTTTAAAAAAACTTTCCCGCCCAGGTGGAAGCAGCCGTCACCACGCGAGAGGCAGGAGATGAGCGCCCAGTGCTCATCATGGCGCAAGACGAAGGCTGTTTTGGCCGCATCAGTCGCGCCAAACGTTGTTGGGCGCCACCTGGGGTGCGTCCCCATGCCCCGACACAGGTGGTGCGAGAGTACCTCTATGCCTATGCTGCGGTGGCCCCAGCCCTGGGCCAGATGGTCTCGCTGATTTTGCCAGAAGCGTCCACGGCGATGATGAATCGCTTCCTGGAGGAGGTCAGCCGCGTCTTTTCCACGCATTTCATTGTCATGCAAGTGGATGGGGCTGGCTGGCACCGAGCGAACGATCTGGTCGTCCCGGAGAATATCCGTCTGATTCCCCAGCCTGCCTACAGCCCCGAGTTGAATCCCGTCGAGCATATTTGGGACGAGCTGCGCGAAAAATACTTCCACAACCGCTGTTTTGCCTCGCTCGAATGTGTCACGGAGGCGTTGTGTCAGGGACTCACGGCTCTTGCTGAGAACAGTGAGCGCTTGCGCTCTTTAACGAACTTTCCCCATCTCAATGTTCGACGTTAGGTTGCGAAATGGTATCAGTATAGCCGGACGGGGGCAGGGAGACAAGCATCAATCTGGAAAAAATGTCTCAAATGAGACAGGGAGCGCAACATGACTCCACTGGAGAGCAATCTACGTGTGAGGCGCTCATTGCTTTGATCGAGGAGAGGGGGTTCGAGGCGCTCACCGTTGGCGAGTTGACCGAGCGCGCTATGGTGAGCCGGGCGGCGTTCTACCGCAATTATCACGATAAATACGACCTGGTGGAGCGGATCTTCGAGGAGGCCATGAGCACCTTGCTGAACGCGGTCGGAGAGCTGGGGCAAGAACATCCTCCAGAGATCTGGGTAACGTTCTTCGAGCATATCGCTGAGTACGAACGGCTCTATCGAGCGCTGCTGGGCAGCAAGGGCAGCCCCTGGTTTGTGCGGAAGATGCGTGCAGCGCTGAGCGACCTGATCAAAGAGCGTGGGCGCCTTCCTCACGGACCGGACGCGAGTGCTCGCCCCGCCCACACCTTCTCAGATGAGTTTGTGCCAGATCTGGTGTCCACGATGTTTGTGGAAGCTATCACCTGGTGGCTTGAGCATGGGCGACCCTACACCCCCAAAGAGATCGCCACACGCAGCTCCCTACTTGCCTCGGCACTCTTCAAGGAGGCGAGTACCTGGCAATGATCGAGTGCCGCGCCCGAACATCGAGCCATGGCGGAGAACCTGCGCTTCAAAGGGAAGGTAACAGGTGCACCCGTGACCAAAACAGCAGATTGTGGTTTGCAAGCATCGCTGTAGAAGTACCCGATGAGATAGCTGACAAGAAAGCAACAGCCGTCAGCATAGATGTTGGCCTCAACCGACTGGTACATGGAGGCGGAAATGCTTCTGTAGTACAATGAGACGACACAAGAAAAGAAGCGGTAGCGATCAATGCCTGGTCCCCAACACAGAGGACTTCAATTGAGTCGTCACGTGCATGCTATTGTGGAGCGACATGACTTCCAGGAGCACGCGCAGGAAAGCAGAGTGAGAAGCAACATGCGACCCGTTCAACCGATCATGGTAATCGATCTCTTCCCACCAGAGCGAAGGCAATTATTGAAGCTTTTTTCTGAGCTCGAAGTCCAAGAGTGGGAGAAACCAACCATATGTCCTGGGTGGAGCGTCAAGGATATCGGGCTGCACCTCTTAGGAGATGACATCGGCTATCTTTCTCGCACCAGAGATCAGTTCAGCAATCCTTTCTTTCGCAACAAAGACTTGCATGAATGGAAGAGTTTAGTAAACACCATCAACGAAGCCAATTACTTGTGGGTGAAGGCAACCGCACGCCTCAGCTCACAGCTACTGTCTGATCTCTTAGCCTGGACTGGGAACCAATTTCACGCGTATGTCCAAGCCCTTGATCCAATGGCGATTGGTGGCGTCGTGAGTTGGGCCGGGCCAGACCCTGCTCCGATGTGGCTGGATACGGCCAGAGAATATACCGAAAGATGGGTCCATCAGCAGCAGATCCGCGATGCGGTCAACAAACCTGGCCTCAAAGAGAGACAGTTTTTCCATCCTGTCCTGGATACCTTTGTGAGGGCGCTGCCTCTCACGTATCAAGATATAGCTGTAGCCGATGCGACTGTGCTCAAATTCGTGGTGACTGGAGAGGCAGGCGATGTCTGGTATCTGGTGGGAGAAGCGAACCGATGGTCCCTCTTTCAAGATGTCGCGCTCCAACCGGTCACGGTGGTGACGATGGATCAAGAAACGTGCTGGAGACTCTTTACTAAAGGGATGAACAAAGAACAGGCGAGAGCGAGGGCAGCCATTGAAGGGGATCAAACACTCGGAGAGAAACTCTTGGAAACCGTCGCCATTCTTGCGTGAAGGAAGGGTATCGTATCGTGTCCTCAAAAAGCTATCGCACGACGAGTTGGTATGATGCGCGGGTGGAAATTCGTCCATCCTTGATTCAAGGTGGCGGCATGTTTGCACGCCAACCCATTCAAGCAGGTGAAATTGTGGCCATCGTTGGGGGGACCGTGATGACCGAAGACGAGTTCCAGGCCTATCTCGCGACCACCTCGCGTTTTAATGCCACTCAGATTGGAGAACGTCTCCACCTGGTCGATCTCATCCAGGCACCAGAGACGGTAGCCGGCTCCATTAATCACTCCTGTGATTCCAATGTGTGGTTGCAAGATGAAGTCACGCTGGTCGCTCGCCGGGCGATTGCAGCCGGAGAAGAATTGACGTTGGACTATGCGCTGACCACCGTTGAACCTGATTGGCAGCTCGATCAACCCTGTCAGTGCGGAACACCTGCCTGTCGTCACAGTATTCGGGGCACGGATTGGCAGTTGCCAAAGGTCCAACAGCGTTATCAAGGACATTTTGCTCCATTCATCAACGAACGTATCCGCAAAAGCAACCAGAGATAAGGAAAAGGCGGAGGGATGCTTCCTTCCTTTCGTTTTTAGACGGTCAAAGCCTTGCCGAGATCATGTCCACTTGAAGGGCTGGGCCATGGTCTGGTTGTAAGAGTCAAGAAAAGCAAAGACCCTGGCTTGTAAGTCTTCAAAGGAAGTGAATGAACTTCGCTTGAGCAGTTTCCACTTGCTCTGACACAGAGGGAAGCCTGGAGGCGTCCGTCGAAAAAAACAGGAGTGGCGCATTGTCTCCTCTGAAAAAGCAGCAGGAAGCGCCACTATCCTCCTTCTCGCACGCTCAGCAGCAGTTTGCCCAGGTTCCTCCGACTTTCGATGCGGCGGTGTGCTTCACCGGCCAGCCTCAGAGGCAGCACATCGATGATATCGATGCGTACCTGTCCACGTTCGAGATACTGCAAGGCTCTCAGGGCAATGGCTCTCAAGCGCCGTGGATCCTGTGTGCTGAGGCTGCCAATGCTAAAGCCGAGAATGGCCTTGTTTGTTCTCTGCAAGGTGTAGACCGACTGCGCGATGTCGGCACTTCCCGAGGCGTTGCCAAAGAGCACCAGCCGTCCCAGCGGCGCGAGCACTTCCATACTCCGACCAAACACTTCGCCACCGATCGATTCGAGAATCACATCGGTGCCGCGGCCGCCGGTCAACTCGCGTACCTGGCCGACAAAATCCCTCTGCACTACAACATCGTCGTACCCGAAAGAGCGTGCATACGCGCGCTTCTCTGCTCGGCTGACGACCCCGATGAGCTTGCTGGCTCCCAGGAGGCGCGCGATCTGAACAGCCACCGTGCCGACGCCCCCGCTGGCAGCGTGGATCAGGACGGACTCACCCGGTTGGAGGCGCGCCACCTCGCTGAGCAGGGCCGTCGCGGTTGGCACTATGGTGGGAAAGGCCGCAGCGGTGCGCAGATCAATCATTTCGGCGAGCGGGAACGTCAGCAGGGCAGAGGCGGCCACATAGTCGGCATAGCCACCGGTCACGGTGAAAGCCGCCACCGGCTGCCCGATGGCCAAGCCCTCGACGCCCTCTCCCAGCGCATGGATATGGCCCGAGACCTCCAGTCCTGGCACAAACGGCAGGGCACTGGCGTGATAGTCCCCACGCCTGCCCATGATTTCCGCAAAATTCACTCCGGCGTACGCTACGCGAATCACGACCTGCCCCTGGCCTGGTCGCGGCGTGGCAACTTCGGTGAGCTGCAACACCTCTGGTCCGCCAAAGGCGGTGACTGCGATTGCTTTCATCGGCTTCTCTCTTTCGCTCTAGATAGACCCATCTCTAAGGTAACAGACATGTGGTCGGCCTCTATTATTCCCTGACAGCAAGCTACTGTGCTAGTTGGGGGCATGGACAGATCGTTCCCATTTCGTTGCACCCCCGTGAGGCAACCCACGATCCCTCGAAAGGCAAATTGCAGGACGCTCACATCGAGTACAAAGTAGCCCCGGAGCGATTGCAGTGACCATGCGTTCTTTCTCCCTTGTGGATGGCATCTCATGCGCGTTTCCTCGCATTGTTACTCCACTGACTCAGGGCAGCAAGCAGCAACGCTGTACGGGAAACTACTCGCCCCTTGAAGCCAACCTCTCTCCGTTGTAGCTCTCCTTAGGTGAACAAGCTCGAGGCTTGTCCTCCAGAGTGGACGCTCAATGAGATGTGCACTGAATACAGTGCCTGTTGCAGGCTACCAGAGTGGCGTAAGCATCGCGGAAGCAAAGCGTCGCGCTCCCGCCTTGTGCACCTGCTCCTATTCTCTGGCAATGGAAGGAGGGCAAGCGGCTTCCACCAGCGCTTTTAAGCGCCGGAGATCGCCGAGAAAACGTCTGCGCAACATGCGTACCAGCAGAGGGGAAAGCGGCCTCAGAAGAGCAGGCTCCTCGACGGTTGCCTGATAGGTGAAGCGCGCCCCTCCATCCGCCTCCTCGACCGTCCGGCTTCCTGAGACGCGGATCTTCTTCGCCATCACGCCCGCGAAGTCGATTTCCCGGCCCGGCTCGTATTTGGTGACCTCGGCCGGGGTCGTCATGTTGCGCCCAAAGAAGCGAGCCACCTCCAGTGTGTGTGTCCCAAGCTGGGAACGCCCCCTGGGAGTCTGGCTCATCGCGATGACACCAGTTCGCCATACTGGATCACGCGTGTAATCGCTCACGAACGCAAAGACGCTTTCCGCCGGACAGGCAATCGCGATGCTGACGATGATCTTCAAACTGGCTCTCCTTCCGTGAAGTGTAATTGCATGCGCAAGCATACGCCATGACGCAGGAGAACGCAAGGCGATGACCCTGGACATTCACCTGGGCAACCGTTTGGCGAGTTGTTGTCGATAGAGGACTGCTCGTTGCCGCTTGAGTTAACGGATCACCGCTGCTGGACCTCTGTCACAGGTGGTGCATCAGGAGTTGCAAAACTATCACTTCGCAGTTTGAGCCTGTCCAGCTACCTGGCCTATCCATTCTCAAGTGAAGCGTCAATGTCTGCGGTTAGAACTTATTTCCTATGGCGTATTGCCAATGGTGAGAGAGAGAAGGTATACTTTGGACAGCAGCGTGCGCATTCCTTCACGAGAATTCGTACCCGCGGGTCGGATTTCCCCCCTTTTTTGCTCCGCGCATCGGAAGTCCCCACCGTCGTCGCCCGTTGCTTTCGTATGCGTTTTTGGCAACGGGAAAGGATGGCTCTTCGTCGTTGGACGGGTACGATTTCTGGTGAAGTCGGCCTTTTTTGCTGGCGGTCTGCTTGCGTGACTAGAAGGGCTGTCAACGCGTCTGACCAGTTGGGAAAGATCGGGGGAAAAGGAGGACGAAGCGAGCGCACGCGCCGTTGCGCGTTGGCACGCTGACAAGTCTCTTTGCCACCCCTTCTCCGATGCAAACCTGGCTGTTTGGAGGGAGGACACC
>WNGP01003804.1_pt1 | contig 12641 bp, 8 predicted proteins | sample 5407671 | NCBI WGS metagenome assembly WNGP01 (sample SAMN13153381, study PRJNA577476) | soil metagenome | isolation source: 40 cm soil or saprolite under Garry oak tree replicate 2 | place: USA:California | collected 2016-06-15 | reverse complement strand
GTGGTGAGCGGGCCGAGAGTGTAGAACGGTGCTTCGTCGCACCACTCGAGTTGTTTCTCCATGTTCTCTTTGATCATGTGCATGGGAATGTGGCCGGGGCCTTCGTTCATCACTTGCACGTGTCGTTTCCAGGCGCGTTGGGTCAGCTCGCCCTGCGTGTAAAGTTCGGCGAATTGCGCTTCGTCGTTCGCGTCAGCGATTGAACCCGGCCTGAGACCGTCGCCGATGGAAAAACTGACATCGTAAGCGGCCATGATCTCGCAGATCTCGTCCCAACGCGTGTAGAGAAAACTTTCTTGATGATGCGCGAGGCACCATTTGGCCATGATTGAGCCGCCGCGCGAAACGATACCGGTCGCGCGGTTTGCGGTTAACGGAATGTAGCGCAGCAAAACGCCGGCGTGGACGGTGAAGTAATCGACCCCCTGCTCCGCCTGTTCGATGAGTGTGTCGCGATAAATTTCCCAGGTCAGTTCTTCCGCGCGCCCGCCGACTTTCTCGAGTGCTTGATAAATCGGCACCGTGCCAATCGGCACCGGTGAGTTACGAATGATCCATTCGCGCGTGGCATGAATATTTCTTCCGGTGGAAAGATCCATCACAGTGTCCGCGCCCCATTTTGTCGCCCAACGCATCTTCTCGACTTCTTCTTCGATCGAGGATGCCACAGCGCTGTTGCCGATGTTGGCATTGATTTTTACCAGGAAATTACGGCCGATGATCATCGGTTCACTTTCAGGGTGATTGATGTTGGCCGGAATGATCGCGCGACCGCGTGCCACTTCGTCACGGACGAATTCAGGGGTGATCGGATTTCCAATTTTTGATTTTCGATTTTCGATTGGCTCGGAGCCACTGTGGCGATGGTGCAAGTCGTTCGGCGAAATTTCTACTTGTGAATCCTTACTTCTTAACTCTTCCTTTCCGAGATTCTCCCGGATCGCGATGAATTCCATCTCAGGCGTTACGATTCCCTGGCGTGCATACCAGAGCTGCGTGACCACTTTGCCGGGCTTCGCGCGCAAAGGTCTGCAAGGGATTGCGGATTGCGGATTGCGGATTGCGGAAAGTTTCCGGTTATCGTCGTTGCGCGACGCGGCGTGCCGCTCGGACAAATAACCGTCATCGAGCGGCAGGACCTTTCGCCCTTCGATCTCTTCGACATCGCCGCGAGCGCGAATCCAGTCCGCACGCAATGGCGGCAAGCCGCACGTAACATCGACATCCACATTGGGATCGCCCCAAGGACCACTCGTATCGTAAACGCGCAGCGGTTCGTTCACTTCAATTTCGTCGCTCATTGTTTTCGTTGACGCGAGCGAGATATCTCGGAACGGCACTTTGAGATCGGGGTGCAGTTTGCCGGAGACGTAAACTTTGCGCGAGTTCGGCAAAGTGTGAGGCGCACTGCCATTATTTTCGACAGAATGAACAGAATCCACAGAATCCGAACTGCCGGTTTTTTCAGATCTCATCTTGTTCATTTTGTTAATTCTGTCTGACAACAAAAAGACCATGCGCGGATAATCGCATGGCCAAGCCTCGCTTCCTTCGGCGGCATTACCCGCATCAGGTTCAAGGGGTTCGATCGACAGTCGCGCCGATCATCTCAGCCAGGCGGCTCCCCCGCACTTTTTTCTTGGTCAGAATAAGACTGAGACAAGCGAAGTCAATCGACTGTAGTGGCAGCCGTGTCGACTGCGAATCTCGGGAATTTGCAGGTGACACACCTATTCGGCTTTGCTCAGGGCAGGCTCTGCCGCTACAGGCCCAACGTAACGTCTCAGGGAATGATGACGGCAGATTCGAGCGCGGTTGGCAGATCGCGCTGTTGTGACGGCGTAGGCGAGATTTTTGCCGGCGTCGGCGCAAGTGCAGGCTCACCGATCAGGTTGGCCAAACTTAGGTCCGCTTCCGGAGTAACGGGTTCAGCCGGCACTAATTTGGTTTGCCGGCGGTAATCAGCGACGAGCATCGGCGGCTGCTTTTTAACTCCCAGGGCATGATAGTTCTCGATCCCGATGCTGATCGCCTGCGCGAGTTTTGCACGCCAATCTTTCGTCGCGATTAATTTGCTTTCACCACGCTCTGTTAGGAAGCCTCCTTCAACCAGCACAGCCGGGACTCTTGTCAGGCGTAGGACAGCGAATCGTGCCCGCTTGATGCCGCGGTCGAACTCAGGAATGTGGCCGAGCAACGAATGATAGATGCAGGCTGAGAGCGCCATACTTTGCGCGTCCACCTCGCTCCCTGCCTGCATGCTAAGAGCAGTGGGAGTCACCCAATCGTCGGAAGTGGATGGCGCGCCTCGTGGCGTAAAGGAAAAAATCTCGAAACCCGTCGCGTTTGGATCGCGATCCGTCGCGTTAAAATGAATACTGACGAAAATTGAATTGCGCGCGGCATTAGCGATCTGGGCGCGAACTTCCAATGGCACAAAGTAATCGCCTTCACGAGTCATGATCACGCGCAGTCCTTTTGCCTGCAAAAGCGGACGCAGCTTCCGCGCTACATCCAGCGCAAAATCTTTTTCGTTACCGTAGCGAGAGACCGCGCCTTTATCGTGGCCTCCGTGGCCCGCGTCCAGAACCACCGTCTCAACCTTGCCGGCATTTGGAACGCGGTGTGGACGAAGCTGCGGCTCGATCGTTTTGGCGACATCCGTGCGCGCGACCAAAAATTTTCCATTCTGCTCGACTAAGGGGAAGCACAGCCAACAACGCGCGCCATTGATCATGACCTCACGGCTGCCGCTGACAAATTCGAGCGGATTCTTCACTGTCTCGAATCGGATCTTCGCCCCGGAAGGCGCAACTTCGGCGGGTAACCGGTAAAACCTGGCAATATTATCGACGCTCAGATAATCGTGACCGTTGATTTTGATGACCTGCCAATCGTCCGCAGCCGATGCCACTGTTCGCGCCAGAGTGATGCACGTGGTAAGCAACGCAACAGCGAACCAACGTTTCACCGTTATGATCATCCGTGCCCTATGGTATCAAATAAACACGCGTATCTCAAATGAGGATGATCGGTGCAGTCACGGGCGAACTCGATGTGGAATTAATTGACTTGGCAGTTTTTTCTGCTAAAAACCGGAAATGTTTTTGCCTTTTCTACGAAGGATCGCCGGTTGGGTTGCTCCCGTTCTGCTCATTTTTGCGACTGTTTTCGCAATACCAGTTCGCGCTGCTGAAGCGCTCCCGAAATGTTGCGTTTGGCGGGTAACCAATGCAAGGGCCCCGTTTTATTTGGTGGGCTCCATCCACGCGCTCAGTCAAAAGGATTATCCATTGCCCGCTCCCTACGAGATCGCGCTAAGAGATACCAAACGCATCCTCCTCGAATTTGATCCGACCCGGCACGCTGAGTTCGAAAAGAAATTCGAGGCAGCCGCCAAGTATCCGCCGGGACAAGATATCCGGTCGAAGATTCACCCGGAACTTTTCGCTTGGCTTCGCCAAAATGTTTTCGCAGTCAATGGCGGTCCTCGCCGCGAGAACAAGTCCCGGCCTGAAGGCTTCGACAGCGGGCTTGGCTACAAACCATGGTGGATCGCCCAGCATCTCGTCGACAAGAGCACTTACAGCAATGTCTCGATGTCTCGTGGCTTGGATAATTACCTCGTCGACTGCGCCAAAAGGAGGGGAAAAGAGATAGGCGGTCTCGAATCGGTGGACGAGCACGTGGCAGTTCTTGGCGGATTGTCGGAGCGCGACGGTGAAAGCCTTCTGATTGATGCCCTCGCTCACCCGAAGAATGGCGCGGCTGAATTCAACAGGATGCACAAGGCATGGCTGAAAGGCGACACGGCTGCACTTTGGGCCGGGGACGCGCAGTTCCGGAAAGCGGCTCCTTCGATCGCAGCGCGTTTTGTTGACGAACGAAACGTCAAATGGATGCCGCGGATTGAAGCCGAATTGAAAAGCGGAAAACCGACCGCGATTGTAGCTGGTGCGCTGCACTTCTCCGGTCCGAATAGCGTTATCGCACTGCTAGAGAAGCGCGGCTACAAGATCGAGCAGCTTTAGCGGAACGAACATCACTCTGGGTAGCGCACTGCCCGCCCGCACGCGGGCGGGCGGGCAGTGCGCCAGCCAGATTTTCTCCGTCGCTGCGAGGGCTGGTTCAACGGAATCGCGTTTAGAGGGTCTAACCCGGATTAGACCAACGCGGAGCATTCGTTTTCTTCCAAAATCATGAAATCATTCGTCCTGATCGTCGTCGCCTTTTTCTTTTGCCTGCTAAGCCTGGACGCTCAATCGCCACCCCAGGTCGAGAAAAATCCGCCGCCTCTCGATCCAAAGAACATGGATACGTCTGTAAAACCGCAGGATGATTTTTTTATGTACGCCGACGGCGGTTGGATCAAACGAACCGAGATTCCGCCGGAATATTCGCGGTGGGGTGGTTTCAACGAGTTGATCGAGAGAAACAATGACGCCCTGCACGTTATTGCTGAAAAAGCCGCAGATACACATGTCGATCCGAGACTCGCGCCAGAGGTGCAGAAAGTCGGCGATTATTATGCAAGCGGGATGGACGAGAAAACCATCGAAGCAGTGCGCATTAAGCCGCTGGAGGAGGAGTTCAAAAACATCGATGCGATCAAAAATCGCAATGATCTACTCAAAGAGATTGCGCACCTGCACACAATCGGCGTTGACGCACTTTTCGATTTTACGGCTGGCCAGGATTCCAAGGACAGTACGCACGACATCGCTCAGGCAGTTCAAGGCGGACTTGGTATGCCCGATCGGGATTACTATACAAAGACGGATGAAGCCTCAAAGAAACTGCGCGACCAATATGTCGATCATGTCGCGAAAATGTTGACGCTGCTCGGCGAGCCAGCTGCAACTGCTTCCAATTACGCAAAGAAAATTCTCGCCCTTGAAACAAGGCTCGCACAAGCCTCGCGGACACGCGTTCAGTTGCGCGATCCGCAAAAAAATTACAACAAGCTGCCCGTGAGCCAGCTTCAGAACCTGACGCCGGACTGGCATTGGAGCGATTATTTCAAACAGATCAACCTGCTTGAGCCGCCCAACGTCAACGTGCACCAGCCGGAATTCTTCAAAGCTGCTGACGAAGTGTTTAAAAACACCCCGATCGAGGATTGGAAAGCGTATCTACGCTGGCAGCTTATCGACGCGACCGCGGCCGAGCTCTCAAAAGATTTCGTGGACGAAGACTTTAACTTTAAGGAGCGGGTCCTTCGCGGCACACAGCAAATCAAACCGCGGTGGAAACGCGTAATCGCTTCCACCGACGACGCGATCGGAGAAGCGCTCGGCAAACTGTACGTGGCGTACGATTTTCCGCCACAAGCGAAGGCCCGGGCGCTTGAGCTTGTTAACAATTTGAAAGAGGCCCTCAGCGATCGGATCAAGACGCTGGAATGGATGGACGAGCCGACCAAGAAGGAAGCGCTCAAGAAACTCGCCGCCATGCAGGTGAAAATCGGCTACCCCGATAAATGGCTCGATTATTCAATGCTGCCCATTGATCGGGGACCCTTCGTCCTAAACGCAATCAGAGCCGAAAAATTCCAAACGACGCGGGACATCAACAAAATCGATAAACCAGTGGATCGCACCGACTGGGGTATGACGCCGCCAACGGTGAACGCCTATTACAACCCCAACATGAACGAGATCGTTTTCCCTGCCGGGATCTTGCAGCCGCCATTCTTTTACGCCAACGCTGACGACGCGATCAATTACGGCGGTATCGGAGCGGTCATTGGGCATGAAATGACCCATGGTTTCGACGATCAAGGCCGGCAATTCGATGCCGCTGGAAATTTGCGCGACTGGTGGACACCTCAATCCGCCGCGAAATTCAAAGAGCGCTCACAGGCGATCGTGAACCAATACAACGAATATGAACCGCTACCCGGTTTGCATGTCAACGGTGAATTAACTCAGGGTGAAAACATCGCCGATCTCGGCGGAGTGAAACTCGCCTACGCCGCGCTGCAAAAAGCGCTCGAGAAAAATCCACAGGCACGCGCGGAAAAAATCGACGGTTTTACCCCCGAGCAACGTTTCTTTTTATCTTTTGCGACAATTTGGAAATCGAAACAGCGCGATGAAGATCTGAAATTGCGCCTGAACACCGATCCCCACTCGCCTGCGCATTATCGGGTCAACGGGCCGGCCTCGAACCTGCTGGAGTTTCAAAAGGCGTTCAATCTTCCGGATGGGTCTCCGATGGTTCGCCCGACCGACAAGCGCGTCAATATTTGGTAAGGGCGATTACCCTCAATGACGTATGGGTCGAGTGAACCGCCTCTACCTTATCTTCCCGCTCCGCGTTCTTCTCATTCCGAACAGAGCGAGGAATCTCACAATCCAAGCCAGCGGCACGCATGCCCAAGTTGTGTGATCCGGAGGGCTGCGGGAAGTCCTACGCTTCGCTCAGGATGACCACCCGAATTTATTCGCGTGCGATTTTGCCGCCCCAGGAAAGGATCTTCGCTTTCGCGCCGGCTGCTTCGGCTTCTTTGATGTTGCCTGCGCGATTGTAAAACAGCGAGAGGCTTGTCCAACCGATCTGGTCGTTAGGCCGAAGCTCGACTGCTTTTTTTCCCGCTTCGATAGCTTCTGGAAAACGCCCGAGCTTCATCAACGCCATGCCGAGCGCGTGCCAGCCGTCGAAAAAATCCGGCGCCATGCCAACACAGCGCCGATATTTCTCCACTGCGCTTTCCAATTCACCGACGGCCAGGTCGCCGTTCGCATCATCAAAGATTTCGTCGACCGTTTCCACGCAAAGCCTAGCTTTTTGCGAATTGCACGTTGGCCGCTCGCTGTCGATCGCGCAGCCATTCGTAGAAGACGATTCGTATTTTGTTATTTAAAAGCCGTCTCTCGAACGCCGCTTTTTTCTCCGGATCATTTGCCTTCGCCGACGGCTCCCGTTTTTGCAACGCGATGATGAGTCCATTGTCGCCGGACGGGAAAAAGTCGCTAATCTGGCCCGGATTCATGTATGCCACGGCATCTTTGATTGCAGGAAGATCCGGCGGCCCCTTCGTCGCTTCTTTGGCTTGGGCTTCCGTTGTCTCGTCGAGCAACGAAAAAGGTGCAACCTTCTCCACGTTTACCCCTGCTTTTTGAATTGCAGCTTCGAGTCCCGCGCCAGAGGGGGAGTTGGTTGCTTCGCGCAGTTGCTGAACGATCTCCGCGCCTTTGGTTGACATCACCTCGCGAGCCCGAGAGTTCTTGATCGCTTCCACGATTTTCGGTTTTGCCTCGTCGATTGTAAGAGGACGCACCTCGACAATCCCCGCGAGATGTAAAATATAAAATCCATCCGCGACCTGGATTGGATCGCTGTTCGGCTCCTGCATCGATAACTTGAACGCAGCGGAGCCAAGTTGTGGGTCGACATTCAATTGCGGGTCGGGCGCTGTTGCTGTGAATTCACCAGTTGTTCGGACCGGCAATTGAAACTTGGCGGCCGCCTGTTTGAAATCGGTGCCTTTTTCCAACAGCGCTTGTGTGAAATCGTTGGCGCGGTCGGAAAGCTCCTGCAAAGCCTCGACGCGCTCTTTTCCAGCTAATTTCTTTTGCTCGTTGGTTAAGGCCAGATTGACAAACTCGACCTTGCGTTTTTCATCCGAGTTGAGTTCAGCCTTGTGGGCTTCATAATATTTTTGCACATCCTGATCGCTAACTGTGACATCCTTCGCAAAATCAGCGGGCCGCAGCCGAATAACGCTCACATATAACTTGTCGTAAGCTCGCCCGTAATTTGCGTTGATCTCCGCTTGCGGGATCGAGACCCCGGTCGCCAGAAGCTGTTTAATTTGGTTTAAGCAAAGCTCATCGCGAACCAGTTGTTCGATGTGTTCCTCGGCAAGACCATTCGGTGCCAGCGCATTCTGCACAAAATCGCTGAACTTCTTCATATCGAAGCCCGATTCACTTTGGAATGCCGGCAACCCGCGCACGACATCGGCGATCTCAGAGGAATCTGGACGAATCCCGAGCCGCGCCGCTTCGTGACGCAAAACCAGCAAGTTCACAATGAATTGTACATAAGCCTGGTTCTGGTTCTGGCCAGAACCAACTGTGAGAGACTGCACAAAGTCAGACATGCCAAGAGCCTGCGCCAGATTGAACAACCGCACCGTTTGCTGGGCCTCCAGCATCGAGACGCTGCGATCGTAGACGCGAGCAAATTGATCGGAGCGCATCGCCCCGTAATCCGGTCGTTGAACGAAGTAGAAAACGAAGGGAATCGCGAGAATCGCAATGACAATCATCAGCCAGTGCCGATGCTTGCGCAGTAACTTCATCATAACGAATGACAATTGTAGAGGTGGCTATCCTCAGCCGCAAATGTCTTGGAGGGGATGTTCCGGGAGTATCGTCCAAATGTTAGCGAGGCGATCGAGCGCGGGACTCCGCTGCTTCGTGGATCATTTTCCAAACATTCCGAAGATGCCGCTCGGTAGTGAGAATGTTTCCAAGACCGATGCGCATGACTGTGCGACCACGCAATTTCGTCTGCGTAAGATAAGCGCGCCCGGACGCATTAATGTGCTCTACAATCTTGCTGTTGAGCATGTCGATCGTATCCGTTGTGGCCGCGGTCGCTTCCCGTGGCCCGGCGTCAACGTCGCCAGCTACAGTATCGATCTTGCCAGCGCCCGTGAACCGGAAACAAACAACGCCCATCACCACCGGCGCGGACAATTCAAAACGCTTATCCTCTCGAACCCAATCCGCAAAGAGTTTGGCCAGGCGCAAGTGCTCGCGAATACGCGCTGCCAATCCTTCGCGGCCAAAGGCACGCCAGACGACCCATGCTTTCAGAGCACGAAACCGGCGGCCCAGCTGGACGCCGTAATCCATATAGTTGATCTCCGCGCCGACAGGATCGCGAAGGTGGAGGTGCTCGGGGGCGAGGGTAAAGAGACGCCGCAAACGCCCGAGATCACGCACATATAAGGCGCTGAAGTCGAACGGAACAAAAAGCATTTTATGCGGATTGACGACGATGGAATCAGCTTCGCGCCAGCCAGCGGTTACCCAATCGCATTCCGGCAGGAGGGCGAGACCGGCCCCGTAGGCACCGTCGATGTGCAGCCACATCTTGTGTTCCCGGCAAACTTGCGCGATCTCGACAATTGGATCCACGCTCGCTGTTGACGTTGTTCCCACTGTTGCTACGACGGCGAGCGGTTTGAAATTACTGCGAATATCCGATGCGACCATCTCGCGCAACGCGGAGACGTTCATCCGGAATTCGGCGTCTGTCGGAACACGTTGGACGTTATCTTCGCCAATCCCGATCGCGATAGCGCCTTTTTCAACGGAACTGTGCGCCTGATCGGAGGCGTAAATGCGAAAAGCGGGCAGACCCCGTCCGCTCAAACCTAGCTGCCTCGTGTTCGGGGCAGCTTGTTCTCGAGCAGCAGCGAGAGCGTGCATCGTTGAAATCGACGCAGTGTCGTAGACAACGCCCGCGAATTCGTTAGGCAAACCTAGCCATTGCCGTAGCCAATCGAGCACGAGGGTTTCAAGTTCGGTAGCCGCAGGCGACGTTCGCCAGGTCATGGCATTCACGTTTAGCGCGCCTGTGATCATTTCGGCGAGGATGCCAGGACTCGTCGTAGTGCAGCCGAAGTAACTCATGAACTGCGGATGCGCCCAGTGCGCAACGCCCGGAACAATCACGCGTTCAATATCAGCGAAGATGTCATGAAGCGACGCGCCCGCTTCCGGCGCCGTTCGATCCAGCTGCGCCAGGATTGCTCCGGGCCTGTCATTTGGAGCAATCCGCTGCTCGGAGATGTGCTCGCGATAATCAGCAATCCAATCGGCTAGCTCATGCAACTGCTTCCGGAATTCCTCAGCGGGAACATCACCAAGCGATTGTCGATCCTTCATTCCTCGGATAAGAGCGCCAAACGGATTATGCTTTGGAAGCAACGCATCGACAGCAACGTTGCCATCAAAAGGCAAAGCCAAAACTGAAATGGAACGCGCCGAAATCTTCGTCGGGATGCGGATCGGGATTGACTCCGTAGTCGAGACGGATCGGCCCGATCGGTAATTTATAGCGCAATCCTGCCCCTAGCGCGTAGCGCATATCATTTAGCCCGGGTTCTTCTGATGTGGGTAGCAGATTCCCGGCATCGGTAAAGACCGCCCCCTGCAATTCGCCGTAGATCGGAAACGTATATTCGATATTAAACACCGTAAAAAATTCACCACCGATTGGATGACCGTGATTATCGTGCGGCCCGAGATCGCGCTCACCAAAGCTTCGAACAGTGTCGCTTCCTCCATTGAAAAACCGTTCGTCGATGGGGATTGCGGTGGCTTCTTCGGGACCGCTCACCGTGAGAGAATGGATAATTCCGGCACGAGCACCGAAGGCAATGGAGGATTGTTGAAACCAGCGTTGTAACGGAGTGCCCGGTTTATCTTCAACCACGCCTGGCGTAAGCGGTTTTGGCCCAAAGGGAAGATAGTAGCCCGTCCGAATCGTGCCTCGGATAAATTCGATCTGGCTTCCGAACGCGCTCGACGCTAAATCCAGGGTATTGTTGATCAGGAAGCCGCGCGGCGTCACGAACGGGCTCTCCCGCATATCGAGCGTATTTGTGAAGCCCAGAGTATTCACAAAATAGTCTTGGTCGCCCAAGAACACGGGTTTGATGTCGGCACTGATTATTTTCACATGCCGCACTGAGAAGATCAGGCCGGCCTCGTCGTGCTTCGTAATTTTGCGGGTAAGTTCGAGTCGACCGCCCAGGTCAAATTTCGAGTAGCCATCAAAATCAAATCTGATCGCGGCAAGACGAGCCTTGAAGGCGAAATCAGTATCAAAGAAAAACGGGTCTTCATATAGAATTTCGCCCTTATATCCGCGTTGTGAAACCTCAATCGAAGTTGTGAGCGGGCGCCCGTAACCGAAAAGGTCGCGGTCGCGAAATTGCACGCCAACGATTCCGCCCTCGTAGGTGCCGTATCCGACGGAAAAACCGAACTCTTTGCTCTTGGCTTCCTCCGCTGAGATATCGAGCCGCAACAGATGTCCATCGACAGGAACCGGTTTGATTTGCAGGAGATTGAAGAGTCCTGTCTTCATAAGAGTGCGAAATCGTTCATCAAGAACGTCCGGGCTATAGGTTTTGCCCTCCAACCTGCTAAAACGTTTGATCACATAACTGGGATGCAATCGATCGAGACCGCTCACCGTTACGCTGTCAAAGTGGTAAACTGCTCCCGGTGAGATAACGACCTGTACCGGCACTCGCCCATTCACCGCCTCATCCGGCACCGCCGTCGCGTCGACTTTCACATCGTAATAGCCACGCGCCTTATAATATGCCTCTAGTCGCCGTGGGATATCGGCGACACGCGCATCCGTATAAGGCTGCTGCAGGAGATCAGACATTTGCCCACGCAGCGTTTCCGAATCGTAAATCGTCCGCCCGCTAAACGAGGTGATGCCAAAAAAATATTGTCGTCCTTCGTGAATCGGAATAACCACGTCCACTTGATTGCTTTGGTCACGAAAGATGTAACGCGGCGGATCGACAGCAGAGTCCAGAAAACCTTCCGCGACATACAATCGGTGGACCAACTTAGCGCCCTCTTCCATATCAGCCGCAACGAAGGGTAAATTCTTCTGCAGTTTCGAATACCGCTCGCGCGTTGGCCCGACGACGTACTCGAAAAGTTTGTCGGTCGGTTCCTTTATGTTTCCATCAAAGATGACTTTGCCCAGCGCCATGAGGGGGCCTTCCGTGATATCGAGGCGCAGCCGATTTTGCGACTCGATCACATAATGCACGTTTACTTTTGCGTAGCCGTGTTTGCGGTAGAAAACTTCCAGAAAAAACGCCAGATCGTCTGCTCGTGCCGGGCTTAATCCGTAATCCTCGACCGTCGTGATCTCCTCCTTTAATTGCGAACGCAGCTCCTTTTCTTTGAAAGCCTGTTGGCCGCGAAACTCGATAACGCTCGTCTGCTGCGCTCGTTTTTCTTCCTTCTTAGCGATCGCTTGCTGAGTCTTCTGTCTTTCTTCGGGACGGACAACATCGACCGCGCTTTGGGCTAAACCTTCTACGCCAAGGGCCACGCTTCCGAGACAGAGAAGGACCCTGCACCACATCTCAACGAAACCGAATTAAGTATTTCAGCATCCCGCGATAGTCGCCCCCGACGCCTATATCACCAACGAAGACAAATTGATCGTTGATCTTGAAGCGCCCGCTGACTTGCTGCCGACCGGTTCGAGGATCGACCGTGCCCACGTCCAAATCCAGGCGATTAAAAACTGTATTACTCTGGGTCGCCTCGCCTTTTTTGAAAATTTTCCGGTAAAGTTGCTGCACCAGCAACATGCCGGCCCGTCCGGCCAGAACATTGCTGTTTCCCGATAATTCCGCTCTGGTTACGCCGGTTGCGATCAAAGAAATGATTTCTTCCTGCGCCAGCGGCGGTGCGCTCGTGAAAATCGTCTCCGGCGCATGCAAGGTTCCATAAACATAAACCCGCACCGTGTAATCACGGATGACCGAAGTGCCCTGCAGATCAATCCGTGGATTCATTGAATCGCTCGGGTCAAAATAGAGAAACCCGTGGGAAACCTGGAGCCGGCTGAATGGCAAC
>WNGP01003803.1_pt1 | contig 12642 bp, 11 predicted proteins | sample 5407671 | NCBI WGS metagenome assembly WNGP01 (sample SAMN13153381, study PRJNA577476) | soil metagenome | isolation source: 40 cm soil or saprolite under Garry oak tree replicate 2 | place: USA:California | collected 2016-06-15 | reverse complement strand
GCCAACGTCAGAGTATCTCAAAGGCGTGTATTACGAACTGGCAGACGAGTTTTTCAAGCAGTTACGTCAGCAGATTGAGGTCACGCAAAACGAACTGCGGGAAAGCGAGCAGCTCGAGATCTATTATCACGCTCCGGGGGAGGAGCCCATTCTCGTATCGAAAATTGGCTACCTTGCCCCGGGTCTCCTCGTGCTCTATGGCACAGACGGTAAGAACAACGATTGCAAAGTCCTCGCGCATCTGCAGACGATGCCCCTGACCCTGAAGCTGGTACGCCACGGGGTACCGGAAAAACGCCGCACCATCAGCTTTGTCGAGCCGGCCAGAGGTTCGGTCTAGTTTGAGTTGGCGTCGGCTTGGGTTTGTCCTGATTGCTGGCCCTTCGTGTGCAGGGCATCAACAATAATACTCATCAGCATACTACGCACTATCTCGAACAGAGACGTCGTCCAGGATGGGCGTGCTGCCGCCTGGCTTGCGGCTGGTGGGGCTGGCCGTGGCCGGTGGTCAGCAGGCGCCAGTACAGAGGTCGCGGCAAGAAACCCGAGCGCGGTCGCTGCGCCCACAGCATACCAGGGGTACTGCTGGGTCCACCAGCTTATGTTTGCCACCTCCTTGGCCGTTGCCTGCATATCCACCACGGTGTGTTGCATGGCAGTTTTGGCATCAGCAGCTTGCTGGGCGAGAAATACCCGCTCATCGTTGGTGTTGTAGTGCGGTTTCTTCTGTGGCTCGGTCAGCAACGCTGTGTCCGAATGTGTTCTGTTGCTGGAGCTGGCGTTCGTCATACTGTTGTACCTTTTGTTGGCGCCACCTGCTTTGCCAGGTACGCATACCGATGAAGATCCCCAGAGTAAGAAGGACTAAAGTCCCTCCTCCCACGACCAATGCACCCAGCCACCACCGCCCGCCGAAGAGCTGGGCGAATCCATCGGCTGCCCCGACGAGGACGAGCACAACCGCGGTGACTACCAGCCCCACCGCAGCAGTCAGGCCCACGACCCCCAGGGCGGCCCAGAGAGCAAGCTGCCGGGCGGACAGGACCAACCCGTCGATTTTGGCGCTGACAAAATGCGTCAAGTACGCCTGCAGTTCCCCCACTTGCTGCTGGAGGCGGCGGAGCGCTTCGGCTGGGGATGGCTCCTGCTCGCCGGGCGTCGTATATGCCCGTGCTCCGTTTGTATCCATAGTGCTCTCTCACCAGTCCGGGGTGATCTTTACTACGGCACTTGCGTGATGCCTCGGCCCTAGCGCGACATTACCGCCGCCGGAGCAAACCAAACAGGAGGCCGACACCCGCCGCTATTAAAAGCGACTGGAGAGGTTTCTCCCGCACCTGGTTCTCAAGTTGCTGTTGCCACGCGAGGACCTGGTTGCGGCCCTCCTCATAGTACTCAGCGGCAACCTCTTGCCCTTGCGCTATCAGCTCTTGAGCCTGGTCGCGCCTCTCCTTCCCTGTCTCCGCAGCCATACACGCTCCTTTCGTGAGAGCTGTGAACACGCGTAGCTCCCGCTCCCAGAGGGCGAGAGGACACTGGATCATAGTCAAAAAGGTCGCTTAAGACTACCCATGGAAAGAGCAAGTTTTGTGCCATGTACTACAGGTAGGTTGTCCAGGTAGAGATGCTCTGGCTCGAGCCACACGCTACGCAGGATCGGCAGGTTTCTGCGCTGCCTGGGGGCTGGTCTTGACCCAGCACCGCAGCACTTCGGCTACGCTCCAGGCCTGCGCCACGCAGCCACGGGGCGTAAACGGCTCTTCGGCATCGAAGATCTCGCTGATGGAGCCAATACAGGCCTCGCTAAGATGCGCCTCAAAGCCGTGCAGAAAGCGTCGGGCTCCCGTATAGTCATCTGGTTGACATCCTCGCCGCCCTGAAGGACGGCGATTCCTGTCGCCCCTACCGGGGCGAGCAAGCGTTTAGCCTCTCTGTGTGCCCCACAGCGAGGATATTGATGGCCGCTACGACATCGGCATGGTAGCTGTAGCCACACTGTTCACAGGAGAACAAGGCTTGTTGGGGACGATTCGCTTTCGACACATGCCCGCACTCGGGGCAGGTCTGCGAGGTGTAGCGCGGGTTGACCGCAATCACCTCGCCACCACGCCACGCCTGCTTGTACTCCAGCATGCGGCGAAACGTGCTCCAGCCTTGATCCAGGATTGCCTTGTTCAGACCTGCTTTCTGAGCGACCTTCCGCCCTGGCTCCTCGACAGTGCCACGAGCCGACCGCGACATGTTGCGGACCTGCAAGTTCTCAAGACAGATGACCGCGTGGTTTTTGCTGGTCTCGGTACTGAGCTGGTGCAGGAAGTCACGGCGGCAATTGGCAATGCGGCTATCGAGTTTGGCGATGCGGTGGTGTTGCTTCTTCCAATTTTGCGAGTATTTGACCATGCCCGCAAGGCGTCGTTGCATGCGGGCTTTCTTCTTCTCGACACGTCGATAGGCATTGAGGGGAGGATGCAGACGACCATCCGAGAACGCCGCAAAGGTGGCAACACCCAGGTCAATCCCAACCTCAGCCGTGGCAGGATGTATGGGCTCAGGCACGTCCATCTCCACCTGGAAGGCAACAAACCAATGCTGTCCCTGTCTGGAGATGGTGACGTTTTTGACGCTGCCCTCCACCTCACGGCTGTGCCAAAACTCGACCCAGCCGATCTTTGGCAGGTAGACTTGGCGCCCATCCAGCTTGAAGCCCTGGGGATAGCGGAAGCTATCGGCGAGGAACTTCTTGCGGTACTGCGGCGGGGCAGCTCGGCCAGCGAAGAGGTTCGTATACGCACGTTCCAGGTCAATGAGGCACTGTTGCAGGACTTGCGAGTGGACGCTGTTCAACCAGTCGTATTCCTCGCTCTGCTTCCACAACGTCAACAAGCCGGCGGCATCGTGGTACGACAGACGAGGAATTCCTCCGAGATACCGGCCTTCGTTGATCGCCAGAATCTTGTTCCAGACAAAACGACAGGCACCGGCAAAGCGAACGAATTGCGCGCCATTAACACGATTGGTCTTCAGTCGGTATTTGTAGCCCTTGCGTATCTGCATAGACATATTATACAATTGGTCTATGGCAAATACAAACGAATTTCGTACAGGCAGACACTGCGTTTTCAAGCTCCATGTCCACCTGGTCTTCGTCACCAAGTACCGCAGGAAAGTGTTGACTGGAGTTGCCCATGAGACTTTGCGCGACCTCTTTACAAAGGTCTGCCAAGACTTTGAGGCAGTCTTGGTTGAGAGTAACGGGGAAGATGACCACGTGCATCTGCTGGTTGAATACCCGCCGAAAGTGGCGCTTTCCCATCTGGTTAACAGCCTCAAGGGCGTTTCCTCGCGTCGTCTCAGGCAACAGCATCCCGACATTGCTATGCGGTACTACAAGGGCGTTCTGTGGTCTCCGAGTTACTTTGCTGCCTCATGTGGAGGCGCACCGTTGTCCAGCATTCGTCAGTACATTGAAGAGCAACGGCAAAACCTGTGAGTGCTTCGCACTCAACCTCTTATATCCCCGCCCTCAACGGCGGGGTTTTACGAGGTATTCGATAACATTCTCTATGGACACCATACGAACGCTGGCCTGCAAGCTCATGCCAACCCAGGAACAACGCGCTGAAATCGACGCGACGCTTACCGCGTTTGCGGACGCGTGCAACTGCATCGCTGAGGTGGCTCGCTCCATCCATTCGAGCAACAAAGTCAAGGTCCAACATGCCTGCTATCAGGACGTGCGGGACCGCTTTGGTCTGTCGGCGAACCTTGCCATTCGTGCCATTGCGCGTGTCTGTGCGGCACTGAAGGTCAAGAGCAAGACCCATTCGACGTTTGAACCCACGTCGATTGACTACGATCAGCGCATCTTCAGCTTCCGCGAGTGGGATTGGACCTTCAGTCTGACGCTCTTGCACAGCCGAGAGCGGATTGAGACCACGCTTGGCAACTACCAGAAAGGACGGCTCAAGGGCCACACACCGACGAGTGCGACGCTGGTCAAGAGGCGTGATGGCACGTTCTTCCTGCATGTCCAGCTCAAAAGTACGGCCCCTATCCCTCAGACACCCACGGGCACGCTGGGTGTCGATCTTGGCAGGCGGCGTGTGGCGGTCGATTCCGATGCACGGCCCTACGAAGCCACAGAGGTGAACCGTCTGCGTGCCCACTACCCGAAAGTCCGGCGCTCTCTCCAACGCAAAGGCACGAAAGAAGCCAAACGGCTTCTGAAACGGCTGTCCGGCAAAGAGACACGTCATATGCGCGCGATTAACCACACGATCAGTAAACAGCTTGTCGAGAAGGCTCAGGCTACCCAGCGTCAGATTGCCCTCGAAGACCTCGAAGGCATCCGGCAACGGACGAAAGTCCGCAAACCGCAGCGCTACCACCACCACAGTTGGGCGTTCTATCAACTGCGGCAGTTTGTGGCCTACAAGGCGCAGACTGCGGGCGTCCCTGTCGTGCTGGTCGATCCTGCCTATACCTCGAAAACCTGCCATCTGTGTGGGCATCGTGGGCATCGCTCTGGTCTGAAGTTTTCCTGTACACGCTGCAACATGGTCATGGATGCGGATTGGAATGCCGCCATGAACATCGCTGCAGCCGGAGCCGCTGTAACCCGGCTTGAAGACGCCTCGCCTGAGAGTGTCAAAGCTGCGGCACTTTAGTGCCAGCAGTACGTTACGGGTGCTCCCGTAAAGCCGCCAGGCGTACGGCCAGAGGCGGGAGAACCTGCTCAGGGGCCTCATGGCGCCATAGAATACGCTGCACCGCCTCATCGACAAGCCGTTCGTATGCGGCCCAGTAGCTGACGTTGGTGCGAAAGATGCCGTGACGCATGGCTTCTCCCACCGCGGCCACATGCGGTTGCAGCCAGGTCTCGACGCTGGCCTCGACGTCAGAGCGCGCACTGGCCCAGCCGAGTCGGTTGGCGAAGATCGCCTGGACCTCTTGGCTCTGCAGATGTCGAATCAAGGCCAGTGCCAGCTCACGATGTGGCGCTCCCACCGGGATCCCCAGCACATCCCCGCCGATGACGTGCGCCTCGCGGACCGGTCCAGCCCAGCCACTGTAGGTATGGATGGCCTTCTTGTCATATTCCTGGATGAGGAGGGGCACGCCAAAAGGCCAGTTTTGGGCCAGATAGGCGACTTCTTGCGCCAGGGCCTCATTGGTCGTATTCCACTTGGCGCGGCGCGATTCCGAGGACAGATACGGGCGCAGGGCGGCTAAAAAACGAAAGGTAGCTACCGTCCCCGGATGTGCGAAGTCAAACGGGTCGCCCCCGGCTGCGACAATCCACTCGTAGAGCTGTGTGGTCGTAGGCGCACCGCCGGCCCCGGTGAACAGCACCCGACCGGTCTGCTCTTTTTCATAGAACGTGCGGGCCACGGCGAGGAGTTCTGGCCAGGTCCGCGGCGGCTGGAGGCGGTATTGCGCGAACTTCTCAGCATTGTAGTAGGCGATCTGCACATTGGGCCGGAAGGGCAAGAAATACCGCACCCCACCGCTGACTCCTACGGCCATGAGGGAGGGGTAGACAGCCGCCTCCACTTGGCTCTCCTCAGGGGTGAAGGGGGCTGCCAGGGCCGTATCGATCAGTTCCTGGAGACGCATATTGTCCTGCGCAAAGAGATCGATCTCCATGCGCCCGGCCTGGTGCATCGCCCGCAGGCGTTGCACCAGCGTTTCCGGTGGTACGTCGATAGCCCGGACGCGGCAGTGGCACAGCGCTTCAAACCGCGGGAGCACCTCTTGTCTGACGACGTGCCATTCCGCCTCGGCCAGGCGCATCGTTACCGTCACTGTCGGTTGTGCATCAGTCCCTGTTACTGCCAGCACTATCGTCAGCACGCTCCAGAACACGGCCAGACAGCGCTGCCTTACGCTCATCGCCATTCGCCTTCCCGGTCGACATTGCGCAGCACCACCTCCTCGATCGCCGTTGCCTGGCTCCGTGGTAACTGCTTCTCGTCGACCAACGCCTCGAGCACCTCGATGACGGCGTGCGGGGCGCATGCGCCGTAGACCAGGTGATACGCCTCAGCCACTGGTGCGGCGTCAAAGAGGAGCACCGCCTGGCGTACGGCCAGGGCCCGTGTATGATGTGAGCGAGCCAGAGCCCGCCACCAGGTCACGGCCAGGGAAGCGGGCACTTGCCAGTAGTCCATGAGCATACCCCAGACGCGGGGTGGGGCCGGGGAGCGACGCACGAATACGCTTGCCATAGGCAATCTCCTCCTGCGTGTGGGGGCTGGCGTTAGGGTGACATGCAGGCCCCATTTCTCCAGGAAAAATAGAGAGCAAGGGGCATGCCAGAACTGCCGCTTTTTGCGTTGTAGAGGTTACAAGGAAGCTGAGATAATTTTTGCCTTGCTTCATCTGCTGCCAGGCATGTCCTGTCCGCTGCAATATCTGGCCATATCCCTGCGCATGCGATGGCTCGACAAGGGCTGTACAGGGCTCCCGCTCAGCAGGAGCGACGCGGTCCGCCCTCCTGTGTGCGTGGGGAGGTGCACAGAGAGGCTCTCAAGTTGATACGGTCTCTCTCATTTTGAGGCTGCACTCACCCCATACCTCCTGCCAGCCGTGAGGCTACACCTTCGCCACCAGAGCCAGATGGTATCAAATTTGCACCCTCAGAAGGGAATGTCTCCCACACAAACGGGACTGCTACGGCCTACGGCTAGCGGAGGCAAGGAGGGGCTACGGCCATTCGCTTATGTATTGGCAATTTTACGATCTCAAGCAGAATCCCTTCTCCCTCACACCAGACCCCGCTTGTTTCTTCCCGAATCCTCACCACGAAGACGCCTTAGCCACCCTCATTGACAGCCTGCATAAGCACCAGGGCATGGGAGCGCTCCTGGGCGCTGCTGGCCTCGGCAAAACGTTGCTTCTGCACGTGTATTTGAGGCTCGCCCAGCAGCGGCAATACAAAACTATCTATGTCGCGGAGACGGATCTGGCTTTTCGGACGCTGTTACAGGTGCTCTATGAAGCCCTGGGACTCGATTTCGCCACCGCAACGCTGGACATGTTGCGTGCCGCATGTCAGCAGCACTCGGTCATTCTCGGCATTGATGACGCTCATCTGATGCCGACGTTGACCCTCAAAAAGCTCTGGACTCTCGCCGAGTATATGGCCTCTGCGGGGGCCATCCTCCACATCGTACTGGCCGGTCACCCAGAACTCGACGCCACGTTAGACGCATTGGCCTTGCACCACCTGGCGCCGGCGCCTGTGGTACGTTATACCCTCTCGCCTTTCACGCTCAAGGAGAGCAGAGCTTACATTGACCACCGCCTGGCTCAAGCTATCGCCCAGACCGAAACCGTCTTCACCTCCAGGGCCCTGACCCGCCTGATCAAGGCAGCCCAAGGCGTCCCTGGGACCTTGAACGTGCTCTGTACGCATGCACTTATCGCCGGCTTCTGGACGCAGCAGAAACCCGTGTCTGCCAGAGGGGCGCGGGAAGCCATCGCACAGATGCAGGGCCCTAGCCCATTGCAATTGAGACGCTGGTGGTCACGGGTGTGACAAATGCGTCGGCCATCGCTCTCCGTTGTCCTCTCTGTCGCATTTGGCATGGCGTTTGCTTAAAGGGTACAAAGAGAGGAGGCTGCATGCACCCTGACGCCGAGCGGAGACGAGTAATTATTGAGGGGATACAGCCAGCCATCGATGCTGGCCGTTTTCCCATTAAGCGCACCATCGGCGAGCAGGTCGTGGTTGAGGCTGACATCTTTACTGATGGTCACGACCTGCTGAGCGCTGTGCTGTGCTATCGTTGGGCACGCGATACGGTCTGGACGGAAGTCGCCATGACTCCCCTGGGCAATGATCGCTGGCAGGGGCGCTTTAGCGTGTCCCAGCTTGGACGTTACTCTTACCGTATCCAGGCTTGGGTGGACCATTTTGTCACCTGGTATGCGGCACTGGGCAAGCGGGTGGAGGCAGAACAAGAGGTACAGGTCGAGCTCCTGATTGGTGCCGAACTCATCGAAGCCGCCAGTCAGCGGGCTACCGGCGCAGATGCCGCGGAACTCCAAGAACGCGCGCGCCGGCTGCGCATGCCGCTCGAGTCAGGCAGCCTGGCACAGGCGCGCCTGGTCCTGGCGGATGCAACCTTACACCGGCTCATGGCGATGTATCCTGATCGCCATTTTGCGACCACCTCCCCAGGCGAGTTCGCGGTGGTGGTGGACCGTGACAAGGCCCGCTTCAGCACCTGGTATGAGATGTTTCCACGCTCCTGCGCGGCGGTGCCAGGCCAGCACGGAACCTTCAAGGATTGCGAGGCACGTCTACCCTACCTGGCGCGTATGGGTTTTGACGTCCTCTATCTTCCTCCTATTCATCCTATTGGCCAGGTGCACCGCAAGGGCAAGAACAATGCCACCGTGGCTACCCCCGATGATCCAGGCAGTCCCTGGGCCATTGGGTCGGCTGCCGGCGGGCATACGGCCATCCATCCACAGCTCGGGACCCTGGACGATTTCCGCCGCTTGATCACCGCAGCCCAGGAGTATGGGATAGAGATAGCGCTCGACATCGCCTTCCAATGCGCCCCCGATCACCCCTATGTGCAGGAGCACCCGGAGTGGTTCCGGTGGCGCCCTGATGGCACCGTGCAATACGCCGAAAATCCGCCCAAGAAATATGAGGACATCTATCCCTTTGACTTTGATACAGAGCATTGGCAGGCGCTCTGGGAGGAACTTAAGCGCGTTTTCTGCTTCTGGATCGAGCAAGGTGTGCGTATCTTCCGCGTGGACAACCCCCATACTAAACCGCTGCGTTTCTGGGAATGGGTGATTGACGAGATCAAAGCCGCACACCCTGAGGTCATTTTTCTGTCGGAGGCCTTCACCCGGCCTAAGGTCCAACATAATCTCGCCAAGCGCGGCTTTACGCAGTCCTACACCTACTTTGCCTGGCGCCATACCACAGAGGAAATCACCCGCTACTTCACCGAGCTCACGCAGACCGAGGTCCGTGAGTATTTCCGTCCAAACCTGTGGCCGAACACGCCGGACATTCTCACGGAGTATCTGCAGCACGGTGGCCGACCGGCCTTTCTCATACGCCTGGTGCTGGCGGCCACGCTCGGCGCCTCCTATGGCATCTATGGCCCGGCCTTCGAACTCTGCGAGCCGCGCCCGCGCTCCGAAGGCAGTGAGGAATATCTCAATTCTGAAAAGTACGAGATCCGTTCTTGGGACCTGGAGCAGCGTCATAGCTTGAAAGATTTCATTGCGCGGGTGAATCGGCTCCGGCAGGAAAATCCAGCCCTCCAGAGCAACCAGGGCCTGCGCTTCCACACGGTGGATAATCCTGAACTCCTCTGCTACAGCAAGAGTACCGCAGACCAGTCCAACGTTGTGCTCGTGGTGGTGAACCTGAGTCCCTATCACGTGCATAGTGGCTGGGTCGAGTTACCGTTCGACGCCCTGGGCCTTGATCCAACACAACCCGTCCAGATGCATGATGCACTCAGTGATGGGCGCTATATCTGGCATGGCGCGCGGCACTATGTCGAGCTGCAGCCCCAGGTGGTGCCAGCCCACATTTTCCGCCTGCGACGTCGCATCCGCACCGAGCAGGATTTTGAATACTATCTGTAGCCTGGAGCGTCTCGACCGAGGGAAGGGGGGAACAATGGCCAACCGCAGACGCACGAGACCGTCCGAACACCCTTCACAGGCCTTGGCACAACAGCCGTCAGTCACCTCTGGGATCACGCTTTTGAGCGAGAGTGATCTGCACTACTTCAACGAGGGCACGCACTCCCGTCTGTATGAAAAGCTCGGGGCGCATCCGCTGACTCTCGATGGGACGCGCGGGACGTATTTTGCTGTCTGGGCCCCCGATGCAGTGCAGGTCTACGTGATGGGAGATTTTAATGGCTGGAAGGACAGCCATCCGTTGCAGCCCCGCGGCCAATCGGGCATCTGGGAAGGCTTTATTGCCCAGGTCGAGGGGGGAGCCGTATACAAATATCATATTCGCTCTCAACACGGGGGCTATAGCGTGGACAAAGCCGATCCGTATGGCTTTTGCCATGAAACACCGCCCAGGACCGCCTCAGTGGTGTGGGAGTTATGGTACGACTGGGGTGACCAGGCGTGGATGGCCGAGCGCGCCCGGCGCCAGACGCTCACAGCCCCTCAGGCGGTTTACGAGGTGCACCTGGGCTCGTGGCGCCGGGTGCCTGAGGAAAACAATCGTTTTCTCAGCTACCGGGAGTTGGCCCCCAGGTTGGCCGAGTACGTGCAGCGCCTGGGATTCACGCACGTCGAATTCTTGCCCGTCATGGAGCACCCCTTCTACGGTTCCTGGGGCTACCAGGTCACGGGGTTCTTTGCCCCCACACGGCGCTATGGCACGCCACAAGACTTTATGTATCTCATTGACACCTTACACCAGCACGGTATCGGTGTGATCCTCGACTGGGTGCCGTCGCACTTTCCCAATGACGCGCATGGCTTAGGCTTCTTCGATGGCACGCACCTCTATGAGCACGCCGATCCGCGCCAGGGTTTCCATCCGGATTGGCACACCTATGTGTTTAACTATGGGCGCAAGGAGGTGCAGAGCTTCCTGCTCAGCAGTGCGCTGTTTTGGCTGGACGTCTATCATGTAGATAGCTTGCGCGTCGATGCGGTGGCCTCCATGCTCTATCTTGATTACTCTCGTCAGCCGGGCACCTGGATCCCCAATATCCAGGGCGGACGAGAGAACCTCGAAGCGATTGCCTTTCTGCGCCACTTCAATCAGACAGTCTACCAGCAGCATCCGGACGTCCACACCATTGCCGAGGAATCGACCGCCTGGCCTATGGTGTCGCGGCCGACGTCTGTCGGTGGTCTCGGGTTCGGGCTGAAATGGGATATGGGCTGGATGCACGATATGCTGGACTACATGCACCACGATCCCATCCATCGTAAGTTCCACCATAATGCGCTGACGTTTCGCCTCCTCTACGCCTTCAACGAAAATTTCATCCTGCCCCTGTCGCATGATGAGGTCGTCTATGGCAAGGGGGCGCTGCTCAGCAAAATGCCCGGCAACGATAGGCAGCAATACGCCAACCTCCGACTCCTGCTGGGCTATATGTATGCCCAGCCCGGCAAAAAACTCCTCTTCATGGGCGGGGAGTTTGGCCAGTGGCGGGAGTGGAACCACGAGGCGAGCCTCGATTGGCATCTGCTCGAGAGTGCCCCGCATGCTGGTCTCCAGCAGTGGGTCATGGACTTGAATGAGTTCTACCGCCAAACCCCGTCGCTCTATGAGGGGGATTGTGAGCCAGGGGGCTTTGCCTGGGTCGAGTGCAATGATGCTGAGAGCAGCGTGGTGAGCTTCCTACGCCAGGGGCAGACTGCCCAAGCGCCTCTGCTGGTGGTCTGCAACTTCACGCCGGGACCTCGTCCGAACTATCGGGTAGGAGCACCATGCGGGGGCGTGTGGTGCGAAGTGCTCAACAGCGATGCCAGGACCTACGGGGGAAACGGCTACGGGAACCTGGGAGCGGTAGAGGCTGCCCCGGTGTCGTATCACGGCCGACCCTATTCCCTGACAATGATGGTACCGCCGCTGGCAGTGGTCTTTTTCACCAGCCTTCCAGGAGAGAATACATAACATTGACTCTGTAATGATTGTGGCATGAAGTTTGCTATGCACAATGTCAAGAGCCATAGATCGTTTGCATGTCGGCCATAAGACGGTCAACGTGTGATCTTTGGTGACACTACGTTGTTGCAAACCACTTGACATATGACATAGGAGAACAGTGTGCGGACAATCTATGTATTGATTGCTGTATTGGCGTGGAGTGCTGTACTGCTGGGTGTCTCCCCAGTCTACGCCAGCATGCAGGGCGATGTGGATCAAGCGGCCACGATTATTGAGCGCTTCCAAGCCGTGCCTGAGAAGGCTATTCCGCAGGCGGTGCTCAGAGATGCCAGAGGATTGGCCATCATGACGGTGATTAAAGCCGGGTTCGGCATTAGTGGCCGTGGCGGTGCGGGCGTGGTCGTGGCACGCACGAAGAGTGGCTGGAGTGGGCCGTCAGCCATTGGCACTGGTGGGGCCGGCTTCGGCTTCCAGATTGGTGCGGAGGTGACGGAATTCGTGATGATCCTCAACACGGATGCCGCTGTACAAGCCTTCTCGCGCGACGTAAACGTCACGCTGGGAGGGGACATCAGTGTGGCCGCCGGGCCCATAGGTCGGACTGCGTCGGCTGCGGTCACGCCAGTAGCCGCCATCTACACCTACAGCCGGAGCCAGGGTTTGTTTGCTGGTGTCTCGCTTGAAGGCACAGTGATTGGCACAAGAAACGATGCGAATGCCGAGTATTACAATCGACGAGTGACCCCGGAGGAGATTCTCTCCGGGAGGGTCCCCTCTCCACCTGGGGCCACGCGGCTGGTCCAGGTGCTCACAAACCAGATGTTCGCCGCCAAACGCTGAGGCAACGCCGGCATGGGCGGCCACGTGACACCGTGGCCGCCCGACCCATACTCATACACACGGCCGGGTCGGCCAGGTGAGTCCACTTAACATGGCCAGGAATTGCCTCACCTGTTCAACAGACTCGACGTAATAGTGCGCTGCAGAGGCCAGACGATCACACCCGA
>WNGP01009940.1_pt1 | contig 12643 bp, 11 predicted proteins | sample 5407671 | NCBI WGS metagenome assembly WNGP01 (sample SAMN13153381, study PRJNA577476) | soil metagenome | isolation source: 40 cm soil or saprolite under Garry oak tree replicate 2 | place: USA:California | collected 2016-06-15 | reverse complement strand
ATGTCGTAAGGTTAGCCGGGACGGTACACGAGAGGTTTACCGTCGAAGAGAAGCCAAAGAATGGCGTAACAGCAATGTCATTAATGTATTGCGCCGTGCCTCCCGCAACGACCGTTTGCGAAGTAATTCCCCGGTTGGCTACTGAGAAGTCTGCTACGAAATTCAAAGCCACGGCAGTCGAGTTTGATGCTGTGTAGTTCGTATCTCCGGCGTAGCTCGCGGCAATGCTGTACTGCCCTTGGGCCAATTGAGTACCATCAAACGTAGCGCTTGCCTGCGTGGTGCCGCCGGACGTGCTTCCGTTGGCCAAGTAGGCAGTGCCCAGAACGGTGCTGCCGTTATTAAATGTGACCAACCCAGTTGGTGCAGAGCCCACCCCCGATGCACTGACAGTGGCGGTGAGCAGCAATGATTGGGCGGTCTGTTGGGACGTGAGCGCTGTGTTTGTTGCGACATGTGAGATCGTGAAGTTGATGGGGGTCAAATTCGAGCTAGTACTGAAGCTGTTGTCTCCGTAGTATGCCGCGGTGATTGCATGAGCTCCCGACGCGATCTGCATGAGCGGAGGTGTGAGAGCGTTGCCGTTCTTATCCAGGTAAACGCTGCCGGCGCCAGCCCCGCCGTTGTCATAGAAATTCACGTACGCAGTTGGGACGCCGTAGCCTGACTGCCCGTTGACGTGCGCCTGGTAGTAGACAGGACTTCCGTATGGTCCGCTGGTGAATGGCACGAAGTTTCCATTCGCGTCGGTGGTGAACACGGAGAAAGTGATGGTGGTGTTTTCCGGGTGAATGGTCACCTGCACGGGAGGAGTAGAATCGCTCCCAGCGTAGATTCCGTCACCTGCATAGTGTGCATTCACCTGGTACGTTCCACCCGGCAGGAGGTGCGTAACACCAGTAAATGATCCCGTGGAATCCAACGTGAACGTGTCCGCCGTATTATCGCCCACGAAGTTTCCGTTTGGATAGCCGTTCTGCAGCAGCCAAACCGCCCCACTCGGTTTGCCCGTGCCGCTATTCGGCGTAACGTTTGCCGTTACGTTCAGCGGATCACCATGTGTCGCCGTGGTGGGACTGAGACTAAACGCCGTCGTTGTTGGACTGAAGCTGACTGTGTTCCACTGGTTGATCAAAGTGGTGACGTTCACCGAACCTAGTCCGGTAGCCTGATCGTAACCCCTTCCAGCTTGATATTTGGCGCTGGAAGTTCCGTACCCGGATTCGCCGGGGACCGCGTTGTTCCCCACAGTCACATCATTGAAGACGCAAGTGGTCGCTGGCAACGACGTTGTGTTGGACGCATTGCACTGCGACAGATTCTCCGCGGCGGCGAGCCGATACAATATGTAGTTCGGCTGCCCGAGGCGCACGAGTGTCTTCTGTCCTACGAGGGCCATGATTCCGGCAAACGCCGGCGCGGACGCAGATGTTCCTCCCACTCCTGCGAATCTGATCTGGCCCTGCGCATTCGGAACGCAAGAACCTCGTATGCACAGCAGGTAGGGATCATGGCCCGCGGCAGTCAGCGATACATCGGGAAGATCGCGTGCATTGTCTGGGGGGATGCCGGGAACGCCGGCCTGCCAGGAAGGTTTAAGGAAGAACGTACTCGCTCCACCGCCACCCGCCCAAATATTTGCTTTGGCGCACCCGGATTGACTTGATGTGCAGCTCTCATTCCATACGTCCTCGGGAATATAGGATATGGCGGATCCGAGGGTACCTTGTGCATTAGTAGGACTCCAATACGTGCTGGGATGCCCGTTTTCGTTGAACATGGTTCCGCCAACAGCGACACTGTATGGAGTTGACGCCAGCATGTTGACGGATGGGGGATGGGTCGCCTGGGTCTCCGTGTGCGGGTTGTCGCATCCGGCAGAACCAGAGTCTCCTGCGGCTACCACGTAAGTGATCCCCTGGGCGGCCGCCTGCTGCGCCAAGCTGGCAACTCCCGTTGCTTGCGCGCTCGTGAAATTAGCCTCACAATCCCCGAAACTTTCGCTCATTACGTCCGCAAGGTTATTGTCAATGATGTAGAGCTCGGAAAGATCAACTCCATCCGTCGTGGCCGTTGATTTGGAGACGACCAGTGCCAGCCACGCGGTCGGGGCCACTGCGCCTGCCCAGCGCCTGCCCAGGTCGTATCGAGAACCGCCTCCGTCTCTTCTGCCCCTCCAAGGTCTCCTGGATCTGGACCGTTCACGATCACCTGCGCAGATGCCGCTTGGTCGTTTGTCCAGAAATGGAAATACGTGACGTCCTGAAGATTGATGTTCGATCGTCCGACGATGGCGATTTTTGCGCTGGTGAAAACCTGTAGCGGGTTGAAATTGTAGATGGTATAGAAGTCCGCGGGCATCAGCGCATGCAACCCACTACTAGAAGTGAACTGCGGCCGGGCTCCCGGTTCCACCTTGACCGTGATCTGCTCTTCCGTGACATGCAACTGAGGCCGTTTGTAGAAATTGTGCAGCGTCAATACGCCTGCCACAACAGGAGATAGGGCCGCGGGAATCTGTGGGTCGCTGGAGTTCGCCCAGTGCTCTTCCCCATTCACCGCAAATTTTCGGATGGAGGTTCGGAAGGCTTCTTCCACGTTTACTGCCGAGCCAGAAAACTCAATGACCGTTCGCCCTTTGTTCACATGCACGTTATAAAAACCGTGTCCCTGCAGCCAGCCTGCCACATTCTGGATATCGCTGTCCGCAAGGCCGAACTGTTGGCCAAATTGTTCGGGCGTGAGCCACTTGTGGTAACGCGGCGAAGACTTGTCCTGCTGGTCGTCGAGCAGCCGCTGCAATTCACTTTCCTGTTCAAGGCTGGGCTTGAGAACAAGCAGCATGCGGTCCAGCCGCAAGTCGAGGGGTGCCGGCCCCTGGTCGAACTCCGGTCGGGCGAGGGGATGGACGTTGCCTGGCAGCACTACGAGATTTTTTTCATCAACAGCCTGAGTGATGCGTGCGGGGATATTCGTCGTCTGTGCGGCCACACGGCCAAAAAAGAAAACCAGGATGGCAGCGAATAGCAACGCACCACGACGCATGCTGGGTATCGGGAGTCTCATGATTCGCCTGCTCAACCGACTTCGAGTAGAAAATCCTGGAGCCCCGGGGACGCGGAAGAGACTAATTACCATTAGATAGAAGCGATAGCAAGGGAATACCGTAATCAGTACTAAGGTAATGACCTTAACCCAGGACAAACCGTCACAGGTGGCAAACAGGTATGTGGGCTCACGCGAAGCGTTCCATGCAGCATACTGCTATACGAAGGACAAATATTACGATCTATCGACTGTCTGCGGATGATGAGCCGCGGCCGGTCCTTGCACAACCCACTTTCCCCGATAAAAACCGAAATGCAATTACGATTGATCGATCAGGCGGTGGTGAATGGCATACAACGCCAACTCGAGGCGGTCGGAGACACCGAGCTTGTCAAAGATATTGTGCAAGTGATTTTTGACGGTTTGTTCGGAGATAAAAAGCTTTTCGCCAATTTCCTTGTTGCGGAAGCCCTGGGCGACGAGCTGGACGATTTCTTTCTCGCGGTCGCTGAGCAAAGGCTTTTCGCGGCGCGGCCCGGCCTCGCTGGACTTCGAAAACGCCTTCATGACTTCGGCAGTCATGCGATTGTCGAGCCAGATTTCGCCGGCGTGAACGCGATGAATACTTTTCACCAGGAGATCGGTGGCGGACTGCTTCAACACTACACCGCGCGCGCCAAGGCGCATGGCGCGGACCACGTCGCGATCATCTTCTGCAGCGGTCAAAACGACAACGCGCGTAGGCAATGTATCGAAATTGACTTCCTCAAGGACGGCGAGGCCGTCTTTATCCGGCATGCGCAGATCGAGGAGAAGAATATCGGGCTTGAGCTTGGCGAGGAGCTTGATGCACTCGGCGCCATTCTGCGCTTCGCCGACGATGGTGATGTCTTCGTCGGAATCGAGAAGTTTCCTCAGGCCATCGCGAAAGATCGCGTGGTCATCGGCTAGTAGTACCCGTATCTGCTGTTTTGTCTTGGCCATAATTATGTCAGGGTTTGTAAGACAAACCCTGAAACTTAATTTATATCAGGGTTTGTAAGTACAAACCCTGAAACCCGTCAACCGAGCGGAACTTCGATCGTTAAACGCGCTCCATGCCCCGGGTTTGACTCGACAGTCAGAACCCCACCCACGGTACGCGCGCGCTCCTTAATGGAAATGGGACCCAACCGCAGCCGATCCAACTCATCGCCGGTAAACCGGCCGGCGAAGCTAAACCCCTCGCCGTTGTCGTCTACTACGAGTACTAGACGGCTGTCATCCTGCGACAGTTTTACCACGACATGGGAAGCCTTGGCATGCTTTTTTATGTTGTTGAGTGCTTCTCGGTAAATCTGGAAAACCTCGCGACAGACGCGGTCGGGGGCGCGTAGCTGTGCCGAATCGATTAGCAAATCCAGGGCAACGGTGGATTCGTTGCGGTAGCGCTCGGCGAACCCACGCATCAGGTCAACCAGATCGGCACTTTGAACACGGAGCGGACGGAGGTCCGTGACGGTCTGGCGAAGCTCCGCGCCCTCATTCCTGACAGTCTGTTGTAGGCTGGCGAGGCCGCTGACGGTCTGGTCAGGGGCGGCGGGTAGACGGCGCCGCAGGACATCCAGTTGGATCTCGATGCTCAAAAGGGTCTGAAGAATTCCGTCGTGGAGGTCGCGCGCGATGCGGCTGCGCTCGGCTTCGATGGCGCGGGCCCGTAAGTGCCTTAAAAGAAAGATGTTTTCCAGGGCTGGAGAGACGTGCGCGGCGATGTTTTCGAACCAAGCTAAGTCCTGTTTTTGGAATGGCTTACGGCCATTGAGCAGGAAGATTCGGCCGGTTGCCTGGCCTCCTTGGTCGAACGCCACGGTCATAAATGAGGTGACTTTCAGTTCCTGCTGTGCCGGGCCGGGCAGCCGGGGAAGGTTCTTGATGGCCCGGCCATCGCGCCGGTCCCAGCCAAAACCGGAGCCTGGTCCTGCTAACGAGTTCCAGCAGATGGTGGCGTCCAAGTCATCCAGAAGGAAGCCATCGGTGCGCGACAGAGGCATGCTCTCTGGAACCAGGCGCTCACTCTCGCCCGCTTTCAAGCGCCACAGAAAAATGCGCTCGAGATCGGTATCGCGATAGAGCAATAGAGCTTCCTCCGCGCTAAAGGAAGTCGCAAGCTCTTCGAGGAAAAGGCGCAGTGATTCGGCGAGCCCTTGATCCACTTGCATGGTCGCGCTAATGCGCGAGAAAAACTCAATCTGCGAAGAGAATCGACGATTGCGATCGCCCATAAATGCCAGGCCCACTCCACCGGCAAAGGTCCCGATGGTGAGGCCAAGCCAGGAGACGACGCGCATCCAATGAATGTCGCCTTTCACGGCCGTGAGCAAAACCAGAATCAGAGAGAGCGCGCCGGCCAGCGGCAGCGTCAATTCCAGACCCCAGCGAATGCCGGCCGCGTAACAGAGAAACATGTACGGAAACCAAACCGGAACCGTGGAAGGACTGATGTACATAAAAAAGCCCAGAGCGAGAAGATCGCAGGCCAAGGGCAAGTGCCAGGAGCGTTTGCGCAGCAAGCGTTCCAGTTGCGTGACGAGGAGCGCGACAGTCAGATAGGCAACCAGGAAAGAAGCGGAGCGGCGCGCTTCGCGCGCCGGAGGTTGCTCGAGTACGGCAAGCAGCGCCAGCAAAATAAAAATCGGGCGCGCATAAACGATTTGCCGCTCGAAATGCTGCCGGTCTGTTTGATGGGGGCTCATGCGCGGGAACGCGTGTCCTGTCCATTCAGTCTAACAAGACGTGCGAAGTTCGTGTCGTCGCGTGTTCCAGGTTGTAACGGGCGCAAAGTGAGCTTGTAACATAAAGAACGCTAATAGCGTGGTTGCGAGCTTAGGAGAGACAAGAGCGCAAAAGCCGTATGCGATATGGCCTCCTTTGGAACGACTCCAGCCACTTTTCGGTGCGCCGGAAATAGCGTAAACTAAGGTAGTTGCGCGGATGGTGGGAGTAGCTCAGCTGGTAGAGCGTCGGTCTGTGGCACCGAATGTCGCGGGTTCGATCCCCGTCTCCCACCCCAATTCACTTTCCACAATAAACTAGATCGACTTTGTATTTTTGAAAGGCGCGATCCGCGGTGAGCAGAGTCATTTTTTCTGAGAGCGCCTGGGCGATGAGCATCCGGTCAAACGGGTCGCGATGATGCGCAGGCAGTTCGCCGGCGCGCAAGGCGTGTTGGTGGGTGATATTCAGCGCGTTTACGGCCCATACACCAAGCGCGTGAGAAATGAATTCGGAAGGTGCGTTCGGAAGTGGCAGCGAGCCGAGCGCGAACTTGATGGCAATTTCCCAGGAGCTTGCCGCTGAGAAATACAACTCCGACGAGGAGGACGTCAGTATTTCCCGCGCGCGGAAGTTGAGTTTGTGTTCTGTGGACAGGCCCCAGAGGAGCACGTTCGTATCAAGCAAGAACCTCATGCGTTCTTCTTGGCTTTTCGGGAGCGTTTTTTCTTTCGGCCTTCGAATAGATCGAGCAACTCCTCGGGCAAAGGCGCGTCAAAATCATCTGGGACGCTGAACTGCCCGCGAAAAATTCCCAGAACGCGCTGCGCTGTCTTGGGAGGCACGGGGACCAGGCGGGCCACGGGCACCCCGCGGTTGGCGATGGTAATTTCCTCGCCGGCGGCCACGCGGCGCAGCAGCCGCGAAAGCTGGGTTTTTGCTTCATGTGTGTTCACAGTCTTCATTCCTTCATACTAGACTAAGTTACTGGACTAAGTCAACTCAAGCAAATCTCCTTCGCTGCCAATTCGTTTCGGCTGGCGGCACCATCCCCCGCACCGGACCAGACATAAGAGAGAAGCGGTAACCAGTCCATTCATTTCGCAATTCTCCGCCTTCTGCCTATCATGAATCATGACGAGCATTCGTTGTCGCGGTGTACTCTTCGATTTGGACGGCGTTTTAGTGGATTCCACGCCGGCAGTGTCGCGCGTGTGGGCGAGTTGGGCGCGCGAGCACGGGTTCGAACCCGACAAAGTTGTAAAAAATGCGCACGGGCGGCCAAGTATTGCCACCATCCGCGAGTTGCTGCCGCAGGCCGATCACGCCGCGGAAGATCGCGAAGTCGAGCGCCGCGAAATCGCCGACGTAGAGGGAGTCATCCCCCTGCCCGGCGCGATGGAATTACTTCAAGCGCTCCCTATGCAACGCTGGGCCATCGTCACCTCCTGCACGCGGCCGTTGGCCGGTGTGCGCATCGGCGCAGCGGGATTGCCGAAGCCCAAGCATCTGGTCACGTCCAGCGATGTGCGGCGAGGCAAGCCGGACCCCGAGCCATACCTGAAAGGCGCGCAACTCCTCGGCGTACCTCCGAGCGAGTGCGTTGTCATCGAGGATGCTCCGGCGGGAATTCGCGCCGGCAAAGTGGCAGGCGCGCGCGTCCTGGCGTTGCGGACTACCGCTAGCGACGCCGAACTTCAACAAGCGGGCGCGGACTGGATCGTCAATGACTGCGCGGATCTTTTTCTGGGTTCTTCGGCGGCCAGCAAGGAATTTCTGCTTATCAGCATTCGGACAAAATAGTCTTTAGCCCGGTAGAAAAGCAGCTATCATCGCACTTCGGGATGGCGGGCACATTTTGCCCGCGTCTACTTGCCCGTTCGGACAGTAATCCCCAAGAAATAGACTTAAACAGTTCACTGGCCACAGGTATCGGTTCGCCTATAATGTGAGAGTAATTAAGAAAAGCGTTTTACTTCGCTTTACGCGACCCGCCCTCCTCTTCTCGGGCCTCGCAAGGACACATTCGATTCATGGGGACACCAACGCAAACAATGCCGCCGCCGGCAACGCCCGCGCAAGGGCCGGCGCCATCGTCGGCACCCGCGGCGCAAAGGACCATTCACACCGCACAGCTCGTTACCGCGATGCTGAGGAACAGCCCGCACGTCAGCGACCTGATTTTTTCGCCGGGCCGCGCTCCTCAAATCGAAGTAAGCGGCCAGCTCATGGAGCTCAAGTATAAAGGACTGGAGTGCCTCAGTTCGCAGGACACTCTCTCTATTGCCAACGACATCATGGGGAAAAACGAGACGCCTGTCCGCAAGCTAGAGCAAGACGGCTCCGCTGACCTTTCCTATGGCATAGCCGGTGTCGCGCGCTTCCGCGTGAATATTTTCAAGCAGCGCGGAAGCTGCGCCATTGTAATGCGTGTCGTTCCGGACAAAATCCCCGGATTCGATGAGCTGCATCTGCCTGAGGCCTTGAAGGAAATTGTGGATCTGCGCAACGGCGTTGTGCTTGTGACGGGGCCGACCGGTTCCGGAAAATCTTCAACTCTCGCCGCCATCCTCGACAAAATGAACGATGAGAAGGCCTACCATATTCTCACCATTGAAGACCCCATCGAGTTTCTTCACCGTCACAAGAAAGCGACGATCCATCAGCGTGAACTGCACTCGGACACACCGACCTTTGCACTCGCTTTGCGCGCGGCGCTTCGGCAGGCGCCGAAAGTCATTCTTGTCGGCGAAATGCGTGACCGGGAAACGATTGAGATCGCTCTGGAAGCTTCGGAAACGGGTCACCTGGTCATGTCCACGCTGCATACCATTGATGCATCGAAAACCGTGGAACGCATCGTGGGAGTCTTCCCCATGGCCGACCAGCAAGCCATTCGCACCCGGCTCTCCAAAGCCTTCCGCTACATCGTTTCCCAGCGTCTGCTTCCGCGGAAGGACGGGAAGGGGCGCATCGCCGCGGTGGAAATCCTCAAGTCCACGATGCGCACGCGGGAGTACGTTGAAAAAGGCGAAAGCGAAGGCAAGTCGCTTCTCGATGCCATGCGCGACGGCAGCACCGAGGGCATGCTGCACTTCGATGGCGAGATTGACAAGCTCATTCGCGCGGGGATCGTCGAATTCGAAACCGGGCTGACATATTCAACGAATGCAGGAAACCTGCGCCTGGAAATGGCCGATTTCCTCGAAGAGCGTCAGCATCCAAACCGGACTGCTGCAAGTAGGCCGCCAGCGCATGATCCCAACCGCACCACGGAGATCGAAATCGAGAGATAACTATTCGCCGTGGGGAGCCTTTGAGTTGACTTGTTAGTTTGCGGGGAACAGCTCGTCGAAAAGTATCTCCACGAATTGGATGAGGCGATCCGCGCCATGCTCGCGCACGTACTTGTATTCGGCAGGCCGAAGCGGATTGGTATCGACGTGCATTTCAAGCCGAGCTGTGGTTTTCTGGTTTGCCTTCGTAGTTTCCAGACTCTTCTTGATCGCGTCGGAAGCGACAATACCCTTCCGCAATCGTTCGCGGGCGCCTCGTAGATTGTCGAACATGCGATCCAGGTCATAGATGACGCGAAGCGCTTCCACCGCGCGGCAACCTTCCGCCACCTTGCCGTCCTCGCCAACGGCGAAAATATTAGGCATTGTCCACGCGGTCTGAATCATTCCCCGCGACCACATGCTTTGCCCTGTCGCAAACGTCGCGTCGCGCATACTATGAATTTCCGCCGTGGTTACAAGCGCCTCTTCCGAAGCGCCGATTTCCCGAACGTACTTATTCCACACGTCGGCAATGCGTTGCTCGGGAATCTGCCGCAACGGGTTGGAGACGGCCTCATATTCGGCGTGGCGTCGGCCTCGGAGTTGATGTGCGCGGCCAGCTCGTTCATTCGAATGGCCTCTTCGCGGTGGCGCTCGTAGCGCAGACTGGCTTCCCGCTGCGCAGCGGCCTGCTCCTCGGGCTTGGGACTCTCCTGTTGCGGATAACGGAAAAAAAATGAGAATATCAGCCAATAGAGAAACATTTTGCTGCCTCGCCACCAAACTAAGTAAATGCGGCCCACGAACTTCGCTGCATCCTTGAGCCACAATAATGGAAAGCTCGCTGGACTTCAATAGATGCACGAAGCATCGCTCTTTCTCCTCAGGCCCATACGTGCCACAATCCAAAGCTGAAAACACGCATAATCGATGACTGCCTTTCTTGACATTCTGCTGGAGCGCGTGCCTCATGCGCTCACCGCGATTCTGCGCGTCGCCTTTTTTTTCTCTCTCTTTGCCGTATTTCTCCCTAGCCTCACGCCGAGAGTGTTCCACGCTATTGAGTCCGTTTTCTCCCGCTTGGCAGAACGAAAAACGCTCGCGATCGGGGTCCTATTTTTCTCCGTGATCGCGATTCGGCTCGCGCTGTTGCCGCTGCTGCCGATTCCCGTTCCCGGAATCCATGATGAATTCAGCTATCTCTTGATGGCGGACACTTTCGCGCACGGCCGCCTGGCCAATCCGCCGCACCCGCTGTGGATGAGCTTCGAATCGTTTCATGTGAATTGGTTTCCGACGTATTCGTCGAAGTATCCGCCGGGACAAGGAGTTGTCCTGGCAATCGGTCAATTGCTGGGACATCCCTGGATTGGCGTGCTACTGAGCGTTGCCACGATGTGCGCCGCGATACTCTGGATGTTGCAAGCCTGGCTTCCGGCAAGGTGGGCGTTTCTCGGCGCGGCGCTGGTCGCGCTGAAATTCGGGATCGCGAGTTATTGGATCAACAGCTACTGGGGCGGAGCCGTCGCGGCCACCGGTGGCGCTCTGGTGCTGGGCGCGATGCCGCGAATCGTTCGCCGCTCCCGCACGCGCGACGCTTTGGTGCTCGGCCTGGGGATTGCCATCCTGGCAAACTCCCGCCCCTACGAGGGATTGCTCCTTTCCATCCCCGTAGCAGGCTGGTTCCTCTGGTGGCTTGCAGGGAAAACAAAATCGAACGCGACGCTTCGAACGCGCAACGTCCGTGTTTTCGCGCCACTTGCCGTTGTTTTGCTTCTGACCGTCGGTTTCATGGGCTATTACAACTGGAGGCTGACCGGCAAAGCCCTGCTCTTCCCACATACTTTGAACACGCGGACCTATCGAACCACGGGCCTGTTCTTGTGGGATCATCCCAAGGAGCCGATTCAATATAACAACGAGCAGTTCGAAGATTTCTACAATGGCTGGGAGCGCGAAGACTATAAGAATACGCGGCAAGACGCTTTAAAAGTTACCTCTGAAAAACTGACGCGCAGCGGCGGTACGTACTTTTGGTGGGGCTGCTTGCTTCTCTTGCCTGGACTGCCTTTCGCTTTTTTCGATCGCAAGATGAGTTTGCCGATTCTGATCTTTCTGCTGGGGACGGCCGGATTCCTGGTATTGATCTGGTCGATGCCGCACTACGCCGCGGCGCTGACGTGTGTGATTTTTCTGCTGTTGGTCCAGGCCATGCGCCACCTGCGCACGATTCGTCTCGGAGGGCGCCCGCTCGGCCTCGCGCTCTCCTGGGCCGTCGTTTTTCTGCTTGCAACGGACGTTGGTTCCAATGCGCAGCGCCATGCCTGCGATCATTTGGAATGGACTTGCGCGGGAGATCCTAGCCGTACAGCCATCGTGAGGAAGCTTTCTCAGACCCCCGGCAAGCATTTGATCATGGTGCGCTATGAAGAAGATCACAACCTGCACGACGAATGGGTTTACAACGGAGCGGACATCGACACCGCCAAAGTTCTTTGGGCCCGCGAACTCGATCCTGCCCAAAATGCGAAGCTCTTCGCCTATTTCAAGGATCGCCAGGTCTGGCTTGTCGAACCCGATACGGACAATACGGAATTGATCCCCTACTCTCCCGCGGCCGATCCACCAAAACGCTAAGCGGCTTCGCTACTTTGCTTTCCTCAGCAGCGAAACAAAATGCAAACCTCGTCCAGCGACAAGGCTGACGGGAGGCGGGTACAGCGGCACTCGCGTGGTCCAGGTCGTCACCGCCAGCCCACACCTCGAAAAATACTCCGCCCACTGTCTGCGGCTCTGGTAGTTGTATGTCAGCACCACGCCATGCGGCCGGTTGCCTACCCAATCCATGAAACGCAATGTCACGTCGTCGAAGATGTTTTCGTCCAAATGATCTTTGAGAAGCACGAAAGAACGGCTGACCCGCACTGCCTCACGAAGCAGGATTGCAGGATCCGGCGTGTGGTGTAGCACGTCCACAAAGAGGCAGACGTCGAAGGAACCATCAGGAAACGGCAGCGACGCTCCGTCAAATGCACGGCATTCGATTTTGCACTCCGGCCGCACCAGAAACTCGACACCTTGAATGGAAATGTCCGGCCGAAGCTGCGCGATGACGCCAGCGATGGTGCCGTCGCCGCAGCCAATATCCAGCACGGATGCGCGTTCGGGGATTTGCGCCGCAAGCATTTCGGCAAGAACGCGCGTACGGCGTTCAAACACGAAAGCACGATGCCAGCTCCCCATCCAGGAGAGTGGCCAAGAGACCGGCCGGGATGTCTGCGGCGGGGCAGCCATTTATTTCAGATCGTAGTCACCGATGAAAGTTTCGCGGCTGATGCCCAGCATGCTAAGGAAGAAAGACGCGAAAATGATTTGTAGACCGAGGAATAGCCACATCGACCAGAACAGCACCTGACGGATTTGGCGCAGTTCGCCGAAGCCACTGGCGGCCCACTGCCAGGTGATCCACACGCACCCGGCAAATCCCGCGAGAAACAGGGTGCCTCCGACAAGCAAACCCGTCTCCAGGGTGACGCGCTTCAGAACACGCCGCAACGATACGGAGC
>WNGP01003802.1_pt1 | contig 12643 bp, 6 predicted proteins | sample 5407671 | NCBI WGS metagenome assembly WNGP01 (sample SAMN13153381, study PRJNA577476) | soil metagenome | isolation source: 40 cm soil or saprolite under Garry oak tree replicate 2 | place: USA:California | collected 2016-06-15 | reverse complement strand
CCATCATGGTGATAGAGGCATTGGGTAGGTGTGTTTTGAGCGCGTTGAGGACAGGCGTTGTCAATACGAGGTCACCGAGATGATCAGGACGGATGAGGAGGATACGTGGTGACTGAGGTGCGGGTTGTTGGGCTTGCCGCGCTCCTGCTATGCCAAATACACGGATGGCGAACAAAATCAGGGTGCGTAGAATGTTTTTCAATCTTTCGTCTATTTCCGTTTGCGTGAACTTAGTGGTGCATTCGCTAAATCCTGGGAAAACCGTAGGTGCCGATTATGAGTTTTCATAAAATACATCGGAGAGCGGAACATCCCCGCAGGGCCGATCAATCGGCGGTGTGCGCGATCAATCGGCACCTACAGTGTGTCCGGATTAATTTATTAAAGTTCATTATCGGCCCTGGTTCTCCTCCACGCCTTTCCCGAATGCCCCACTTAGGATTCTTCTCTTTTATTGGTTTGTTGTTTCCATTATTATAGATAGTAGGCAGGGGGTCGTCAACTTGCGTTGAGCAGGTACTTCTATTTGGACATAGCGCTTCCTTGAGAGCATTGTGAGTGCATCGTAAAAATCGTCCTCAGGGATATCGACTTTATCACTGATCTGCAGTATATCTACTCCAGTGGATACATATGAACAACCGAGCCAAAGGCCATCTCAGGGGTCTGGACATAAGCAGAACCCACTTTTAGTTGCTCTATGCGTGTGGCAAGGTCCTGGCCTGGGCGGCCTCGGATAAAACCTGCCACTTTTTTGGAGTCTGGGTGGTTTACGCGGAAAATGACTTTTGTGCCTGCATTGCCAAGGATATCCTGGTGAAAGTCATTGATACCCTGGCTGGCTACAATGACGGCTATACCGAACTTGCGGCCCTCTTTCATCAGTTTGGGCAGCGTTACGTCTTTAGCAAGGCGGTGCGCTTCATCCAGTACGATGGCGAGACGTAAACGGTCGGCATTTCCCCAGTGGAACATATCTTTGTAGAGTTTGCGAAGTACAAAGGCTCCAGCTGCCATCTGTAATTCTTCAGCATAAAGATTGTGAAGATCAATGATCAATCCTTGACGAATTGTCGTAAGCATATCCGGCGCATTTTTTATGGGCCGGAACAGGTTCATCTCTAGCAGGGGGCGACAACGGGCTGCGACGTTGTTAATGTGGCGCTCCTGTTCCTTCTTCTCTATACGTTTGAGAACCTCTTCGGGTGTTGGATAATCCAGGTCTATCGCCTCCTCATCTGAAAACCCATGCAATTTATAGGCGTCTTGTAGGGCAGTAAATATGATATCGCGTTGCATTGGTCCCAACCCGGTGACATAGGCAAAGATCTCTGCCAGTGCATAACTATTTGCCTTCCATCCACCAAAGCCGTTATCTAGCGTGCATTCAAATGGGGAAAACGGCAAGCCATTCGCCGCATCAAACACTGAAGGGCAAATCGTCTGCATAAATGAGCCATGAGGGTCCGCAAATTGACCATGAAAATCCAATACTAATGTTGGCACCTGTTGTTTGCCTAGTTCATTGAGTATACGGGTAGTCGTCCACGATTTTCCCTGCCCTGGAATGCCAAGAATAAATAGATGTGGGCTACCCTTCGTGCTAGGCATCCACTCCACGAGCTCACTAGATGATTCTCCTAATGGAATCTTGACCTCATCCACCAGTAAAAGAGCTTGTTCATCTGTATGCCCGGTAGATGTATTTTCAACAGGATACTCCGATGATATATCCTCTACTCTATTGTCAGTAGAAGCTGAGCCATCAGATAGATCATCATCCTTGTCGCTATCAATCTTGTTCTCATCCTCGACAGGCGTTAGCGACGCTTCGTCGCTGTAAGCGGAGCGACTCAAAAGTGACGAAAATTCGCCAGCGTCAGCATCTTGAAAATCCCTTGCGGTGAGTACCGTGATTTTCGCCTTCTCTGTCTGTGTGTCAATCGTTAGCGGTTTTCGCTGTGTGCCTTCCAGATTTACGATGTAGCCTTCATAGCTGGGGCGGAACTCGAGGCCAGTTTTTTCAAGGCGAGCAAGCTGCTCCATAAAGGCTCTTTCGTAGTCAGCCTCGAACAGTTTGTAGCGTCGAGCTCGCTCAAAGTAGAATCTGAGGACATTGGCGAGATACGAGCGTTGTAGTATACTATCCACCCTCCCCTCACTGAAGAAACGATTGCGCATAGCCTGGGCGGAGCCTTCCATCTGGAGGGCCATATCCATTGCCAGTTCCTGGAGAGGAGCTTGCCCACGTCGCCATTTGACCTCGATGAAGGTTGCATCAACAATATTGCGTCGAAGCGAGACAAGAACCAGATCACAGCGCCGTTCCCCTTGTTGGGGTTTGCCGGAACCATCCAATGAGAAAATACGCGGATAAATATCTACGGGGACAAGAATAGCGTCTTTCAATCGTCCCTTCTTTTGCAACCACGCGGTTACGACACCAAGTCCCACGGCTGCGGCGGCACTGGTTGGAGATTCGAGCGCCTGTAATGCCAATCTACCGGAGACGGTTTTCAGGTAGTGAAGTAGTTGACTCACGCTCTGATCAACACTATTGAAACCTAGCTCTGCCATTGCTTGGGCGAGCAGTGCCTCGATCTCTTCATGCCAGGCAGTTGTCACTATCATACGATGACCAAAGCCTTCGAGCGATTCGGGTGAATAGTCAAGCACATACTTTTGGGCCAGTGTACGTAATTCCGGCGCGTGGGGCGAGTCATAATAATCAAGCGCAAAGAACCTGTCCATGGTAATGACCCAATTGGTATTCGAATGCAGATGCTCCAGGAGGGTACTGCGCTCCTTTTCGATGCGCACTTCTAGCATGGGATAGACATTGTTGCGCTTGCTGGCAAGATAGCCTTCCGCATCCAACAGGCTTTGATGGAGTTCTACCAACGTCTCGCTATAGCGGGGGCTTACGGGATGCACTTCAGGCTTTTTCACTCCTTCCGGTACGATTCGATGATACCATAGTAAACCCTGATCATCGGTTGTAAACTGCGAAATAAAGTGCGTAATAAGACCATAAAGGGAAAAGCTGCTCATCTCAGCCCGCATTTCTATCCCACTTTGCGCCAGTGAACTCACTACAACCGATGGTTGAGTCAGGTCAGTCACTACAGCAAGGTGTGCTTCAGGAGCCTTTTTTCCCAATTGACTAATCGGGCGGACAGTCGTTGAAAGACCAGGCAAAAAGAAATCCGTGACATAATCACGGCGTTGATCAACTCTTTGCAGCGTCTGCTTTAGCGCCTCGAGTGATCTTTTATGTTCGTCTGGCATAAACGCGGTAATTTGGAAGGAAGGTGCAGAGTAAGGTTCTTCCTGCTCATCTGAAGGCACCTCGTCAACCAAAAACTTCCTTACTGCTTCAGCGAAGAAATCACCACGATCAGGGTTGACCAATGTCGTCACAAGCGTACCCGCATACGGATGCGACATGTAGAATCGCTCAAGATGTTCCTTCAAATGCTCTGGCTGAATTTCACCTATACCTATATGCTCATATACGTTTCCTAGAATGAGCGCAACATCCCCATAGCGGCGACGCGGGTCTGCGACATCGGCTGGTAATGCAACTCCATGATACAATCGGATATTCTGGAAGAAGAGAAAAGCTTGTTTCGATGCCGCATGGTAGGCAAAGGCAGGAACATTTGTTGGATTTAATAATCGCAATGCTTGCATATCAATACTGCGCTTGCGTTCGCGTTTCGGAAGCTCAAGCAAGCGATCTCCCCAATTGCGCAACAACTGGGTATAGCCAGCGAACCATGCGACGCGCAAAGGATGTGTGGGCAAGGTAACGATAGCCTCCTCCTGAGTATTCCCTTTGCCCGCGACTTGTACAAGCAAGGAATCAACAGAAAGTGCCTCGCGCATTTCGTCGCGCTCACATCGGTTTCTGATAAGTTCATCAAGCAACTCCCGATATGACTGCGCATAGCGTAACGCGACATTGGCAAGTTCCGGCGTCCATTCTGCGGTTTCTATGGTATCACGCAATGGCTGCTTTTTGAGACGATTGAAGAATGTTTCGCGCATTTTCCAGAATGCGGCCCAGTTGCCCTGGTTACTGATTTGTAGAGGATATGGTGAGATTGCCTCTTTACTGACGGAGTGTACCTCGTCCACGAAAAGCGTAAAGCACCCACCACTACGTGGGTTGTCTCTGACCTGTCTCTCAAGTTCTAGCAGGGTCTCGCTCAGTCCAATATTGAGGATCCTGTGGTTGGGAAACGTCAGACTAAAATACGCAAGGTCTTTGGATAACCATTGTGGCTGCGTTCCTTCGTCTAACGTCTGACCCTCTTGTATTCCCAGCGCAACCTCTAGCCGACCATAGGAGAGCGTTGGAACGGTGCTTCGACTTTCACGCACATCCGTGAACAATTTTGTCTGAATATCTTTCACCAGGAAAAACTCGGTACTTCTATCAGCAATAACTTCCCCTGTTTCCTCATTACTAATCTCGTTCCCTGTTGCATCAAGAGGGGCAACTTTTACACAGACCGGACAATTTGGAATTTCGTCTTCCTCAATATCAAGCTTGATAGTAACACTTCGCCTGTGGCCAGGTACTCTCGGTATCTTCGGCTCAATATAGTCGCTATCCTCAGCAAATTCGTATTCGCTATCGGACGGAACAATTCTCACGCTCCAGCCACTCAAGTTCTGCGGCGCAGCAGGTTCACATGACCATTTCACAACCATCGTTCCTTTGGGACCGCAAATCGCTTGAAGACTGCCATTTACTTCGTCAGGTTGTGTGAGACGACAGAATCGTTCAACAATGCCTCTCGCATTGATAAATGGAGTTACTTTCACAGAACGAATATCGCTATGATCTGTTTTGGGAAATTTCCAGCAGTCAAACGTCAATGTTTCCTCTTTTGCGAGATCAAGCGACCAGATTGGTACCTCATTCATCTGTCGGCCTCGGAAAAACCGACCAAGTGCATTGGCGGTGTCTTTATCAACTTTCAAGCTCTGGATTCGTTCACGCGCTGTCGCATCCGGCCGCATTGGATGAGATAATCCAAGAGTGCAATTGCGATTACTTGTCAAATATACAGCAAAGTCGGAACGTGCATCCGCAATCAAACCTACACGCCAGAGTTCGAGGCCCAAATTATCGCTGGCCTCTCTTTGAGCCCAAGCAGTTACAGCAAAATCAAGACGTTGCTCATAGCTTGCCTTCAATGTTCCATGTGAGACAAAACGCAAAACCTTTTGAGCATCCTGGGGAAGAAGCTTTGTAACTCGTTTCAATACCGTCTCATAAAGGGTGCGTCCATCAATGGGAGCAAAAGAGTTGGCAAGAGAACTATAGGCGGCATCTACCAGGTCTGACGGTACAAAAAGACACAGGCGTACCTGTTTGCGATTGCGTATCTCGACGGCCTCATCTGTCGTAATATACAGAGGGTTATGCAGCGTATCGCCACCACGAGGTGTAAGCACATGGATTACAAGATCTGGCTCTCTTGAACTGTGGATCATGAACTGACAGATACTGATAGCCTCAGCGCGTTCAAGAAAATCTATGCGGACACAGTGTCCCTCTGTTGTACCCTTCAAGCAGGCGAAGATCTCATCGGCAAGCAGTTGCGTTCGTAAATCGCTCATTGTGCTCAAGCCTCCATTGTTTTTAGCATCGCATAAGGGGGATGTAAACGTTGGATGGTAAAATCGTCCGACAGGTCACGGAAAATGCCCATCTGTCGTAGGCGATTTTGCATTGCCCGCAAATTATCATGCGCAGCCGCAATATATTCAGCTCCCTTAAATATATCGGGAGGGCGGTCTATCAAGATGCCAAAACGCTTCTCTATAAATTGTAGAAACTCTTGTAGACGGATAGATTGGATACCTTGCGATGAAAGTCGCGCAGCCGTCACTTGAACAAGTACCGCCAATAAGTCATTGGAAGGGGCATAGCGCCATGATGTACGACTCCTCACCGAACCAGCAAGTAAGCCATGCGTTTTTTTCATTCCCCCCACGCTCCAGTACCAACTCACAATGTGTTTCAGCGCACTGTCTCTCTGCCCCTCCACCACAAGATTCACAACCCGCTCAATATCCGTGTCTGCTACATCGGTAATGTCATCCAACCAACTTAATTCCTCTTCCTCTACCACATTTCCCGCATCATCCGGCAATTCGTTTTCTTCACGGATACGTTCCTCATCAATGCGGGCTTGTGCATCAAGATAAACTGACAAAGTTGGATCATCTCGTAAAAAAAGCAGACCCTGCAAGTAGAATGGACCAGATTCACTTCCTTCAAGAATCGAATCAATTTTCACTCGCCTCTGAGCATTGCGACGTAGTGAAACCACATAAGAATCAAGCAGTCTGAGGTGCAAGTTTGAATACAAGAATTGCTGATAAGCTTCGATATCGCGTCGCACACAAGCTTTCGCCATTTCATGGCTACGCCCTCGCACATCCTGTGTGAAATCCAGGTAGAGTTGCGGAGAGGATGATTCTAGTGGATCACGCATCGCGGGTGGCAATGTTTCGGGGATTTGCACCAGTTCATTGATTGCATACACGAGTTTAAGTGTGTAATTGAACAGCTCAAAGTTAATGAGAGCGAGTAGGTTATAGGTGAATGCCTGCGAAGGCATATGTTCATAGTACTCAAAGAGATAACGCAACAAGTCTGTCGCCAGTTCGTTCGCCAATTTTGGGCAAGCAGGTGTAACACTCTGTTCGCGGCTCAATCCCGTGCGTGTATTTTGAAACCCATCTAGAAAGGCGATTGAAAGTCGTGTTAAAGTATCAAGTTCTGTTTGGCCATCATAGCTGCCACCCAGATCAGGCATATCGCCAATGTTGACACCGCGTCCAAAGATAAGTTTTGCCGCATTTAGGAGTTCTCTATCTGCTCTATTCATATTTTCGCGCAAAGCCTGATAAATGAACGTATCTGCCCCCCGATGACGGCTACTTTCTGTGGGAAAACCTGGCTTATGGGCCAGCAACGTATAGGGTACGATAGAGGTAATTTGTTCTCCGCGATTAGAACGGCCTACGCCGCCAGTCGTAATCAGTGTGGTACGCACCAAGCGTTCCAATACCTTGCGCCCTACTTGGTCATCAAAACCTTCCAGTATCGAATTATGAGCCAACGTATCAATGTACCGCTGAATATCTTTCGGATCATTGGTTCGCCTTGCTTTCCCGCGCCCCTGCGACAGAATGGTGTAGAAAAGGGTGGGTAAGAACAAATCTATGTCGAAATTGTTCATATCGATAGTGAGAACTTTCGGGAATTTCACACCTTTGAGTTCCTTTGGCAACTTGACTTTCATACATCTAACCCTTTCTACTTTACAATGCGAATAATTTTACCTGCGTCCTGGGTGACACGATGCACACGATAATGGTTTTCGATAAGAATGAGGTCGCGTGTCTCCCCTAAGATTAAAGCATCTTTGAAGAGCTTGAGATCTTCAAGCAGTGGTTGGAACCCCTCGGCGTTCGGTAGAAGACCGTTTGCCATACGCATCAACAACTCGAACAGGTCGAGGGTAATCTCAAGCCGAGGGATACCCCGTTTATGTTCGAGAATCACAATTTCCGGTAATCGTTCTATGATATCTCTATCAGAGAGCCGCTCGGGATAGAGCTTGAAGTCTTCCAGTGGGAACTGTTTGAGAACAATCAATTGTTGATCTTCTGAGGAGCGTACCTGTACGCTTAATGTACTCGTTGGAACATCTTCGATGATGCCGTCAGAACGCAGGATACCGAGCGCAATTTCTTCACGTAACAGGCTTACCTCTTCGTCGTCGAAATTGTTGTCCAGGAGACCAATAAAGTCCCTGGCATATCTGTAGGGCAGTAATGAGAGTGCACGCACTTTTGGTAATGTTTGTGCAGCAGCCTCGAGCGACTTCGCCGACTTTGCCTCAAAATACAAACGACGTTTGACGGCTGCGATCCACTCCACTTCATCTTTGAAACGTTGCGCTGGCAGATCAACATCATCAGCAAAGAGAGCGCGGCGCGTTTCCGCATCGGATAAAGATTGATGAAAATGAAGATAGCGATCAAGATGGGGATGTGGGAAACGCCCAGGATCAAGCGATGTCATATCTTTAAGCAGTTCATCGTGCATCTCCAGCGGCGCGAAAGACGCCCTCCAATAGTTGAGATTCACTAACGATGCTCCCGTCTCTTCATTATCTCTTGCTGAATGAATATGTTCGCAACTTGCATTTCCTGTGATAAGGTAAGCGAGCGCGGAGCGCAGATCTCGCATGGTCATATGCCGTTGGCGACGTAAGTGTGTAAGCAACAGCAGGTATTCAAGCCCCTGCTGTACTCTCTTTTTACGTAAGGTGACCGCATTATTGCGTATGGGGCAAATTGTTTTTGCCGCACAGCCATCACAAATCGTCCATTGCTCAGTAGCCACAAGGCGTTGTAGCACTTGAACGAAAATGGATTTGTCTTCAATATTGGGGAAATTTACAAATGAGCGCCGTTTTAGATCCACCACCCAAACGGATGAGGTCTCCAACGACATTTCGCTTCTTGATTGTTTTACTTGTTTCGCTAGCAAAGGGAAACGCTCTTTGTGACGATCGAAGAAATCCACCAGTCGACCATCGTTGATTGCTACCAGTACTGTGAGAGGTCCTTCAGGTGCCTGCTTCCCTTCCAGACCTTGTAGCTTTTGTATGAGTTGCTCATCTGCGCTCTGTCCCTCGTGCGACTCAGAGGCGTCATAACAGCTACGGAAGATATGGCCCGCATCGTCCCATTCCCAACCACTGGCATCTGACTCACCTTGTCTATGTACTTGTCTTGCTCTTAATTCGCGCTGCACCTGTTCCAGAAACGCCGTTTTGCCATCACCTGGGTTGCCTGTGAGAAAAACAGCGTTAGGACGATGCGCAAAAATCATGGGTAACAGTATTTCATCCAAAGCTGTTGATACATAGGTATCGCGCACAAACTCAGTATCTAATCCTCTGTTATCAGCGTTGCCAGTATTGCTATTGCGATACAGACCGCGAATATTTTCCACCCAGGAGTTTATCTGTGGTAACAATTGCTGATCTACCACAGGTTCTTCGATAGCCAGCAAAGCATTTTGTAGCTCTTGCCGCATCTGTGCTGCTACAGCATTCAGCAAATCTTGCGCGAATGCCCACCAACGATCCAGGGGCCAGGGAAAATCTTGTTCGATATCCTGTAAAGTTGGCCCTGGAATATATTCCCATTTTGATATGTACGTCATCCTGAGGCCGAAATATATCCATGATGCTCGGCAAATATTTGCTCTTGAATTTTCTGAGTGCATTATATTCTTCAAAGGCTTGTTCAAAGACTTCGTCCGGCCTATAAAATTGTTTGAGGACGCAGAGTCCGAGACCTGCATCGGCATAATCGGCGTAACTGGCAAGATACGTTTGCGCCATTGCTCCCCGCCCCAGGATGCGCTCGACCTTATAGCGTTTATCCATGAAATAGAGTTCTTCCTGCTGCTCCGAACGCATACGCCGGGCAAGGTCTGTCAGCCTCGCCGCGATCTCTTTTGCTGTTGGGGGTGTCGCCTGCTTCTCTGGAATTACAATCTGCTGAAAGAGCGTGGTCAGTTCGCTTGTGATGTCAGTGGGGACAGATAACCAGCGATGCCGAATATCAGGGAACATGACATCGCTCTCGACATTGGCACGTATCGTGGAGATAGGGACGCCAGCGATACGCTCAAGAAAGACGAGCGCGAGACTGAAAATATCGGTTACCGTCGTAGCATATTCGTAGCCCACGGCAAGATCAATAGAGGCATAGGGGTCTTCAGCCACCAGGGCGAGTTTTTCAAGTGAAGCGGCAATGGAATTCGCTCCTATACGAGCGGCAAAGAAGTTGGTAAAGGCAATCTTAGGGTTTTGTCCACCTTGCAAAACATAGACGGTGTCTGGACCAATAGCGCGATGAATGATGCCGCGACTATGAATGGCGTCCAACCCCTTGAAGCAAGCTGAAGCTAGCATGAGTTCCTGAGAGAGTTCATCGTCAGTCTCCGGCAAAGGATATGTACTTAGTGGTTTGCCTTTAAGCGGCACAATAGGCACTATAAAAAAGTTATCAGACCATATGAAAGGGGTCTCGACTTCGCTAACAAGACCAGTATTATGTAGTTCCTTGAGAACTTTAAATTCTCGCTGGTAAAAATCGCGCAATTCAGTAGGAGAGATAGGATCTCTTGTAAGATCATAGACCATCAACTGCCGTGGATCACCGCCATCCATTTTGGCACGGAAGAGACGTACTCCAGGGCGAATAGTGGTGGCTTCTTCGACCGTCAAGACATCATTGATGTGCTGCGGTACCACGAGTCGGTTGGAGAGATCCACCAGCGATTTTTTGATCGCGTCACGAAACTCCCCAACCTGTGGATTACCACCCTGACTATCGAGAACACGAAGACGCTGGCAGACATCTTGCAGTAAAAAGATGCCATTGGCGGCGCGTGGGTCACGAATGATAGGAAGTTCATCGGCAACAGAAAGTAGGACGCCACTGCGCACAAAATGCCCGCCGCTTTTCAGTGGTGGAACAATCCAGCCAATTCGCCCTGCCAGCACCTTCGCCACATAGTCCACTTTAGCTAGTGGACTTCGCTCAGAGGAGCCATCTGCACGCACCCACTGCTCATCATTGCCGACAATCTTCCCTCGCCACGACTTCTCATCCAACAGAAAGACCCAGCGTTTTCCGACAACGATGAAATCCATCTCGTAGGAACGCTCATTGTGCGTTGGCAGCGACTTGTTGCAGATAACCATCCAACCCGCCGGAAGTTTTGCTAACTCTTCCGCCGCTCTGCGCTCTCCCTCCGTCGCAAACGACAATGCTGTACTGATCAATTCAGCCATCACTCAAGGCTCCTTCTCTCTTGCCCTTGACAACCGGGAACGCTTCCATGATATAGTTCACATCCTCGTTCCCAATGCCATAAAGATGAAAATAGCTGTGTTATGCTCACAGTACAATAGATATTATTCAGACTAGAGGTAAGGGACTTTTCTGGCCGCGGAGGAGACGACACAGCTCGAAATGGTCGAGTTCGCTAACCAGCCAGTTATTTTCAGGAGTGAGTTCATCAATGACTGCAACATAACGTGCTGACTTATGCTTCTGCTGCTTATTTATCTCGCCGTTCAGCACTATTTCCATGGCTTGCAGCATCATCTTTTAGTAGTACATGAATCCCCTAAAATCTAAGAAGCGTCTATTGTGCTATCAGCATACAGGACAATGAATAGACTGTCAAGCTTTTAATATAGAGAACTGGTGTTTTAATATAGAGAACTGATGTTTTTGATACAGACCAGGCTAGGATCAACATGAAGATCATTCTCAGCAGAAAAGGTTTTGACTCAAGCGCTGGCAGGGTAGCCAGTCCTATTTTCCCGTCGGGCGAAATGTGCTCGTTACCTATACCCGAACCCGCATCCACCGTCACAAACCAGTCGAAGCGCTATGCAGAGATTTCGTTCGGTAACTGCTCTTTGGGAACGGTTGTTGATGATTTGACACAAGGCAAAATCACGGGTGACAGGATGGCGCATCTAGATCCTGACTTGAACTACGGTAGCATTGACCGGCAGGCGAACTGGAAACCTGTCTTCGGGCAGTCAGGGGCCGCAGAGAGACACCTGCAAAATTGCAATGTACAAGAAGGCGATGTTTTTGTCTTCTATGGATGGTTCAGACAAGTTGAGCAATGCGCTGGCAGGTACCGCTTTGTGAGGAGTGCGCCTGACCTGCATGTTATTTTCGGCTGGCTGCAGATCGAGAGGCGCATTGCGGTCGATAAGCGATGGGAAATACCTCTATGGGCCTTGTATCACCCGCACTGTAACCCTAAAAGAACGAATATGAAGTATAGCGATCTTGATTCGATTTATATCGCGACTGACGATTTGAAACTACCCAATATTACTAGAAATAAGCCTGGCGCAGGGGTGTTTCACCAGTTTGACCCGGCATTGTGTCTGACAGCTCCAGGCAGGTCAAGAAGCTGGTGGCAATTACCGGGCTGGTTTTATCCAGGGGCTGAGAAAGCCGGACTGAGCTATCATCGTGATGTGAGTCGCTGGATGCAAGGAGAAGGTCATGTTCTTTTACACAGTGCCGGGCGCGGTCAGGAGTTTGTGTTTGATTGCCAGGAATACCCAGAAGCGTTGGCTTGGTTGTCGGCTCTTCTTTGCCTGAACAGGGATACATAAGGGAAACTTTTTCTTATCTTTTGGCGTGGTTTTCTCGAAAGCTGCTAAAATCGTTTCTGAAACAAGTAGCGGTCAATTCAAGCGAGCAAAATTTATAGCAGAGTAAGGGGAAATTGACATGTCAGCAAAAGGACGCAGAAACCTTGTCATTGGCCAATCTGGCGGGGCTACCGCCGTTATCAACGCCAGCCTCGTGGGAGCTTTTGAGACGGCACGAGAAAACGAACACTTTGATGAGATCTACGGAATGCGTTACGGTATCGAAGGCTTGCTCAAAGAGGATCTCATCGATCTGCGGCGCCAACCAGCTTCTTTATGGCCTCGCTTGCGCACTACCCCAGGCGCGGCACTTGGTTCCTGTCGCTATAAGCTGAAGAACG
>WNGP01003801.1_pt1 | contig 12646 bp, 7 predicted proteins | sample 5407671 | NCBI WGS metagenome assembly WNGP01 (sample SAMN13153381, study PRJNA577476) | soil metagenome | isolation source: 40 cm soil or saprolite under Garry oak tree replicate 2 | place: USA:California | collected 2016-06-15 | reverse complement strand
CGCGCGACTTTTTGTTGGGGGTGATGATGAGGACGGTGTCGTCGCCGGCAATGGTTCCGGAAGTCTCCGGAAACTTAGCGCCATCAACCGCGGCGGCCAGAGGTTGCGCGCCGCTGGGAGGCGTTTTAAGAACGAGAAGATTCTCGGCAGGGCGGATGTCGAGAAGAAACTCGCCAAGAGCGCGAGCGAGAGGAGGAAGAGGCGCGGGCTCCTCGGGCAACGCGGCGGCGGGGCGGTAGCCATCCTGAGTCTTGATGAGGCGGAGCTCCTGGAGGTCGCGGGAAAGGGTAGCCTGAGTAACGCGAAGTTTTTGGGCCGCGAGGCGGTGGCGCAGCTCTTCCTGATTGGAGATGCGCTGGTCTGACACCAAGCGGAGGATCTGGCCGTGGCGAAATGTTTTGTGCGCGCCCATGGGGTAAGAGGTTACAAGCCTCTGTATTTTTATACATCGATGTGAATACTCATGTCAAATGGTTTTCACAAATATTTACACCGAACTGCTCTTCCGGGGAAGCGCGACGGCGGGGATGGGTCATGTAAGATTCGCAGCAGCGGCGCGATGGACACTGGATTTTTCGCGAGGGGGATGTACCCTATGGTAGCGCCACTGTCCCATGGGAATTTCCTGCCAAATCTCGGGATGCAAGAACGATGCGCCCCAGGCGCTCGCCGAACAGCAGCTTTGCGTGCTGCACTTCACGCTTTCGGTAGAGGCCAGCTGTTCGGAGATGCGGCGGGAAACCGCGCTGGGCAACGCGCCGCATGAGCGCCAGGGTGAAATCATGAAGTTCATAACGGAGCACGGGGAACGCCTGGCGCGCGTGGCGACGAGCGGGTTGCATCTCACGGACGACCTGAAGGCACGAATCCTGAGCACGTTTCTGACGCTGATGAACCTGCGCGAAAATCTTGACCGTTCGAACATGCGCAGCTCGTTTGGACGCTCGGGGCACCTTCCTCGCTGAACGCAATTCCCGAAGAGAGATAGAAAAAGGATCAAGCGCCGATGTAACGTGAGTAGAGAGAGCGCGCCACGGTGGGATCCGTGGTGCCCTTGAGAATGGCGCGTCCGTCGGCGAAGACGGTCATTTCATAAGGGGCAATGCGAAAACGAAGCAGAAAGTCGTTCTGACGTATATCGTCGACGAGAGGCTTCAATCGAATTCCAAGAGTGCCGAGGTCAAGAGCCCGGGAGCGTTCGTGAATCTGCACGGAATCACGACCGCACATGGTGATGTGGGGCTGGGCTTCTCCTTCAAGGTAAGTGAATTCGCGGCGGACACAGGCGCGGCATTGGGGATGGCGCGCCACTTGGATGGATTGCATGCGGCCGGTCCAGACGTCGCAAGAAAGCAAGCGGCCATGAAGAGCCTCGGTGCGGCCGGCGAGAAGCTTCAAGGCTTCGGCAGCTTCGAGGGAGGCGATCAAATTGACGACTGGCCCGAGGACACCGACGGTGTCGCAGGTCTCTTCGAAACCTTGGGTGGGGGTGCCGGCTTCGAGAAGACAGGCGAGGCAAGGAGTGGCGCCGGGACGAATGGTCATGGTCAGCCCGTAACTGGCGACGGCGGCGGCGTAGATCCAAGGGAGAGCGGAGTTCACCGCGAAGTCGTTGATCAAGAAGCGCGTCTCGAAATTGTCGGTGCCATCGAGGAGCAGATGGACTCCCGCGAGGAGGGCTTCGGCGTTGCGCGGGCTGAGATCGGCGACGATGCCTTCGACGGCAACGGTGGAATTGATCGACCGCAATTTGCGTTCGGCGGCGACGGCCTTGGGAAGGGCACTGAGAGCGTCGGATTCGTCGAAGAGCGTCTGCCGCTGCAAGTTCGAAGGCTCCACGAAATCCCGATCGATGATTCTGAGATAGCCGACGCCGGCACGAACGAGAAGATTTGCGGCGGCAGCGCCGATGGCGCCGCAGCCAACAATGGCTGCGCGCGAGGCAAGCAGCCGCTGCTGGCCTTCCGCGCCGATGCTGGCGAAGAGCACCTGGCGCGAGTATTTATCCCGGAGAGAATCGTTCACGAAAGGCCCCGGCAGGCCTGGGGAAGCGCCTGCTAAACTACATGATAGCTCCAAAGTGGACGGGGCAGGCAACGCTGCCGTGCTAGGCTTCGTCTGAGCGAAGAGAAACATGAAATCGAGCTGGGCCAATGGGTTGCGAGGAATTGCCGCACTCGCGCTCCTGATGGGAGCCGCGCCGACGCCTGCGCAAGTACCGCAAGACCCTTCGCTGGCTAGCAGTGCGAAGGAAGACCCGACGATCGTGGCGATCCGCATTGTCAAAGAAGATGGCCAGGTGCTGTCCAATTCCCCCTCCGGTCTCCCGGTGGAAACGGGCAAGACGCTGGACCGAGGCAAAATCGCGGAGAGTTTGCGCGCGCTTTACCGGCTGGGCGATTACGCGGATCTGCGAGCGGTTGTGACGCCAGAAGCGAATGGCGTGCGTTTGGATTTCGTGGTGCGGGAGAATCTGTTCTTCAACGAAGTGCGGATCGAGGGGCTCACGGCACCACCGAGCGACGTTTCTGCGGCCGCGGCGATGCAGCTCGCGCTGGGGCAAACCTACCGGGAGGGTGCCGTCAACGAAGCGCTGGAACGGCTGCGGGAGACGCTTCATGACGAGGGCTTATATCAGGCGGAAGTCTCCGCGGAAAGATTGCCACACCCTGTGACCCATCAGATGGACGTTGTGGTGCATGTAAGACCCGGCCCGCGCGCACGAGTTGGAGTCATCCAACTGAAGAACGGCACGGGATATCGCGATGCGGAGATCCTCTCGCGATTGAAGATGAAAGCGGGCAGTGAGATCACTTCGGCGCGGCTGCAGAAAGGGACAGACCGCATCCGGAAATTTCTGGTGAAGAAGGGACACTTGAGCGCGCGAGCGGGGGTGCGCCGGGGCAACTACGATGCCACGAAGAACGCGATTCCCCTGGACCTGGATGTAACGGAAGGACCACGCGTACAGATGACCGTGGCGGGGGCGAAGTTTTCCGCGGGCGAGATGAAAAAACTGATCCCCATCTATCAGGAGGGGGCCGTTGACGCGGACTTGCTGGAGGAGGGAAAACGCAATATTCGAGAGCGGCTGGAACGGCAAGGGTACTTCGATGCTGAAGTGAATTACGCGACAGACATGCATGCGATGAAGTCCGAGGGGGGGACCGCACGGGGCACAGAAGAAATCATCACGTATACGGTTGAGCGGGGCGGGCGCCACAAACTGGTGGGGATAGAAATCACAGGGAACAACTATTTCGACACGGAATTGCTGCGAAGCCGATTGCAGATCTTTGGCGGAGCTTTTGGTTCGGCGGGCCGCTTCAGCCGAAGGCTGGTGGATTCCGACGCGCAATCGATGCGCAGTCTTTATCAGGCGAACGGGTTTCTCGATGCCAAGGTGGAGCAGCAGACGGAAGACAACTACAAGGGCAAAGAGGGCGATCTGTTTATTCGATTTGTGGTTCAGGAAGGTAAGCAGACGCTCGTGGCTTCCCTCTCCATCGAGGGAATTCACGCCTTCAAGGAAGAGGAACTTCTCGGAGATATCGGCTCGACTCGAGGGCAGCCGTATTCCGATTTCAACGTGACGACCGACCGGGACAATATACTGGCGCGTTATTTTAACGAAGGATTTCCGGAGGCCAGCTTCACGGCAACCGCGGACCGCCTCTCCGCCGAACCAGCGGCACAAAAAGGGGATGCGACCGGGAAGCCGCTTTCTTCGGAAAATGGGAAAAAAGAGCAGAAGGAAAAGGAATCCAAACCGGCGATCGAGCAGGCCGACGCGGTGCGGCTGGTGTATCACATCCAGGAAGGTCCGCAAACACGCGTGCGGCGAATTCTGCTCGGCGGGTACCAGCACACGCGACCTGGAGTGATCCATCGAGAGGTGCGCATCAAAGTCAAAGAACCATTGCGCGAACGCGAAGTGGTGGAATCGCAAAGAAGTTTGTACAACCTGGGCGTGTTCAATCGCGTGACCATCGAACCGCAGAATCCCACGGGCACGAATCCTGAGAAAGATATCGCGGTTCTTGTCGAAGAAGCCAAGCGCTATACGCTCGCCTACGGCGGGGGATTCGAAGTGCAGAGGCTGGCCAGTACCACGAGCCCGACGGGGTCGCAGATCGAAGCAGCGCCGCGGGGGATCCTCGAACTCAGCAAGCTGAATCTGACGGGACGCGGAGACGCGCTTTCCTTCAAACTGCGTGGCAGCACTTTGCAGGGCCGCGCTTTACTGGGGTATTCGGCGCCGAACACGTTCGCCAATTCCCACTTTAGTTTTCAAGCCACCGCATTTGCGGAAAAAACGCGCGACATTAATACCTTTACGGCGGAACGCTACGAGGGTTCGTTACAACTGACAGAACAAGTGACTTCGCGGATGACGCTGCTGTATCACTACGCCTTCCGTCAGGTCCGCGTCTTCAACCTCAATATTTTGAGCCAGGAAGTTCCGCTGTTCAATCAACCAACACTGGTTTCGCAATTCGGGGTGACCTGGCTCCGCGATTCGCGGGACAATCCCGTGGACGCTTCGAAAGGCAGCTTTAATAGCGCCGACTTCAGCGACGCGGATACGAATATCGGTTCCAGCGCGAGTTTCCTGCGGCTTTCCTTTCAGAATTCCACGTACTATCCGATCAAGCGACGGTTCAGTTTTGCGCGTTCCGTTCGCTTCGGAATTCTCGTGCCGTACCGCGACACTGTGTCGCTGACCTTCCCCGCTCCGACCTGCCCGGTGGGATCAACCACCTGCACGCTCCCAACGGTTATTCCACTCCCGGAGCGATTCTTCGCCGGTGGTGGCACTTCGCTGCGGGGATTTGCGCTGAACCAAGCGGGACCGCGCGACGCGGTAACAGGTTTCCCGGTGGGTGGCCAAGCTATGTTGGTACTTAATCAGGAATTTCGCTTCCCCATGCGCTTGCCGTTCATCGGGACGGCACTTGGCGGCGCCATTTTCTACGACGGGGGCAACGTGTACAGTCGGCTTAGCCGAATCTCTTTCCGCTCGACGCTGCCAGCGCCAACTTTCAAACCCGTGCCCGTGGACCCGACAAATCCAACTGGTCCGATGATACCGGCGTGCCAGACCAACTGCTTTAACGAACTCAACTACTTTGCTCACACCGCCGGCTTGGGCTTTAGATATAAGACGCCGGTAGGACCGATTCGCATCGATCTCGGCTATCAGCTCAATCGGCCATCGTTTGTTATTCCGATTCCATGTCCGAGCAGTGTCAAGACTTGTCAAGTTGGCTCACTGGGCCAGCAAGGCACGCGGCTACCCGGTTTTCAAATCTTTTTCAATCTGGGGTCGACCTTCTAATGCGTGGTGTTGCGATTTGCGTTCTCCTGCTCTCACTGATCCCTGGGAATGCCGCGGGATCGGCGGCGCGACAGGAAACCGTGGACCGCATAGCCGCGCGAGTTGAAAACGACATCATCCTCTTAAGCGACATCCAGGCTCTGAGCCGCTATCAGCAATTCGTGGACGGAAAATCGGAAAGCGACGCGCAAATTCTAGACCGGCTAATCGATCAGTGGATAGTGCGAATCGAGGCAGGCGTGGCGCGTTTCCCGCGCCCCTCTGATTCCGAGATTGAGCGCAGCCTGGAGCGAGTGAGGACATCGTTCCCATCGGCGGAGGAGTACGAAGCAAGGAAAAAACAAAGCGGTCTGAGCGACGCGGAAATGCGGGAAATGGTGTCCAGCCAGCTCTATTTAAGCAACTACCTGGATTCGCGTTTTCGGGCCGGAGTGCAGATTGATCCCAAGACGATTGAGGACTTTTACCAGAAATCGGTTGTGCCGATGGCGAAATCGCGCGGTCAAGAGGCGCCAACGCTGGAGGCCGCACGTGACTCCATCCAGGAAGCTCTGGTGCAGCGTGGAATCAATGACCAAGCCGATCGATGGCTCATAGAGAGCAAGGCCCGGCTTCACATCGAAAAGCTTCTCGACGAGGCGACGAAGTGAAGCGCGAGGCCCGCCACCCGATTTGGAGCTGGATCATTCACACGCCGTGGGTGCTGGCGGTAATCGCTCTTTTGGCGGTCGTAGTATTTTTCGGGAGCGGCGCGGGCAATCCGGTGTTGAGCCGGCTGTTCATAAGCCGCCTGGAACTGATGACCGGGGGCAAGGTGGAGTTCAGAGCTTTGTCGATTCGATGGTTCGCCATGAGGGCCACCATAAAAAACCTGGTGATCCACGGAAGAGAGCCCGCCGGCACGGAACCTCTTTTCACCGCAGAGGAAGTGCAGGCAGGTCTGCGCATCGATTCTATCTGGGGCCGCAGGATTTCACTGAATGAACTCGTGGTGCAGCAGCCGCACCTGCATATCCGCGTGCAAAAGGACGGCACAACCAACGTGCCCGCGCCTCCGCGACCTGTTTCCGCAAGCAAACCGTGGGGCGACAGGCTATTCGAATTGCACATCAGGCGCCTGCTACTCGCCGACGGATGGGTTCTCTACAACGACACAAAGACGCCGATCACCGTGCACGGAGGAGATCTGAAGTTCGGGCTCGATGCCGGGGGCACGCTGGACCACCCTTTGTATCTCGGCAACCTGGACTGGCAGAACCTGCAATTCACATCCAAGAAGTTCGTGCCCTTGCGAGTAGGGCTAGCGGCGAAGTTCACGATTTGGCGGGAGGGGTTCACGCTCGAACAAGGTGTGCTTACCGCCGGGCGCTCGCATCTCGATGCGCAGGCAGAAATGAATGGCTTTTTGAATCCACAGTGGAATTTCCGGTACCGCGGGTGGATCGATCTGCTGGATTTCAGGGAAACCCTGCGAGAGCCGACGGTGCCAACGGGTCAGGTGGATGTGCGGGGAGAAGGCCGGTTCGCGGGAGGCCATTTCAAAGGGAACGGAAGTTACGCCGGGCAGAACATCGCACTGCCGTACGAGAACTTTCATGCGACCGGGCTAACCAGCCGCGGCAGCTATCGAATCGACAACCGCGGCCTGGAGGTGCCCGATTTCTTTGCCGGGGCGTTCGGAGGGAAAGTCACCGGTCGCGTGACGATGCTTTTCGACGGGCAGCAATTCCGAGCGGAAACCCATGTGCAAGATGTACCCCTCGCCGCGGTCCTGCCTGCGATCGAGCATCACAACTTCCCGATCGACGAACTGCACTGGGATGCGCGAATCTCAGCGGACACGGTCGAAACCTGGAGCGGCCCGTTCCGGCACTTTGAAATATCAGCGAAGACCATCTGGGAGAATCCAGAAAAACCAGCGGAGCACCACGAGCCCGTGAGCGCGGCCTGGAAGTTTCGCTATCGTTACGATTCCAACGTCCTGACCATCGATTCTGGCGAGTTCGAAACGCCTTCTTCGCGCGGCAACATCGAAGGGGTTCTTGGACCTCGCAACTCCGCGATGGGAGTACGGTTCGAAACGGGAGCACTGGAATCCTACAAGGATTTCATCGACGCGGTGCGGGGCGCGAAGCCCGGCTCCCGGGAAGCGGCAAAGCAAATCTCGGGCAGCGTACGATGGGACGGCAAGATCGCCGGCCCCTCCGCGGGTCCCACGTTCCAAGGCCACCTCCGCGGAGAGCATGCGCGCTACGACGGCGTCTTCATGGACTACCTCGACGGAGACCTCACCTACTCGCCGGTGGAGTTCGTTTTTTTGCGCGGCCGCGCCCGGCAGCGAGAAATGGAAACAGGTATAGAGGCCAATCTTTCCCTGAAGGAGTGGAATTTTCTTCCGGAGAACGAATGGACAGCTGAAATCAATCTCGAAAGAGTTCCCGTGGGAAGTATCGATAAGTTGCTTGGGCTGTCGTATCCAGTGAATGGAACTTTGACGGGCCAGTTCCACGGGCGAGGCACGCGGGAAAAACCCGGCATCACGGGCCTGTTTGATCTTGCCGATGGCAAGGCGTACGGACTTTCCTTCAATCGTCTTCGCGGGCAGCTTAACATCTCGCCGGAAGAAGTGCGCATCGGTGACGCGGAGCTGCGGTTTTTTCCGCCGGGGAAAGAATCTGGGCGCGGCGCGGGGATTATCACCGGTACGGCTGGTTACCGGTACGCGGATCAGACGATTATCGCAAACCTCGTGGGGGCGGCGCTGCCACTGGAAAATTTTGAAAAATTGCAGTCAACGCACTTCCCCGTGGGTGGGCAAGTAAGTTTCCGGCTGAAGGCGAATGGCCCGGCGAGAGCACCGCTCGGCGATGGGACATTTCGAGTGGTGGACCTCCGAGTTGGCCAAGTGGTTGTGGGCAGCTTCGACGGGAAAGTAACGTCGGACGGAAACACGGCACTTCTCGAATTGGACTCCGCGATGACTACGGGGGAAGTTTCCGGGGGTTACACGCTCGGACTTGCGGACCCCTACCCATTGAGCGGGAAGGTTTCGATCAAGAACATCGACCTGGATCCATTTCTACTTACCGCCCTGCACTTGAAGGAATTCAGCGGCCACGCGAACGCAGATGGAGATATTTCGGTGAATGGATTGCTGAAACAGCCGGAAAAAATCATCGTGGATGCGAATTTTTCGCGCCTGACCATGAATTACGCGAACGTGCGGCTTGAAAACGCGAGTCCGGTCCATTTCCGGTCGACAAAGGACAGCTTGGAGATCGACCCGGTCACAATGCAGGGAAAGGACACCAATTTGCAGATTGCCGGTTCCGTGCAGTTTGCGGGGCGCAGGAGCGTTGGATTGCGGCTCAATGGGGCGCTGGACTTGCGGCTCATCAGCGGTTTTGTACCAGACCTTGACGCACGCGGTCCGGCGCAAATCAATGCTTCTTTCGAAGGGACGCTGGACCATCCGCGCATCACCGGCCGCGTGCACATCGAAAGCGGTTATGCCCGCGCCACCGATTTCGCCACGGGTCTCAGCGGAATCAATGGGGATGTAGTATTCGATGCGACGCGGATGTACTTCGAGAACATGAGCGCGGAATCGGGCGGAGGAACACTGCATCTTACAGGCAATGTGAATTACGGGGAGAGCCCGCTGCGCTACGACGTCAGCGTTTTTACCGATCGTGTGCGAATACGCTATCCGGAGGGGATGAGTTGGCTGCTCGGAGGGTCGTTACGGCTGACCGGCACACCAGCGGCCGGTACGCTGTCCGGGCGGGTGACGATCGAGCGCGTCACGTTGACACAGGGTTTGGAGGTCGCGGGATTGCTGGTTTCCGCGAAGGAAGGTGTCAGCGGCCCCACGACGACTTCCCCGTACTTTCGCAACCTGCAACTTGATATCGAGGCTCTTTCCGCGCCCGATGCGCGCATGGAATGGGCCAGCGCGCAACTGCAGGCCGAAGCGAATATCCGCGTGCGGGGAACCTGGGAGCATCCCATTCTCCTGGGGCACATACACATCCTGTCCGGTGATTTATATTTTGCCGGCAACCGTTACCGTGTGACGCGGGGAGATCTGAACTTTGCCAATCCGTTCCGGATTGATCCGGTCATGAATGTGGAAGCAACCACGACGATTCAACAGTATGAAATCACTTTGAATTTTAATGGGCCGGCCAGCAAACTCACGCTGGCGTATCGCTCCGATCCTCCCCTACCCGCGAACGACATCATCACCTTGCTGGCCCTGGGGCAGACCAGCTCCGAAGCAACGGCGCGCAGCGGCGGTACGTCCCAGAGCGGGACCGCGGGAGCATCGGCGATTCTCTCGGAAGCGATATCGAGCCAACTGGGCGGGCGGCTGGAGCGCCTGTTTGGCATCACGCGCTTCCGCGTGGATCCCGGTCTTTCCGGGGTAGGTTCAACCGGCTCGGAGCAAAACGCGGCGGCGCGGGTGACTGTAGAGCAACAGATCGCGCGCAACCTTACCATTACTTATGTTTCGAATGTGAGCTCGACGCAGCAGCAGGTGATTCAAGTGGAATACAACGTGGACCGCAATGTGTCCATTGTCGGACTACGCGATCAAAACGGAACATTCGGAATCGACATAAAAATCAAGAAGCGCTTCAAGTAGGCGCTTTTCGGAGGCGGGCGATTCGTCCTATTGCGGATCTTGCTGCTGGGCGGTCTGTTGTTGAGGTGATGGCCCCTGCCCGCGTAGTTGTCCCCGGCGCTGTTGCCAGCGGCTCTGGCCCTGGCCATTCCCGAGCCGTGCAGACTGGCCAATCTCGGGATTCTGCTGCTTTATTTCGGCAAGCGACTCCTTGGCGGCCTTGGCGCCGACGGCCCGGATGGCTGCCTGAGTTTCACGGCCGATCTTGGGCATCTCTGCGGCGACTTTCTGTCCCAGCGGCGAGCCATAAAACTGCAGGAGCCCCTTGATTTCATCTTCCGTGAAATGCTTGTCGTAAATCCCCACGAGTTGATTGGTTACCTGGTCGATGTCGAATTTCTTTTGGTAGCTCGCGGCAAAGGCATTCACAAACGCCTGGCCTTTGTCGTTGTTGGGAACAGTAGCGACTAGTTTCTCGCGGGACTGTTCGATAGCGGTGCTGGCGCCGTCCTGGACGAGGTCTCGCGCACCGACAAGGTCCATCAACGAACGGATGTCCACTTCTTTCGCGGGGTCAATGGAACGATTTGCTTGAGGAGAGGCAGCGTTGTCTTGCACGGAGGACGCGCCCTGCGGCACACCTTGCACAGGGTTCTGCGACGCTCCCTGAATCACCAGAAAAAAAGTGCCAACATAAATAATGACCAGCGCAAGGACCGCTTTCATGACTGCCTCCATGGCGGGATTGCTCGTGTTCGCGCCACGATGGTGATTTTAGGAAAAGCCGGGGAGCGGCGCGATAGGACTGCAGTACAGTCGTGTGCCGAGTGGTTTACTGGCCTGGCGTTCAGGTCGGGAAGCCAGGACAAATTTCTGTTAGGATGCCTCGCCATGAGCAAAACGGAAATGCCCGGCAGCGGGCCACTGGAAGCGTCTGCACCCGCTGAGGTCATCGAGCGCGAATCAGGCCTGCAACGCAACTTGACGCCGGGGCAACTTGCCATGATTGGCCTTGGAAGCACGATCGGAACCGGTCTTTTTTTGGGAAGCGCTATTTCCGTGAAACTTGCAGGACCCGCGGTGATTCTGAGCTTTGCCGGCGGCGCGTGCATCGCGGTAACGATGATGTGGGCGTTGGCGGAAATGGCCGCGGCGCACCCGGCAGCAGGTTCGTTTGGGCTCTACGCGGAGATGTATCTGCATCCGTGGGCAGGATTTGCGACGCGGCTCACCTATTGGTTTTGCATGATGGTCGTAGTCGGTAGCGAAGTTGTAGCCGCGTCAATCTATTGCAAGTTCTGGCTTCCCGGAGCTCCGTCGTGGGTTTGGATCGGCTTGTTCTCGATTGTGATTCTCTACGTCAACTCCACCAGCATCGGAAGTCTTGGAACATTTGAATACTGGCTTTCGATGATCAAGGTAGTGACCATCGTTGGCTTTCTGATTCTGGGGACTGCGCTGCTGTTCGGCGTAGGATTTCCGAGAGTAGGGCTCGCAAACTACACGGATCACGGAGGTTTTCTTCCGAATGGGTGGAAAGGCGTCGGCCTGGGTGTCATATTGGGGCTTTTCAGTTTTTTTGGAATCGAAGTTGTCGGAAGCACGGCTGGCGAAGCCGCGGATCCGAAGTCGGCGGTGCCGAAGGCATTGGGGAGGACGCTCTTCGCTTTAGTGCTTTTCTATGTGGTGGGACTGGCTCTGGTGGTCGGAATTGTCCCGTGGACACAAATCGGACTTGGCGAGAGCCCCTTCGTTCGTGTTTTCAGGACCGTTGGCATTCCCGGCGCGAGTCACATCATGAATCTTGCGGTGCTCACGGCGGCGCTTTCCAGCGCTGTGGCCAACTTATACTTCGGGGCACGGCTGGCGTTCTCACTGGCGCGCGGCGGTTACCTTCCAGCGATTCTTGGACGACTGAGCAGGAAAGGCATGCCGGTGGTCGCGGTGCTGGCTTCGGCAGGGGGAATGGCCGCGGCGCTAGTTTTGTCGGAGTACTTTAAGGATTCACTTTTCGTTTTCATGATAGGGCTCAGTACGTTTGGGGCGCTGTTCGCCTGGCTGATTACATTATTGACTCACCTGGCGTTCCGCCGCTTTCACAAACGGTCAGGAACAACTTACCTTCGGTTGGGACCGCCCGGTCCCTGGGCGTCCCTTCTCGGGCTGGGAGGCGTATTGGCAGTCTTGGTCTCAACATGGTGGGTGCCGGGATTTCGCATTACCTTGCTGGCAGGCTTACCCTGGCTGGCCTTCATCACGGTGTGTTACTTTGTGTGGAGAAGAGCCCCATCAAGCAGGCTGGTCTCGGGAGAAGCGCATGATGGATGAGCTTCTGAAGTGGCGCGGGGAATTCCCCATCCTAGACCGCACCACGTATATGATCAGCAATTCGCTCGGCGCGATGCCGCGCGGCGTCTACGACGGGATGCGTTCTTATGCCGATTCGTGGGCGGAACGCGGAGTTCGCGCGTGGGAAGAAGGCTGGTGGGAGATGGCCGTCGGCGTCGGCGACCAGATCGCGCCGCTGATTGGGGCGGGCCCGGGCGAGATTTCGCTTCACCAAAATGTAACGCTCACGCAGGCCGTGATTTCGTCCTGTTTTGACTTTCGGGGCCCGCGCAACAAAGTCGTCATGGTCGAGCTGGAGTTTCCTTCGATTCAGTATTTCTACCACGAGCAAC
>WNGP01005812.1_pt1 | contig 12653 bp, 16 predicted proteins | sample 5407671 | NCBI WGS metagenome assembly WNGP01 (sample SAMN13153381, study PRJNA577476) | soil metagenome | isolation source: 40 cm soil or saprolite under Garry oak tree replicate 2 | place: USA:California | collected 2016-06-15 | reverse complement strand
CCGCAACACTGGTCGATTGGCATGTACGCGACGCATATTGTCGCAAATCGCGCCTGGTGGTTCCACGCACGGATGGGCGAGGGGAGCGCCGATCTGACTTCCCTCGAATTATGGGCTCTGGGAGTCTGTGAGGCGGGCGTGGATCCATTCCACCCGGCGGCAGAACTGGTTGCCGGACTTGAGAAGACCTGGCAGATGATCCAGAATACGCTTGCCCGCCTGACCCCTGCTGATCTTCTCGAGGTCTTCCCGCCTCTGGATGAGGCGGACCGTGTGCGTCACGCGAAACTGGTCGAGCCTGCGCTCCAGCCATTCGCCCAGATGTGGTTGGATGCGGCGCGTCTGGCTGGAGAAGTGAGACCCGCACGTTCGCGCCAGTGGATCATCTGGAGTGTGCTCGAACATGACATCCATCACGGCAGCGAAATCTCCACCATTCTCGGCGTACACGGCCTGCCAGTAGTCGAGTTGGATTAAGAACAGGAACGTCTTCAGTTCCCCTCTCTCATGGGTGGATATGGTGAAATGATGCGGTCGCTTCAGCGACAAGGTCGCCCCTGTCGCTGAAGCGACATTCCATGCTCACATGGACAGAAAAAGGGGAAAGACTGGATGTAGAGATGCACAGCATACACCTGTTTTCTGACGCATATACCCGCCAAGTTGAGGCACTGACGCATAAAAGCCCCTTTCGGCGATTAATTCAGTCAACCCACAGTAGTTCACGGCCATGAAGCAGCGCGTGAAGAACAATAAGGAGAGAAAGCCATGAGAGACACTGATATGCGCACCTTCTTGACCGAGTTGTACGAAACGGGGCAGCGAAATGATGCCCGGGAGCAGGAGCGCAGCAAGAAGATGCTCAATCTCGAACCAGAAACGGCTCGGTTCCTCCACATCCTCCTACGCAGCAGTCGACGCACGCGACTACTCGAAATCGGCACCTCCAATGGCTACAGTACGATCTGGCTGGCCTGGGCAGCCTCTGTCACCAGTGGTCGAGTGATCAGCATTGACCGTGATGCGCACAAGCAGGCCCTGGCCGATGCGAATTTGCGCCGGGTGGGGCTGCGCGAGGTGGTGGAGCTGGTGTGTGGCGATGCGACTGAGATCGTCGCAGGCCTACCCGGCCCTTTCGACTGTGTGTTCTTCGATGCCGACCGCTCTAGTGCTCCGGCGCAGTTGGCCTTGCTCCTGCCAAAGCTGAGCGCGGACGTGCTCATCCTGGCTGACAATGTGCTCTCGCATCCCAGCGAGATTGCTGCGTACCTGAGAGCGCTGGAAGCCCTGCCGCAATTCGACCGGGTGATTGTCCCTACCGGCAAGGGGTTGAGTGTGGCATACCGCCCGGCTGCAGGCTAGAGAATCTAATTTGCTTGCACGATAAGACAGAGGACTGGACTTGAGTCCGCAACAGCATAGAATTTCAGAATCACGCTCAGTTTTGCCATTCGCCACCACTATCTTTTTGAGGATGAGCCCCAAGCAGCCAACACAAGATATGCTTATTCGAATGGTTCCCCCCATCGTTCATTAGAGACAACCTCGCCCAGAGGCTTGCGTTTCTTCTGACCTTTACCGGCAGCTACATCCGGGTAGCCGAACGGAACGATCGCGAGGACCGAGACCTCTTCGGGAATGCCCAGTAGGGGGTTGACCTGCGGCAGGTTGTTGAAGCCGACCCAGTTTGAGCCGATGCCTTGCGACCATGCTGCCAGAATCATATCCTGGATGGCGCGACTGCCATCGGAGACAGCGAAGGGGCTGCTATCCATAGCCACAACAATCGCCAGCGGTGCCTGCGCGATATAGGGACCCGTACGTGCGAGCTGACCAAGCCGGCGCAAGGTCTCCCTTTCCCGAACAACGATGAAGTGCCAGGGTTGGCCATTCGCACTACTGGCCGTTAGATGGCCCGCCTCAACAATTTGCCGGACGATGGGTTCAGGGATCGGTGTGTCTTTGAAGCGGCGCACTGCCAGCGCTGTACGAATAACATCAAATGTTTCCATGGGAACCATTTCCTTTCTTGACTCTTTCATGCAATTGATAAGGCAATTGCACCATGCGAATCGACCGGGCACGAGCTACGGTACAAGTACTAACCGCAGCAGTATTGCCCGCCTGCAAGGCATATCCAGATAAGAGCATAATCTCAATTTGTTTGTCAAGCTGATGCTTGCCACTGGATGTATGAAAAAGTTGTAGGCAAACGAGCATAAGGGCCGATAAATCGGCGATGGGCATGGTAAACCGGCCCCTACGTTAACTCGAAACATCTTCTAGGGATGCAGCAACTCTTGGAAAGAGTTGAATGGCTTAAGTTTGAGTGTGGGCCTATTAATAGTTGATGAGATAATATAAATACTTGACAAGACCAGCGGTGGGCGCGGGCTGCATATCTACGTGCCGTTAGCACCCGGGTACACCTTCGAACGCGTACGCAGCTGGGTCAAAGCGGTGGGGTAGCAGCTCGCTACCACCTATCCGCATCTGATTGCCATCGCTCAGGGTGCGACGCACCGGGGAGGGCGCGTCACGATTGACCCTGGACAGAACAGCGCCGGTCGCAACACAGCATCTCCCTACACCCTGCGCGCCAGCACTGCTCACCCGACAATCTCCACACCGCTCAGTTGGGAAGAACTGGATGCCGGTAACATTCACCCCGCGGATCTGACCCCCCAGGTAGTACTCGAGCGCGTCCAGCGACTTGGCGATCTCTTCGCACCAGTACGAACTCAGGATCAGCACATCGCATAGCTGTTCAGATTATCTCAGGGCATGGTAAGGAAGAACTTTCAGAGGAGCATCGACCCATTCCCAATGAGGAGGAGCCAGGTGGAACATATGAACTCCGACGCATTGAAAAAGAGGCGGAATGTTCCTGAAGGGCCAGAACCAGAAAGGGAGGTGAAGGGAATGCAAGACGCTCTCGTCTTTGTGGTACACAGGAGTAGTTCTTGCCTGTGGATACCCTTATCGTTTGCGCGCAGCAAACAGCACCACGTCGCGAGGATTCTCCGGTAGACTCAAACTGCCTTTCACCGTGGTGATGAGGCTGTCAGGCAACGGTCTGGGCGCTTTCATTATCAAGAGTGGAAACACATTATGACGCGAGGAAAGCCGAAGGACACAGGGGTACCAGCGTGCATTGCGCGCAGAGCGGCTTGCGAGCTCTGCAAATCGCGCGTCCGTGATAGATCATCACGTATGGGAGATGGAGCCAGTCCTTGCGGGGTACGATGCGCATCAAATCCTGTTCGACTTTTACCGGGTCTTCACTGGTTGTCCAACCAAATCGCCGCGCCAGGCGACCCACATGCGTATCGACTACGATCCCCTCGACGATGCCAAAAGCGTTGCCCAGCACCACGTTGGCGGTTTTGCGTCCCACACCGGGCAGCGTTACGAGATCCTCCATCGTGCGCGGCACTTCACCGCCGTAGTTGGTCATGATGCGCTGGGCGGCGGCGCGTATGTTCTTCGCCTTACTGTGGTAAAAGCCGGTTGATCGAATATCCTTTTCCAGTTCTTCCTGGCTCACCCTCGCGTAATCCTCCAAGCGGTGATATTTCTTAAACAGATCAGCCGTGACCATATTCACACGCTCGTCAGTACTTTGTGCCGAGAGCTGCGTGGCCACCAGCAATTCAAGTGGGTTGGAGAAGTTGAGCGAAATCTTCGCATCAGGGTACAGGCGCCGCAGCTCTGCGATAATGGCTGTTACCTGTTCAGGTGATCCAGGAGGTGGACCCGCGTAAGCGGGGGGTGAGACCTCATGCATTGCTTTTTCTCTCGCCTTTTTCCCGGTATTCTCATACTACTTCTTGCCTTGACTTCGGTACATTTCAATCAACTCTGTCTGCGCAATAGTTTTCACCCTGAAACACATCGTCTACTTGTAAGACGTTCGACACCCTTCCTGCTTCTCGGCTTCGCTGCTCTGCGACCAGTCCCAGGTCACCAAGCGTCGCATACAGCGTGAAAACGTGCTCAGGAGTGGTGTGATAGGCGATGGCAATCGATCTGGCCACGGTTTTCTCTGCCATCCCGATCTCAAGCGCTTCAAAGAACGGGGCCACCCTTCCTTGAACAAGGTAGCAGACCTGTGCCATTTCATCTGGACTGTCGATCGAGCGGAACAGCTCCGCTTAAATCGCAATCAAAGCCAGCCGGGAGCTGGTTTTTCCCAGTTTTTCGAAGGAGTACGCAAGGTGTGCAAATTCCAAAGGGTGTTCCTCTTTCCTGTGGGTGCTGTGCGGCTCTGAGAGACTCCCGCAAGAAGAGCGCGTGGGCGTTGCTATGAGCTCTCCTTTTCTTCATCGTGTAAGTATACGTCGTAGGTGCCGCCTTGTCAAGTATTTATATTTTCTCATCAACTATTTATACGAACTAAAAATATATTTTCTAGCGAGATAATGCTATGCGACCCTTCCTGCCTTGAATCTGCTTTCCATGTGTGATACCCTGAGAGGGACAGTGAAGACCATGTTCATTGTCGGCTATGACTCTGGGTGGGGCACGCGGTTGCGCCAGAGGGTTCATAGCTTCGTTCCCATGTGGCAGAGATGGCCCCTCTGAATGTTCTGATTGTTCTTACGGAACAGTTGAGCGACAGGAGGAGGTGCGCAATGAACCTGTCCATTTTTACCCGGCTTCGTCCATTCTTTTCTTCGGCTCGTCTTGCCGTCAGCATGGTGTTTTTCATCAACGGCTTCGTCTTCAGCAACTGGGTTCCACGTATTCCGGCTATCCAGCAGCAGCTTGGGTTGAGTCCAGGCATGCTTGGGCTGGCACTGTGGGGGATAGCCATCGGAGCTCTTCTCTCTCAGTCACTTGCGGGATGGCTCGTCACACGCCTGAGCAGCCGGACGGTCATACGCATCGCCTCGCTTCTGTACTGTACGGCCCTTCCTCTCCCAGCTCTTGCCGTAAATCTTCCTACGCTCATGCTCGCCCTTTTCGCACTGGGTCTGACCAACTGAATACTTCTGTCCAGTGATGGCCACTTAGGATATCTGTTCAGAAATGAGCTTCTGAAACGAGGTTGTTGATGAGTTAATCGTGAGGTGAGCCAGGCAGAAGAACCTCTCCAGAGAGACGGCGAGGTGGCCCAGAAACATGTTCCCCGATGAGCTGCCCCAGATGAGCATGTAGGTGTTCCTCCGGCTTTTTTCCTGGATGGGCGTGCTCTTCCTTGCGACAGCCCCAGAGCTTTTACCATACCACATTTTTGCGGCACCTCCTCCCTGCCCCAAATGTGAGGAAGAAAATGCCGCAAGGAACGGACAATGGGCCAGGCTCCTTCACGCTGTGCTTCGTCATTCGGGAACGATTTCCGAGGCGGCCAGGCATCTACTGCTGCCTCGGTCTACTGGTGTTTTCCAAACGCTCGCGCATCTGCTCAAAGGTGACAGCGTCGATCTCGCCGCGCGCATAGCGCTGGCGCAGGATCTCGAGCGCTGGCAGCCCCTGCGGCGGCCTATCAGGTGGGTATGAAGACAGGTACCGATCTCTGCGACCGAACCAGTAGCTCGCTCCCCAACAGAAGAACGCCACGATCCCTATCCAAAACAATGGCAGCAGAGGCCAGAATCCAAATCCCCAGTGCATATGAATCCTCTCTTTCATACGTTTCATATGTTTCTGTCATACGTTCATACGTTGATCTCACAAACCCACTCTCTGAGTTTGTAGCTTTAGTATAGCTGGAGAGGATGACAGGAGCATGAACGCAGCCACCATGTTTTGTCATCAATCTGTCATGTCGCTCTTTTCTCGTCTCAGCAGCGGAAGCCTCACCTGAAAGATCGAACCGGAGCCAGGCTTGCTCTCGACGCGTACCTCACCGCCGTGCGCCTGGCTGATCCAGTAGACAATGGCAAGTCCCAGTCCTGTGCCTCCTGGATCCTGCTGGCCTGCTGCCACGCTGGTGTGCTCGCTCTTGCGAGCGCGCGCCTTGTCCACCCGGTAGAAGCGCTCAAAGAGTGAAGGAAGATGCTCCTGGGCGATCCCTGGGCCATCGTCTTGCACGCGCACCACGGCCCATTGCTCTTGCTCACAGGCGAGTTCGACATGCACGCGGGTGCCAATCCCACTGCTATATTTGATGGCATTCTCGATCAGATTCAGCAACAGACGGCTGAGATACTGTGGATCTCCACACACCAGCAGCTCTGGCAATGGTCCTGTTGAGAGGGTGATGTGACTCTGCTGTGCCAGGGAGAGCAAGCGCTCGACACAGCCCAGGACCATGTCGCCTACGTCGACCACTTCCCGCTGCAGGACCAGCTGGCCTGTGTCCGCTCGAGCCAGGGTCAGCAGGTTGTTCACGATATACGTCATCTGTTCATTCTCGGCCTGGATCTGCTCCAGGATCTGCCGGTACTCCTCTGGTCGCTCCAACTGGGTCAGTGCCCGGTTAATCTCCAGGTCGATAATGGTGAGCGGCGTGCGCAGTTCATGGCTGGCATCAGCCGTGAACTGGGTTTGCCGCTTGAAGGCGGCTTCCAGGCGGGCCAGCATCTGGTCAAAGGTCGCGGCCAGTTCGCCAAACTCATCCCTGCGCTTGAGGTGTAAACGACGCCGCAGATCGGTGGCATTGATTTCGTTGGCCATGCGCGTAATCATCTTCACCGGGCGCAGCGCTTTGCCCGCCAGCCAATAGCCCCCGATCGCCGCAATCAGCAGGGCCAGCGTGCCGTGAAAGAGCCAGATCGCCAGGAAGGGAATGAAAGGAGACTGGCGTGGCAATCCCACCAGGAGGGTTGCCACGCGCGCGTTCTGGTTCAGCACAGGCGTAAGCAGGGTGCGATAGTCGTTCTCCTCCGCCCACCAGCCCGAGCCATTCTCCTTCCCCCACCAGCCCCGGCCCTGGGAGGGATTCTGGGGAACAGTGAGATCGATCATCTGAGCGTTCTGCTCGGCCCTGGCCCGCAGAGGCTGGATCACGCTCCCCGTCAGAGGACCGCGCAAGTCCAGGATGCTTCCATCGGGACGCAGCAACAGCACCATCTCCCGCGAGGACTGGTTGAGATGGAGAGCCGTGGGTACCTGGCGATCTAGCAGTGCCTGCTTGTAGGTCTGTGCGAACCGCTGGCTATCCTGGTACAATTGCGTCTCCAGCCTGCTCTCGGCTGCATCGGCATTCAGAAACGTCTGAGTCGCATAGAGACTGCCGCCAAAGACGAACACGATAAACACCATCACGGCCAGGTACCAGAGGGTCAGGCGCGTCCGCACGCTCGAGGTCAGGGAAACGCGGAAATGATGCGCTGCTGGTCGTTTCATGGATCACCCTTGCTCTGACGGCAGCAGGCGATAGCCGACGCCGCGGACGGTGGTCAGCAATTTGGTCGCAAAGGGATCATCGATTTTGCGGCGCAGGCGGCGGACATAGACATCGATCACATTGGACTCGCTTTCAAAGTCATAGTTCCAGATGTGCTGCTCGATCATCTCGCGCGTGACCACCTGGTTGGGATGGTACAGCAAGAATTCGAGCAGCGCAAATTCTTTTGGTGTGAGATCAATGGACCGTCCCTCTCGCTCGACAGTATGCGTGACTGGATCGACCACCAGGTCACCCATCTCCAGTCGCCCGTTTGTATATGGGGATTGGCGGCGTAACAAGGCACGCAGGCGCGCCAGCAATTCGCGCATAGCAAAGGGCTTCACCAGGTAATCATCGGCACCACAGTCCAGGCCCTGGACGCGATCATCCACGCTATCACGCGCCGTTAAGAGCAGAATCGGGGTATGGATACGACGACGGCGCAAGTCACGGCAGACCTGCAGGCCATCTTTCTCGGGAAGAAGGATATCCAGGATGATCAGGTCGTAGGGCGTCAGTTCTGCGAGATCTTGTCCTTCCTGCCCATCATAGGCGGCATCGACGCTATATCCTTCATGAGCCAGATTTGCTGCCAGTGAGCTACTCAGCCGGTGGTTGTCTTCTATTACAAGGATGCGCATGGGAAAGCTTCCTTTTCGTCTGCACACCACAGGTGCGCAGGTTCAACGGCACAGACGTGCTTTCTTCTTACTCCTGTTTCATTATGGCATATCCAGATGACAAATCGATGACAAAATTTGACGGGAACGCTCATGTTCCTGTCATCTCCAAGCACTATACTTGTGCCACAGATGGATTGAAGGTTAAAAGGAGGTTTTCTCATGATGGTAGTACGTATCATCCGAGGGATAGCAGGTGTTGCTGGACTGGGAGCACTGACCCTTGGACTGTTATTCTGGATTGCTCAGATGAACTTCATCAGCCTGCACATGTTGTTTGGCCTCATCGTGGCCCTCTCTCTTCTGATCCTTGGGATCGTGGGAGTGTTCACCAGAGGGATGAGGCTGTTGGGAGCCATAGGCATCATCTATGCGTTCATCGTTCCTGCCTTTGGATTGACGCAGGCTACGTTGCTGGTGGGCAGCCTGCATTGGCTGATCCAGACAGCTCATCTGCTGGTTGGCTTAGGCGCACTCGCGTTCATCGGGGTTCTAAGTACAAGGTACCTACGCCTCAAGCGGGTCTTCACCAAAGCTCCTGCACCTCAAGCAGGGAGATAGTTCAAGTAGGAATGATCAGCGTTCACGCGATTGCAGACCCCGGATTTATCCGTGAGGAGGAAACCATGCGGCTCCTTTCCGGTTTGGCTCTCGTGTGAGAGAATACATACCTATCAGAGAACAGGCTAGCGCAAAGTTACTCCTCTCTCCCATGAGAAACTGTTTGTGATCGGCGGGTACCCCGATCAGTCGGACTGTTCCATGCGCGGATCGGCATGAGGACTAACGCTCTGTACGCTAGCTCAACCTGTGTACTCCCTTCCATGTGGGGGTGACTCTCGGAAGACGAGTACCGCTTGGTTAAAGCAGTCTGTCACCCATCCTATTGTGTGGCTCCCACTGACATATTGGAGGCAGAAGCATGAGCTTTCTCTCTGAGGGAAGAGTGTCAGACTCGCCTTATGTAGAAATGATTTGGCGTGGTCGAGCTGGGAGCGAGTATGCTCCTATTTGCCCTGCCGATAGCCGTTGGAATATGCTCCTCCTCAGAGGGAATGGAAGAATACAAGTCTCTGTCGAGGGTCCACTGACCAAAGCGACACCGAAGACCCATGCCGAGGGGACGGAGTAGCTTGTTATCAAGTTTCAGCTTGGCACCTTTATGCCCTCTTTGCCGGTAAGAAATCTCATGGATGGGGAGGCGATCCTGCCTCTCGTGGCCAGGAAATCCTTCTGGCTTCATGACTCTGCGTGGCAATTTCCTGACTATGACAATGTCGAGACATTTGTAGATAGGCTTGTGCGTAAGGAAGTGCTGCTCTATGATCCAGTCGTGAAGGCTCCCACGGGTTGCGCAACGAGATTCGATAGTTGAACAGGAAGGGAAAAACTGACAGGACATGTCTTTTAGAGTGCCTGTTTGCTAGGATTATCAACACGCTCTTGACGCGAGAGAAAACGCATCCTCTGCCATACATCGAAAAAACAACCGCCTCATTTCTGGCTGTAACACCTCCCTGTATACTACAGTGAAAAACCGGAGAGTCTGAGAAAGAAACCAGAGCATTCGCTATGCAGTTCTCCAATCACTCGCGCCGACAGGATCGCTTACACTGGTTGGCGGAGATATACCGCATGTATGCCGCTGATCTCCAATACTTTATCTCTCACAAGGTTGGCGATCCCACTGTGGCCGAGGACCTGACCAGCACGGTCTTTCTCAAGGCGCTGCGCTGGCTCAGGGAGGATCAGAGCGCCGCTAGCGCGCGCGGCTGGCTCTACGCGACGGCTCGTACCACCATCGTTGATTACTGGCAGGCGCAGAGTCAGTACGAGATGCATTCGCTGAGTGGCTTGGAGGAGCAGCTGCTCCCCAGCGATGATACAGCAGAGGCTTCCCAGCAGGTCGAGATGCGCGTGCAATACCTGCTCAGCCTCTTGCCAGAACGAGATCGTACTATTTTGACCCTGCACTACCTCCAGGGATATAGTGCTGCCGAGATTGCCTCCGCTTTGGGAACAAGCGCAGGTCATATTCGCGTGCTGCAATTGCGTGCTCTGAGACGAGCGGCACAAGTGGAGACAATGGAAAGGAACAGGTACCGTATGCAAGAACAGGAATCGCCATTCGACTCCTTCGCCACATTCATGGCACCGGAGAGTCGCCGGGTGCTCGATCTGGCCCGCGAGGAGATGCTCAACCTGAAGCACTGGTGGATCGGCACTGAACACGTGCTGTGGGGTTTGGCGAGCGAGGAGAGTCTCACGTTGTTTCTCACGCCACTGGGGATTACGCCTGAGCGGATTCATGCTGGCATTGTGTTTATCTTCGACCGCCAAGCGTATCAAGGCCAATCGGGCCAAGGCTCTCCACCACTTGCGGACGTCTCATCCGATGCGCTCAAGCTGCTCACACCCCGCGCCAAACAGATGATCTTCCTGGCAGCAGAAGAGATGAAGAGCCAGGGAGAACAGAGCATCCGCCCGACGCATCTTCTGCTTGGTTTGTTGAATGAAGGCGAGGGGATCGGCGCGGGTCTGCTGCGCTCGTTGGGCGTCAGTCTTTTACAGGCGCGCACCGCACTCGTCCCTCCTGCTGCCAATCAGCGCTGCTCCTTCTGCGGGCGCAGCAGTTCCCAGGTGGTCCGCTTCTTTCCGGCAGAGGTCGGTATTGCTGAGAGCAGCGCACTGATCCCCGGCGCACTCATCTGTGACCACTGTGTGCGGCGTTTCTCTACCATGCTTGGAAGCGCTTAGATGCTTCTGTCTTTTCACGAGGAGGCTTTGGCCCATGGGGACCAATGAAGCGGAAGGGGAAGGCGAAGAGGGTCAAAGCCGACCCACGCTGCCACGAATTTCTCTGGGTTGAGTGTCGCAGACCCGGTGTGGCGTCATCTTCTCAAGCGATAGACCACTGGTGCTCACGGATGGCAGGCGCATTTACCAACTGGGAAAGGGCATTTCACTCGCACCGTGACTAATGACAGAGAACTGACAAGATGAGAAAGGAAAAGAAAAACATGTCAGAAGAAGACAAAGAACACATGCCACAGAAGACTTTCTGGAGTTCATCTGAGGTGGCCGAGCACTGGCAGCAGGATGTCGAACGGCGGAGGCTCGATTTCGCAGAAGCGACGCAACGTATGCTAGAAGCTGCGGGACTGGTGCTGGGAAATCACGTCCTTGACATTGCAGCAGGCACCGGGGATCAAAGTATACTCGCGGCCCGAAGAGTGGGACCGGGCGGATCCGTTCTGGCAACCGATATCTCTGCGGAAATGCTCAACATCACTGCGCACGTTGCGAAGCTTGAGGGGCTGACCGCTATCACTACACGCGTCATGGATGCCCAACAGCTTGACCTGCCAGACAATGCCTTCGATGCGGTCATCTGCCGTCTTGCTCTGATGCTCATCCCGAACCTCAAGTCGGCGCTCAGAGAGATACGAAGAGTCCTCAAACCGGGCGGGAAACTTGCTGCGCTGGTCTGGTCGGCGCCTGAAAACAATCCGCTCTTTGCTTTGCCGCTTGCCATTGTGTCAAACTATGCGAGAGGAGCGTCCTCTCATCTCCCTGATCCTTTTGCGCTCTCAGATCCGAGAGTCTTTGAGCGGGAACTTACAGAAGCAGGCTTTTCCGGGGTCATCACTCGTGCTCTTCCCTTTCAGTCCCATTACGCTTCGCTCGATGCGTTCCTGCAATCGACAGCAAGCAGGTTGACCGCCGGTGTGATGGGACTGCTCAGAAAACCTGAGCAGCAGCACCTGTTGGAGGAGGTGAGGCAGGCATTGAGCCAGTTTGAGGGATCTCATGGCCTGGTGGCTCCGGCAGAATTCTTGCTCGGTGTGGGAAGCAAAGAGATGAGGCCATGCTGACTCTTCTATGCAAGATACCGCCCCTCCAACACTCACCGTCCAGATCCAGCCTTCGCCCTCGCCTGCCATACCAACCTGGATGGGCGAAGTAGCAGTGTTTGCGCACGTGCTCACGCATACTGGCATGCTGAAAACGATCCAGGAGCAAGTGCGCTTCGCCCGCGCCCGCTTTGGTCAGTATGATCTGATCGATTTTGCCGTTGTGCTAATTGGCTACATGCTGTCGGGCGAACCGACCTTGCTGGCTTTTTACGAACGACTTGCTCCCTGGACCTCATCCTTCATGGCGCTTTTTGGCCGAGACCGCTTGCCTCATCGCTCAACTCTGTCTCGGTTTCTGGCTGCTCTCGATCAAGAAAGTCGGGAGGCGCTTCGGACGCTCTTTCAGAAGGATTTGCTTGCCCACAAACCGTTTCCTTCCGCCTTTAGGCTTGTTTGACCGAACAAGTGGGCAGGGGTTGGTGATCGATGTCGATGGGACCAGGCAGGCGGCTCGTCAACGAGCACTGCCGCAGACGGACAGCTTGCCCCCTCCCCATCGCCGGTTTGATCAGGTCTGCGCGCCGGGCTACACTGGGCGCAAGCGCGGGGAAGTGGTTCGTACCAGAACCGTGATTCTCCAAACACATACGCATCAGTTTCTCGGTACGTTCGGAGCGCCTGGCAACGGGGACTACCGCGGCGACCTGCGCCGGGCTGCCCAGGTGATCACGAGCTATGTCTCCGCCTTGGGTTTTCCCCAGCCTCCGTCCTGCTGCGGTT
>WNGP01003799.1_pt1 | contig 12653 bp, 11 predicted proteins | sample 5407671 | NCBI WGS metagenome assembly WNGP01 (sample SAMN13153381, study PRJNA577476) | soil metagenome | isolation source: 40 cm soil or saprolite under Garry oak tree replicate 2 | place: USA:California | collected 2016-06-15 | reverse complement strand
TCGCGGAACCGGCCGACCAATGCGGCGCGTCGGCCCTGCGGGTCATCGACGGCGTACCCGCCCAATCGCGCGCGTATCGCGCGGTGCAGCTCCTCGCGGCGGCCGCAGAAGAGCGGCTCTGGATCACCGACGCGTACATGGTGGCCCCGCCGCCGCTCTACGCGAGTATCGTCGACGCCGCGAAGGGCGGCGTGGACGTGCGCCTCCTCCTCCCCGGCACGAGCGACATCCCCGTCGTCCGCAACTTCAGCCGCATCGGCTACCGCGACCTGCTGCGGGCCGGTGCTCGCATCTTCGAGTATGGTGGACCGATGATCCACGCGAAGACGATGCTCGTCGATCGCGAGTGGGCTCGCGTCGGCTCCACCAACCTGAACGTCTCGAGTCTCATGGGGAACTACGAGCTCGACATCGTGGCGGAGTGCGATTCGCTGACCGAGGCGCTCGCGGCGCAGTTCCGTCACGACACGGCACAGAGCCGCGAGATCATGCTGCGCGAACGGCGCCGTCTCCCCGCGCGGCTGGTGCACGCACCCGGCACACCGCCGCCGACAGCGACGCCGCATAAACGCTCGCGTCGCGATCTCCAGGCGGCCGCCGCCATCGCGCTCGTCCAAGTCGCGGGCGGCGCGCGCCGCATGCTCGCGGGAGCCGGGGCGACGACACTCGCGGTGTTGGGCGGGTTGCTGCTCGTGTTCCCCACCGCCATGACTATCGTGCTGGCGACGACGGCGCTCACCTGCTCGCTGTTGCTCGCGGGTTACGCAGTGGCGCGGCGCCGCACGCGCCGCCGCACTGATGCCGCCTGATTTGCCGTCCCCCCCCCCTCCCCAACCTCCCCAGGGAGCCGCGCGTATAGCAGGCGAGGCCGACCTCGTCGCCCGGACGCTGGCGGGTGACCGAGCGGCCTTTGGCGTACTCGTCGAGCGGTACGCCCCCCAAGCACGCCGGGTCGCGCGCGCGGTGTTGGGCGACCCGGACGAGGCGGACGATGCGGCGCAAGACGGATTCCTGTCCGCGTTGGTGAAGTTGGGGCAGTACGACGCGCGGCGGCCCTTCGGCCCCTGGTTGATGCGGATCGTCGCCAATGCGGCGACCGACCGCCGGCGCCGCCGCCAGGTGCGGAAAGTCGAACCGCTCGATCCGGGGCTCGTGGGCGGGGGGCCCCGGCCCGATACGGAGGCAGTGCGGAGCGAGCTGGGCGACCGGCTGCGGTCGGCCCTCGCGGAGTTGCCGCCACGCAGGCGCACCGCGGTCGTGCTGTTCGACGTCGAAGGGTATTCGCACGCGGAGATCGCCGAGATGCTCGGCATCCCGGAAGGCACGGTGCGATCGGAGGTGTTTCACGCGAGGCGCCGTCTGCGCTCGCTGCTGGCCGACTGGAAGGGAGCGTAGCACATGAACGACGAGAAGACGTTCGATCACCGGCCCGATCCCGAGCTCGGGGCCGCGTTGCGGCGCGCCCTCGATCCACCGCGGGACGACCACGCGGCGTTCGTCGCGCGCGTCATGGCGCGCTACGACGGCGCCCTGGCCGACGCGACCGTACCGACGTGGGAGGTGCTCGCCGCGTGGTCGCGGCGCGGCGTCGCCCTGGCCGCGGCCGCCGCCGTCCTCGTCGGGTTCCTGCTGGGCCGCGCGCTCCAGACGCCGGAACCGCCGGAGACGTTCGATGCCGCGATGGCGCCTACGAGCGGCCCGGGCATGGCGGCGCTCGTCACGGCCACCGATCCACCCGACGCGAGCATCGTGTTCGCGTCGCTCGTGGAGCAACGCTGATGGGCTCCAAAGTTTCCGCCATCGCCCTGCTCGCCGCGGTGTTTCTCGCGGGAGGAGCCGCCGGTTGGCTGCTCAACGAGGCGACCGACCACGACGGCCCCCCGCGCCGCCGGGGTCCGGACGCCATGGTCGCGTATTTGACCAAGGAGTTGACGCTCACGCCGACGCAGGCGGACTCCGTGCGGGCGATCTTCGCGCGCCACCGTCCGGAGATCGAGGCCCTGTCGGCCCAGGTACGGCCGAAGTTCGATTCCATCAAGACAGTCGTGCGCGGCGAGATCGACGCCCAGTTGACGCCCGACCAGCGCGCCAAGCACGCGCGACTAATAGAGGACGCCGAGCATCGTCGTAGGGGAGATTCGACCAAAGCCAAGCCTGAGGGAGGACGCAACTGATGCGTTGGGTGACGGGCGTATTGCTGCTGGTCGTTGCCACCTCGGCCGCCGCGCAACAGGTCGAAGTCACACTGCCCGACGCGCTGCAGCGCGCGCTGCGCGTGCAACCGGCGATGGTTCAGGCGCAGGGGAGCGTGCGGACGGCGAACGCGCAGATGCTCGCGAACAGCGGGTCGTTCCTGCCCACGGTCACCGTTGGGGGCTCGTCGTCGCGATCGGGGGGCAGCCAGATCGTGGGTAACCAGATCGTGCCCGCTCCGGCCCGCACGAGCTTCTCGGGTAGCCTCTCGGCCCAGCTCGATCTATTCACCGGGTTTCGCCGGATCGCGTCGAGGCGCGCAGCCGATGCATCGCAGGACGCGGCCGACGCCGGGCTCATTAACCAGCGCTACCAAGTGATCCTGCAGACGAAGCAGGCGTTCTACAACGCGATCGCCAGCGAAGAGCTGGTGCGCGTGGCGGAAGCCCAAGTCGCACGCACGCGACAGCAATTGCAGATCTCGACCGACAAGCTGCACGCCGGCTCCGCCACCCGCTCGGACTCACTGCGCTCGGTGGTGGACCTCGGAACCGCACAGATCGCGCTACTCCAAGCCCAGGCGAACCTCGCGTTCGCGCAAGCGTCCCTCGGCCGGCAGATCGGTATCGACTCGGCGGTGCGGGCGGTGCCCGATAGCGCCCTCCCAGCCGCACCGGATACGGCGGGGCTACGGGAGTCCGCGATGAGCACGGCGCCCCAGGTCCGCCAGTCCGAGGCGCTGGCGCGGGCGGCGCGGGCGCAGGTCTGGGTGAGCCGGTCGGCCTACTGGCCCACCTTCAGCACGAGCGTGTCGAAGGGGTCGTCGGGCGGCATCGCTCCCTGGACCAGCACGGCCGGCTACCTCGACAACTGGGCGGTGCGCTTCTCCATCAACCTGACGTTGTTCAACGGCTTCGTGCGGGAGCAGCAGGTCACGAGCTCCGACGTCCAGCGCGACAACGCGGAAGCGGTGGCGGCGGATACGCGCCGGTTTGTCAATGCGACGTTGACGCAGGCCATCGCCGCCCTCCGGACGGCGTCCGCCCAGCTCGACATCTCGCGCGACAACGTCGCCGCCGCGACCGAGGACATGCGCGTGCAGCAGGAGCGGTACCGTGTGGGTGCCGCGACGATTCTGGATCTGCTGACGTCGCAGGCGAGCCTGACGCAAGCCATGGTGAATCAGGTCCAGACGCGCTTCAACTATCTGGTGAGCCGCGCTACGCTCGAAGCCCTGGTGGGACACGAGCTGTGACCGCGACCCAGGCCATGTCCTTCCGCACGGGCGACACGCCCACGCCGGACATCGTCATCCTGACGCATAGCCTGACCCGTGAGTACGTCATGGGCGCAGAAGTCGTGCACGCCCTCCGCGGCGTGGACATCCAGATCAGAAAGAACGAGTACGTGGCCTGCATGGGGCCGTCCGGCTCGGGCAAGTCCACTCTGATGAATCTCATCGGCTGCCTCGACACGCCGACCGCCGGGGAGTACTGGCTCAACAGTCAGAAGGTCAGCGATCTGACGGACGACGAGCTCGCGCGCATCCGCAACAAGGAGATCGGCTTCGTCTTCCAGACCTTCAACCTGCTGCCCCGCGCCGATTCGCTGCACAACGTCGAGTTGCCGCTCATCTACGCGGGGCTCGCCGCGAAAGAGCGACGCCAGCGCGCCGCCCGCGCCCTCGAGCGCGTCGGGCTGGGTGACCGGATGGATCACCGTCCCAACGAGCTGTCGGGCGGCCAGCGGCAGCGCGTGGCGATCGCGCGGGCGCTGGTGAACGATCCGAGCATCCTCCTCGCCGACGAGCCGACGGGGAACCTCGACTCGGCGACGGGCAATGAGATCATGGCGCTCTTCCAGGAGCTCCACGACGCCGGCCAGACCATCGTGCTGGTCACGCACGAACACGACATCGCGGCGCACGCGCACCGCCAGATTCACCTGCTCGACGGCAAGGTCGAGCGCGACGAGAGGACGGAACGGTAGCCGTGAACACATATATCCGGGCAGCTGCCCTGCTGCTCCTGGGCGTGGCCGCCTGCAGCAAGGCGGCAGCCCCGCCGATGTACGAAGCAGTCCCCGTGGAACGCCGGACCGTGGTCGTCTCGGCGGTGGCCTCGGGCGCCATCGAGCCCATCCTGACGGTCGACGTGAAGTCCAAGGCCTCGGGCGAGATAATCGGGATGCACGTCCAGACCGGCGACGACGTAAAAAACGGCGACCCGCTCGCGTCCATCGATCCGCGCATCCCGCGCAACAATCTGGCGCAGGCCGAGGCGAATCTCGTGGTGGCCCAGGCGCAGCTCGCCAACGCCAAAGCGCAGCTGGCGCGCTCCGACACGTTGTTCAAGGCGCAGGCCATCACGGAGTCGGACTACGAGACCGCGAAGCTGGGGTATGCCAACGCCAACGCGGCGGTGGTGCGCGCCCAGACCGATCTCGAGAACGCGCGCGACCGCATGACGGACACGCGCATCCGCGCGCCGCTCGCCGGCACGATCATCGCGAAGAACGTCGAGTTGGGAACGGTCATCTCGTCCCCCACGACCGACGTCGGCGGCGGGACGGTGCTCTTCAAGATGGCGAACCTCGACACCGTGCAGGTACGCACGCTCGTGGATGAGACGGATATCGGGAAGGTGCAGCCGGGGTTGGCGGCGACGATCACGGTGGATGCCTATCCCAACCGGCCGTTCGAGGGCTCGGTGTTGAAGATCGAACCGCAGGCGACGGTACAGCAGAACGTGACGATGTTCCCCGTGCTGGTGCGGATCGCCAACCCCGGCCACCTCTTGAAGCCCGGGATGAACACCGAGGTCGAGATCCACGTGGGGCGGCGTGAGAACGTGATCGCAATCCCGAACGCAGCCTTGCGGACCCAGCGCGACGTCGCGTCCGCCGCGCAGGTGCTCGGGCTCGACCCCGCACAGGTGCAGCAGGAGCTCGCGGCCGCGCGGCCCACTCCCGCGGCCCCAACAGGTGCGACCGCCAACCGCGACAGCGCGTCGCTGGGCGGCTCGCGCGCCACGCCCGACTCCTCGGCAAAGGCGCCGGCGGGCGGCAACACGATGACGACCCCCGACGGCCGGACGATCCAGCTGCCTCCTGGCGTCACCGAAGCCCAGGTCCGCACGGCATTCCAGAAGCGGATGTCCGGACAGGCGCTCTCCGCCGATGAGGAGAATGCGATGCGGGCGATGCGCGCCGCGTTCCAGCGCGGCGGCGGGGGTGGAGGCCCCGGGGGTGGGGGTGGCGGTTTCCGGCGCGCCGGTGGCGGCGACGTCTCGAGCTCCATCGTGTTCGTGCTGCGCAAGGGGAAGCCCACGGCCGTGCAAGTGCGCACCGGCCTCACCGATCTCGACTACATCGAGGTCGTGAACGGTCTGACCGAGCAGGACACGGTGCTCGTGCTGCCGAGTGCGTCGCTCCTCAATGCGCAACGCGACATGCGCGATCGCATGAAGAGCGTGACGGGCGGCGGCCTGCCCGGATTGCAGCAACAGACGCCGAGCACGGGGCAGCGTACCCAAGTGCAGACCAGGCCCTGACCGATGCTGCTCACCGAGATCTTCCAGGTCGCGCTGCAGGCGATCCGGGCCAACAAGCTCCGGTCGTTCCTGACGATGCTGGGCATCATCATCGGCGTGGGCGCCGTGATCACGATGGTGGCGCTCGGGAGCGGTGCCCAGAAGGCGGTCCAGGCGCGCATCCAGGCGCTCGGGCCGACGCTGCTTTCGCTTTATCCCGGCCAGTCGTTCCGGGGCGGCATCGCCATCATGTTCGACATGCGGGCCAGCCTCACCGTCGACGATGCCGCTGCCCTGGCCCAGGACGCACGCTACGTCAAAGCCGTCGTGCCTGAGATGACTCGCAACCTCCAGATCAAGCGCGCCGGCCAAAACTCGAACGTGAGCGTCGTCGGCACGACACCGAACTACGTACCGGTCAAGAACTACAAGATTACGGCGGGCCGGATGTTCACCGCCGGGGAAGAGGAATCGCGGCGCAGCTACGCCGTGCTCGGCGCCGCGATCCCCGAGATGTTCAACGCCAATCCGGTCGCCATGATCGGCCAACAGATCCAGATCCGCGGCATTCCGTTCGAGATCATCGGCGTGCTGTCGGAAAAGGGGTCCGCGGGCGGATTCGGGAATCCCGACGAGCAGATCCTCATCCCGCTCGAGACGGCGCGCTATCGCGTCATGGGCACCGACCGGCTGCGGTCGATCACGGTCGACGCCGCCGATCTGAACCAGATGACCCTGGCGATGATCGAGATCGAGCGCGTGATGCGGCGCGAGCACAAGATCCGCCCCGGCGCGGAGAACGATTTCCAGATCCGCAACCAGGCGGACATCCTGGCCACGTTCCAGCAGACGACGGAGACGTTCACGTATTTGCTCGCCGGGATCGCCGCCGTGAGTTTGCTCGTCGGCGGCATCGGGATCATGAACATCATGCTCGTGTCGGTGACGGAGCGGACGCGCGAGATCGGCGTGCGCAAGGCTCTGGGCGCGACCCGCTTCAACATCATGTTCCAGTTCCTGGTCGAGGCGCTGGTCTTGTGCATGGTGGGAGGCATCATCGGCATTCTGTTCGGGACGCTGGGGGCGGTCGTGCTCTCGAAGCTGGCCCATTGGAACACGGCCATCAACGTTTTCGCCGTGTTGCTGGCGTTCGTGTTCAGCGCCGTCGTGGGACTGTTCTTTGGCATCTGGCCGGCGCGCAGGGCGGCGAGTCTCGATCCGATAGTCGCCCTACGTTACGAATAGCATGCGGAGTTCGGAATGTGGAATGCGGAATGACGATGGAGGCTGACGTTTCGTCAGGGAGTTGACTCGACCCTAACCTTTCAATTCCGCATTCCGCATTCCGCGTTGTATCTTTTGCCTACCATGCTCCCCGCCCTCCTCCTGCTGCTCCAGGCCTCCGGTGATCCCCCCGTCTACGACGGCCGCTTGAAACAGGTGAATGTTCACATCCCGCGGGTCGAGGCGACGGCCACGATCGACGGCGTCCTCGATGAGCCGGTGTGGAAGAGCGCGGCCCGCTTGACCGGGTTCACGCAGTACCGCCCGATCGACAGCCGGCCCGCCGCGGACTCGACGGAGGTGCTGGTCTGGTACGCACCCGACGCGATCTATTTCGGCATCCGCGCCTACGAAGCACACGGCAATGTGGTGCGCGCCACACTCGCCGACCGCGACAACATCGACGCCGACGACAACGTCCAGATCCTGCTCGACACCTTCAACGACCGGCGCCGGGCCCGGCTGTTCGCCGTGAATCCCTACGGGGCGCAGCAGGACGGCGTGCGGAGCGAGGGGCTTGCCGGCGCCGCGGGCGGACAGAACGCGGGATTCCGGTTCGACGGCGTCGTCGACCTGAACCCCGACTACGTCTATCAGTCGCACGGCCGCCTCACGCCGTGGGGCTACGAGGTCGAGGTGCGAATCCCTTTCAAGAGCCTGCGCTATCAGAGCGCCGCGACGCAGGACTGGGGCATGCAGATCGTCCGCACGACGCAACACACCGGCTACGAAGACACCTGGACGCCGGTCGTCCGCGCCAGCGCGAGCTTCTTGATCCAGTCGGGAAGTCTCAAGGGCCTCACCGGACTGCGCCGCGGCCTGGTCATGGACGTGAGCCCGGAGTTCACGTCGCGCGTGGATGGGGCTCCGAAGGCGACCGCCTACGGCTACGGCACCGTCGATCCGCAGCTCGGCCTGAACCTGCGCTGGGGGATCACGCAGAACCTGAGCCTCACCGGCACCGCGAACCCCGACTTCTCGCAAGTCGAGGCCGACGTCGGCCAGGTGACGGTGAACCAACGGTTCGCGCTGTTCTTCCCCGAGAAACGGCCCTTCTTCCTCGAGGGACTCGAGCAGTTCGATACACCGAACGCGCTGATCTACACGCGCCGCATCGTGTCGCCCGTTGCCGGCGCGAAGTTGACGGGCAAGGTGGGCGGGACCGCGGTCGCCTACATCGGCGCCGTGGACGACAATGCGCTCTCCGCCACCGGCGACCACCCGATCATCAACCTGCTGCGCCTGCGCCGCGACCTCGGCGCGAGCTCGACGCTCGGCCTCGCCTACACCGACCGCGTCGAAGGGAGCGCCTACAACCGCGTGCTCGGCGCCGACGCGCGCGTCATCTGGAAGAAGATCTGGTTCTCGGACGCCCAGATCGTCAGCTCCTGGACCCAGGACGCCGGGGGAGGGGGGGGCGCGCGGGCGGGCGAGCTGTGGGACGTGACCCTGTACGATCTCACCGGCCGCTCTTACGGCAACCACGCCGAGCTCGTCGGGATCAGCCCGGACTTCAAGGCGGCGAGCGGGTTCGTGAACCGCGTGAATGTGGTGCAGGGCCGCTTCGCCAATCGCTTCTCGGTATACGGCAAGCCAGGCGCCACGCTCGAGCAAGGCACGACATTCATCCTGATCTCGCCGACGTGGCGCTACCACGACTTCTTCGATCTCGGGAGCACCCTCGAAGGGTCGATCAATGAGGCCTTCCTGCTCACCCTGCGGGGCGGGTGGGGCGTGAACGCCAACTGGCAGAACAACCATCAGCGCTTCGATCCACCCGACTACGCCCGTTACGCCACGAGCGGCGCGGGCACTCCGTTTGCCGTCCCGCACGGGCTTTACAACCTGTGGGGCGGCAACGTGGGGTTCAACACGCCCAACCGGGTGCTGACGTTCAGCGCGAACATCGGCGCGGGGCAAGGCCCGATCTTCGCCGAGGCGGCCGAGGGGCGAGGTCTGAACGTGTTCGTCGGCCTCACGTGGAAACCGACGAGCGCGTTGCGGATGGACGCACAGTGGGTGCACAACCGCATTACACGCGCCCGGGATGGCAGCTGGTTCTCGACGGCGAACATCCCGCGACTCAAGGTCGAGTACCAGCTGACCCGCGCAATCTTCTTTCGATACGTGGGCCAGTACAGCGCCCAGGACCAGGCGGCGTTGCAGGATCCGCGCACTGGCCAACAGCTGTGGCTCTTCGATCCCGATTCAGCGAGCTACTTTCCGGCCGCGGCGCAGGTCAGACACGACTTCCGCAACGATCTGCTGTTCTCCTACAGGCCGACACCGGGCACCGTGTTCTTCTTCGGCTACGGCTCGTCGCTCAGCGAGCCGACCGCGTTCACGTTCCAGAATCTGCGGCGCACGTCGGACGGGTTCTTCCTCAAGGCGAGCTATCTGTTCCGGATGTAGGTTTCCGTCGTGGTCGACCACGCGCTGAGTCTCGAGAGCCAGCTCGTTCAGGAGCAGGATGCCAAGCAGCGCCAGTACGTGCTCGCCAACACGCGGGCCCGGTGGGGCTTCGTCGGCTTCGGTATCGTCCTGTTGATCGCGGTCAAAGTCGCGAAGCTCGTCCCCCTCTCCACATGGTTCATTCCCGCATTCGCTGTCGCCTTTGCCGCCGCCAACTACGGTGTGCGGCGCCTCGCCGAGCGCCCGGCGTTCCAGCCGTGGTACGCCCAGCTCAACCTCGTGGTGGGCTGCCTGATGATCTCGGCTGCGCTGTACGCGATCGGGCCCACCGGTCATGTGCTGTACGGCGCCTATCTCATCGCCCCGCTGCAAGCGGCGCTGTACCTGGGCCGGCGTGAATCGTGGGGGGCGTTGGGCATCAACGTCGCCGGCTTCGGTCTAGTCGCCGCTCTGCGGGGATGGAGCTGGTCGCTGTACCTGCAGGAATCACTGGTGCTGCTGTTTGCCTGCGTGGCGCTGGTGCCGATGCTGCTGCGCATCGTGGACCGGCTGCGCGCCGCCCGGGGCGTGCTCGCCCACGTCGAGCGCGGTGACCTGCGGGTGCGCACCAGGGACCCGGAGCTGGACGAGATCGGCTACCTCGGCGTGAGCGTCAACCGCACGACGGAGAGCATCGCCGACATCGTGCGCCAGGTGCAGCGTCAGGGCGAGGAGCTCGCCGCGATGGCCCAGCAGCTCGCCGCGTCGGCGGAGCAGCTGCAGGCCGGCTCGCAAGAGATCTCCGCCACCGCGCAGCAGCTGTCGGAGGGGACGGAGCGGCAGCGCCAGCTGATCGGGCATGGCCGCGAGGATTCGGAAGCCGCCTCGGGCGTGGCGGTCTCATTGCACCAGCGGGCTCAGGAGGCCGAGCATCAGATCACGGAGATCGCGCAGCAGGCGCGCCGCCGCGGCGAGGAAGTGTCGCGCGCCAGCTCCCTGTTGATGAACCTGCTCGTCCAAATGGACCATGCGGCGGAGGTCGCGCTCGCGCTCGACCGCGAGTCACGCGAAATCGGCAAGCTGGTCGAGGGGATCACGCGCATCGCCAGCCAGACCGATCTGCTCGCGTTGAACGCGGCGATCGAGGCGGCGCGCGCCGGCCAGCACGGCCTCGGCTTCAAGGTGGTGGCCGGCGAGGTGCGCAAGCTGGCCGAGCAGAGCGCGCGATCGGCCGAGGAGGTGCGCGTGCGCGTGCGGGACACGCAGTCGCAGATCGCGCGCGTCGTCGAAGCGATGGGTCAGGGCAAGGAGGCGGCGCAGGGCGTGGGCAAGATGGCCACGACGGTCCAGGCCGCGCTCGACGCCATCTACGCCGACCTGAACACGACCGTCCAGTTCGCCACGACGTTCGCGGCGGAGACGGAGCATCAGACGATGCGGATGAGCGAGGTATTGCGGCGGATGGAAGAGGTGGCGCACATCGCCGCCGGGGCGGCGGACGGCGCGCAGCAGACGTCGGCGGCGACCGAGCAGCAGATCGCCTCGCTGGGCGAGCTCACGGCGACGTCACAGCATCTGTCGAACGCTGCCGCGAAGCTGACGCAGACGATTCAGCGGTTTACGGTGAACGGCGCTGCGGGGGTGAAGCAGCTCTGACTACCAGCCCTTGAACAGCGGCGCGTCGCCGAAATCCCACAGCAGGAACGCGGTGAGGGTGACGTTTCCACGGTCGGGGCCGTTGACCGGAATCCCGGCCCCGACCGACCCAGCCACATGTCCCAACTTCGATAGCCGGATCCACGTCTGAGGATGGAGCGTCAGGATTCCCGGTGATCCCCGCGCCCAGTCCCATCCCGCCTCGACCATTGGCACGAACCGACCCACCTCGCGGCCCGCGCCGAGCCGGAGCGATCCGGCGGCGATCCCCTCGGTCTCCTCCCAGCCGGCGAGTGCCTCTCCCTGCACGACGAAGTCGGGTCGCTGAAAGCCGAACGCGACGAACGGCTCGACCTCCCACACATCGCGGCGGCCCCAGGGCGGACTCGCCTCGAGGCCGACGCTCGCCAGAGCGCGCCGTTCCAGGCTGTGCCAGAAGTTGTACTTGATGGCCGCCGTGGCGTGATCGAAGGGGCGGTCGAGCGCGTCGAACAGCGTGGACGCCGCAAACTCGAACTGTAGCCGGCGCCCGGCGCGACGCTCGTAGACCACTTCCTGGCCGCGACCCTCATCGGTGATAACCAACTCGTTCTCGGGATACGCCTTCTCGGCCAGGAAGGCGCGGGGGAAATTCAGCTCTCCCGGAGGCCAGCCGCGCTCCCGACAGAGCGATCGGACGTAGCGCACGACCATCCGAACCTGCTCCGGCGTCGCCGCCTCGCCGTAGGCCGGCATGTCGAGCGACAGCCCGAACGCCGCTCCGCCTCGCGTGACGACGCCGACCCACTGGTCCTCGGTCTCCGCGCTGCTCACGGGGCACGAGGCGAGATCCGCTGGGGGGACGTCGGTCCGAACCGACGCGCTCGGGGTCCCTCGAGCGTCGGCGCCGTGGCAGCGGGCGCACCAGGCGGAGTAAAGCAGGGCGCTGGAATCGGGAACCTGGGCGAGGGTGGCGAGTGCGACCAGAAGTATCGGGTTCATGGGGTGGCAGTAACATTTCCCCTCCGGTTGGCATCCGGTAGGGCATGGGAGGATCGGCGATCAGCTCGGATTCACCGGTACACCTAGACCTGGTCGGCCAAGTCGCGGCCGGCGATGCGGACGCCCTCGCAGCGCTCTACCGGCTGCACGGTGCAGCGTTATTCCGTCTCGCCCGCCGGCTCACAGCCTCGGTGGAGGATGCCGAAGACGTCCTGCACGATCTCTTCGTCGGCTTGCCGGAGTCCATACACAAGTACGACGGCCGTGGGAGTCTGATTGGGTGGCTCAAGCCGGTTTTCTACGACTACCGGAGCGATACGAAGCGAGCGTTCGTCACGTTCGCCTGGCCGGATTACTACGTCCTGGACGCGACTGGGAACGTGGTCTTCTCACACAGCGCGCTCGAGGCGATTCCACGACAGGTTGCCGCGCTGCTACAGTAAAAGCGAACGGGGCCTCCATCGCGACGAAGCAGATCCTTCGCGTCGCGCGCGTTCCGCGCGCTCGCTCAGGATGACAAGCTCACTGGCGCTTAGAAACAAGAATGAAGAGACCATACTCCGATGCACAATCGAGCGGCCGCCATGTGGACCTGTGGTGACTTCCCTTTTGTATTCT
>WNGP01005470.1_pt1 | contig 12661 bp, 14 predicted proteins | sample 5407671 | NCBI WGS metagenome assembly WNGP01 (sample SAMN13153381, study PRJNA577476) | soil metagenome | isolation source: 40 cm soil or saprolite under Garry oak tree replicate 2 | place: USA:California | collected 2016-06-15 | reverse complement strand
ACGCGCCCACCAGGGCGTTGCTGGCCTGCAGGAGGGCGGTCGAGAAGTCCTTCGATCGCAGCGCTGCGACGACGTAGCGGTCCAGGATCGCGCCGACCCGTCCGTCCGGCAGGAAGCTCTCGACGCCGTAGCCGGTGGACACGAAGACGTGCGGCTCCTCGGTCGTCACCGCCACCACGATGCCGCGGTCATCGCCCTTCTTGCCGACGCCCCACTCGGTGCCGACGCGCACGGCGAAATCCGCCAGAGTCTCGTCCTCGAGCCGCGGCACCGTGACCACCACGATGGCGGCGCCGGTCTTCCTGTACAGCTCGGTGTGGTGCCGCTCCATCACCTCGATCGTGCCGGGGTCGAGGACGCCGGCGAGATCGTGCACCGAGCGGTCCCCATGCGGTGGGAGCTGCAGACGCGCAGCCGCCAGGGCCCCGGTTGTCAGGAGCGCGATCGCTACGGCGACGGCCACGAGTCGCGCCGGAGCGCCGGTGCCCTTCAGATATTTGGCGAGGAACCCTTCCACCTGGGATCGGGTCGATTCCACTGCGGCCAGCGCCCGCACCAGGCCAGACATCCGGTTAGCGGTAGCGCAGGAGGGCCCCGATGCCCTGTCCCACCTCGGACAGGCGCCGTCCGGCGTCGCCGCGGACGATCTCCACGCGGCCGGCCTGCTCCACGGCCCGGCCCATCGCCCGATGGAGGAGGTCGTGCACCGGCCGCATCGCCGCGCCGCAGGCGGGGCAGATCGCGGCGTTCCCCGACTGCAGCCGGCCGCAGTTCGGGCACTCGGCGCCGCCGAGCCGGGCCTCGTCCGCGACCACGAGGGTCTGGACCTCGCCGCGCCCCAGCGCTTCGAGCGTCGGGTCCAGGCCGATGACCGCGCGCCCGCCGGCGCCCGCCCGATCGATCAGGTCACCGACCACGCGCTCCTCGACCTCGCGCTCGATCCGGCTTTCGATCTCCAGCGTCTTGTCGAGGATGTCCCGTTCGGTCGCGAACATCTCGCCCGGGATCACCGCCACGAGCCGGTGGGCGAGCGCGCGCGGCAGCAGCAGTCGCAGCTCGCTGGCGGCCTCCTGCGGCCCCGAGAGGATCAGCCGGTCGAAGCGCCGGCGGCCCAGCATCTCGGCGAGCCGCCGGGCCACCCGCTTCAGGTGCCAGACCACATGCGCGTCGCGGTGGCCCCGGGAGCGCGCCTGCTGGACGCCGGCCCGATCGTGCTCGGTCGTCATCCGGTCTTCGAAAGCGTCCGTCTCCTCGATCTCGCCCAGGAAGACGGTGAACAGCCGCGCCTTCACTTTGTCGACGAGCGCGACGGCGTAGCGCTCGTACTCGTCCAGGACCTCCAGCAGCGGGGCGATGTCGGGCACGGGGTTGAAGGCCAGGTGATCGTTGAGCCGCACAGAGAGGAAATGCGCCTGCCAGAGGTCGCGCGGCTCGCAGGAGAACAGCGCCAGCCCCTTGCCGTGTGGCTTCTCGCTCTCCAGCCAGGCCTGGACGCGGGCGGCCTCGCGCTGCAGATCGCCGCGCGCCGTCCCCTCGAGCCGCTGGCGCGCCTCCTTGACGAGATCGTCGAACGCGATTCGATACGAGCGCCCGACCAGGCGGGCGGGGTCGAGGTCCAGATAGGCGCTGAGCACGTGCGCCCCGCGCCCGTCGAACGCTCCGAGTTGTTCGATCCGTTCACGGTTGATCATGGGATGTCCGGGGCACACTATCACACGCGTGCCCGCCAGGCGCGCGGAGGAATCACCTCGACCGATCGCCGATCTTGATTCCCGAGTCGGCGTCCTGGTACACGATCGTCCCGCCCAGCATCGTCAGCAGGACCCGGGTGTCCGAGATGCGCTCCACGGGGATCCGGAACAGGTCCTGGCTAAGGACGATCAGGTCCGCGTACTTGCCGGCCTCGATCGATCCGATGTCCCGCTCCCGGTGCATCTGGTAGGCGCTGTTGATCGTGTGCATCTTGATCACGGCGAGCCGATCCGGGACGACCTCCCGCGGGCTTAGCGCGCCCGGAAAGACGCCGGGAACGGCCTCGCCCGTATGGTCGACGGCCGTCTCGATCTGCACGAATGGGAGGAGCGGGTCGACGGGGTAGTCGCTGCCGCCGGCGATGATCGCGCCGCTGCGCCACAGCTCGGCCGCGGGGTAGAGGCGGTCATACAGGGCGCCATCGATGTACCCGATCGTGCCGTTCACCGCATAGGCGTCGCGTCGCGCCCACTGCAGCGACATGCTCGCGATGACTCCGAGCCTGGCGAACCGGGGCACGTCGGCCTCGTCGATCGCCTGGAGATGGGTGATGGTGTGGCGCAGATCGCGCGCGCCGTTCTGCTCGAGCGCCGCCTGGAAATTGTCCAGGGCCTCCCGGGTGGCGCGATCGCCGATCGCGTGAACGTGGATCTGCCAGCCGGCCTTGTCCAGTGCGATGAAGCCGGCGCGGGCGTCCGAGCAGGAGGGGTCCGGCCCTCGGTTCGTCCCGGGGCGCCAGTTCGGCTTGTCGAGGGTTCCGGTATTGACGTTGTACGGCTTCAGCATCGCGGCCGTGTGCGCCGGGTACTCCATGACGCCGTCGCAGTAAATCTTGACGCTCGTGACCGCGATCAGTCCGCGCGCGTACTTCTTGAACTCGTCGAGAGCCGCAATCCTCTGCCGGAGGGCGGCCGGGTCGGTGGTCCCGTGGGCGAACGGCGCGGACAGCCCGAGATTGGCGCGCACCGTCATCTGTTTCTGGCCCTGGACCCTTGCCCACTGCGCGATCTCCTCCTCGCCGCCGCCCGGCACGAACACCGCCGTGATGCCCTTCCGACTGGCGTCGGCGCTCGTCCGCCGTACGATTTCAATGCGCGTTTCCTCCGTCACCGGCGCCGTGGAACCCCAGTCGCCGACCTCGAAATCCGAGAAAGTCCCGTTCGGCTTGCGGTCGGCGTCGCGGCCGATCATCCCGCCGGGCTGATCGGGCGTCTTCTCGTCGATCCGGGCGTTTTCGATCGCCCGGCTGTTCATCCAGAACTTGTGTCCGTCGGCGTTCTCGACCATGACCGGCCGCGTCGTATCGAGCCGGTCGAGATCCGCGCGCGTCAGCGCCGTTCCCGCCGGCACGATCGCCTCGCCGAAAAGATGGGTCGCGGTCAGCCGCACGTTGGTTTTTTTGAACGCGGCCTGGTCGGGTCGATCGAGACACGCCTGCAGCTTGGCGAGCACCTGCGCGATCGTGCCGCCCGCGTACCCCATCTCGCAGTCGGTCGGCCTCGTGCCGTGGAAGTGCCCGTCGACGAGTCCGGGCATCACCATGCGTCCTTCGAGGTCGATGACCCGCGTCGCGGGCCCGGCGTACTGCCTGGCTTTCGCGTCCGGACCGACGAAGACGATGCGGCCGTCGGCGATCGCGACCGCCTGCTCGAACTTCGGCGGTCCGGCGCCGTCGTTCCGCTCGATACCGGAGAACACGAGGATCGTGCCGTTCACGAGGACCGTGTCCGCTTTTCGCGAGCCGGCTGGCGCCGCGGCCTGTGCCTTGGGCTCGGTCCCGGGAGGCGAACCGGCCGGGAGCGCGCGCAGCCGCGCCATCGCGTCACCGGGACCCGGGAAACCGACGATCGCCAGCAGAAGAGCCATGATTCGAATCTGTTGAGTCGACCTGTTCACGGTGTGCTCCTTCGCGTCTGCACCGGCCGACTACGAAGACCGGAATGGACCGAGCCCAGCTTCCTGGCCGGGTCCTGGATCTCGACCGCCGTGCGCGGTCCCGACGACCACGGCGTCCACGGGAGCTCGGACAGGTTGATCATCTTGGGATGGTGCATGTGTCCACCTCGTGCAACGAACGCAGCAGATGGTCCAGCCTAGCAGAGATCGGCCCGGGCGGGCCGCTCGGACGATCGTCAGAACACGACCCAGCCGACCACGGACCTCAGCGGGATCGGACCGTAGTCACGGCTGTCCCGTTGGACCTTGATGGTGCTCGGAGGCCACCGCATGACCAGGACGAGGGCGCCGGATTTGATGGTGGGCTCCATCCCGCGTGACGGAACCCGGTAGACGTGCGGCCCGAACGACTCGCAATCCAGCGTGCCCGGCAGGGCGACGGCCAGACAGATCCCGGGGACCACGGCGCGCAGCCTGCGGACGCGGACGTCACGAATCATGGGCTTCTGAATTCCAGGACCGCGAATCGTGCCGGGACGCTCCCGCCGTTGTGCAGCTCGAGGGCCATCCCAGGGGGGACTTCCATCGCGTCCCCGCCGTGCAGCGGCCGCTCGCCCTTGCCGACCGCGCCGGTGATTCTCATCTCAACGAGCGCATCCGCGTCCGCTCCCTCGAGCGCGACCAGGACCGGCGGACGCTTGGACGCTTTGAAGGTGAAGCGCGCGTCGGGGTCGAGGATCAGGAGACTGACCTGCGTCTGATCGGTCTTGAGCTGCGGGATCATCGATTGACCCTTCTTCCGCGAGTCGCCGGCCGACGAAGGGCAGTCGAGCGGCTGGTCCCTGATGACCTGGCCGCATTGATTGCGGCCGCCGGTCTGCGCGTGCAGGAACTCGATGGTCATGTTGCGAAAGGGAACGTCCCGATTGTTGCTGATCGCATGCACGATGCCGTGAGGCCGGAACGTGATCGCACCATCGGCGACCTTGCTCGGCGCTTCGGCTCCGTCGCGTGGATGGTCCATGATGTCCGCATCACCCAGGGGAAACCAGATGAAGTCGTTGGTGTGCTCGTGCACCCTGGTCGCGGCGCCGGGCGCGACCTCGATGCGGAACACGCGCACGTCCGCGTTCACCAGCACCTGATGGTGAGACGGCTCGGCCGTCAGAGGCACCGGCGTCTCCGCCGGCTCCTGGGCGAACGACAGCCAGGCGGCGAGCGTGATGCCGCAAGCCCCAACGATCATGATGCGATTCGATCGGCTCATTGCGGGCCTCATGTGAATCGTGTGGCGTCGATGTACTGGAAAATCGCTTGACGGCATCCGATCTTCGGAGTATTTAATCGTCAGAACCCTGCCATTGCAAACCTCGGGATCGGAGGTCGTCATGAAGAACCGCCAACGCAGCCTACTCTATCTCAGTCTGGGGATCGTCCCCGCTCTGCTATCGGTGTCCGGAGCCGGCCTGAGCCCGGCCAGCGGACCTCGACAGATCACTTTCGGATCGGAAACCGACCTCAGCGCCTTGCGCCGCGGCTTTGACCTCGAGACCACGATCGCCGCCAATCCAGCAAACCCCAGGAACCTCGTGGCGGGCTGGTTCGGCCGACGGGAACCGTTTCCGCGGGACTGCCAGTTCGCGGCCACGTTCAACGGCGGACAGTCCTGGAGTCTCGCCGCGGGGGCGCCACGCCAGCCGGACCACAGCGCCTGTATCGATCCATCGCTTGTCGCCGATGCGAACGGGACCTTTTACTATTCCTACTTGGAGACCATTGGAGCGAATCCGCCCGGCATCGATCGAATCGATCTGGTCGTCGCCAAGTCCACCGATGGCGGGGCGACATTTCCGACGTTCTCGCTTCCGAGCCCGCACCAGGATTTCGATAACGCCGATAAACCCTACCTCGGCGTGGACACAGGCGCCGCGAGCCCATTCAAGGGAACGATCTATCTCGGCTACACCGCGATCGAGCAGAACACGTTCATCGCCGTGCAGGTCTCGCACGACGGCGGGACGACATGGTCCCCCCGGATCGTCTTGAGTCGACGTTCGGCCGATCTCCAGGAATTGCTCTTCGACGCGCTACCCGTGGTGGCCCCGGACGGAACGGCGTACGTTTTCTACATGGACGGAAAGATCCAGGGGGGTCGCACCAGCATCGAGTTCGTCAAGTCGACCGATGGCGGGCGAACCTGGAGCCAGGCGAAAGACGTTGCCGCGAACCTGCCGAGCCCGGGATTCTTCCATCTCAGGAGCACGGGCGCGAACTTCGGTCAGGACCCCGATAGCGGGATCAACGCCAGCAGCTACCCCTCGGCCGCGATCGCCCCGGACGGAACCCTGTACGTCGTCTGGACCGATTTTCCGAACGGATCGTGCGTTCCGCTGGCTCCGCAGGAGATCGGTGTTCCGGCCTGCGAGAACGCCGACGTCCGGCTCGCGGTTTCACACGACGGCGGGAGCACCTGGAGCGCTCCCGTGAAGGTCTCGGACGAGACCAACGCGACCGACCAGTTCTTCCCGTGGGTCGGCGTGCATCCCGACGGACTCCTGAGCATCGCCTGGACGGACCGGCGTCTCGACCCCGGCAACATCAACTACGACGTCTTCTATACGAACACCGCCGACGGCAGAAGGTTTCTCCCCAACGTGAGGGTCACCTCGCAGACGTCCCTGCTGGATGACGGCGACCTCGCCGACTACAACGGGCTGGCGGCCGCAGGAGACCTCGTTTTCCCGGTGTGGACCGATCTGCGCACGGGGGCCGATTCGGATATCTTCACGGCACGAGGTGTCCTGAAATAAAGTGACGGCGGCCCCCGAGGGCCGTCCTCTCCTGCCCGTCGGCGCCCTCACCGATCGGAAGGTCGAAGACGCCTCGCCAGCATGCGGATGATCGGTTTCAGAATGCTCCGCCGCGTCGCTACGCGACTCACGCCACCGCGACCTTCACGCAGTGGATCGGCGGGAGAGAATCGAACAGGCAGTCCCACTTCTCGCCGCCGTCCCGCCCGATCCAGAGCTGTCCCGTCGTGGTCCCGAAGTAGAGCGTGGGCGACTTCAACTCGTCGATGTCCATGGCGTCGCGCAGGACCGTGAAGAAGCTCTCCTTCTTCGGCAGCCCGCTGGCCAGCCGCCGCCACGAGCCGCCGCCATTCTCGCTGCGCCAGACGGCGGGGGCCCCGTCGGGACAGGTCCGCGTCATCGGCACGAGGGGGACGACGTAGATTGTGTCGGGGTCGTGAGGGTGAACGACGATCGGGAAGCCGAAGTCGGACGGCAGCCCCTTGGCGATCGATCTCCACGAGCGGCCGTAGTCGTCGCTGCGGAGCACGCCGATGTCGGGTCGCGGTCCTCCGGGCCCATCCCATTCGGCCCAACCGCCGTGGTTCTGGATGTAGAGCCGGCCGGGGGCGTCCTGGTGACGGACGATCTTGTGCACGCACTGGCCGAACTCGGGGTAGGGATCGGGCTGGAAGCCGGCGCCAATGCCCTTGTTGGACGCCGTGAAGGTGTCCCCGCCGTCTTCGCTCAAGTAGTGACCGCCGGTCGAGATGCCGAGGTGCATGCGTTTCCCGTCGCGCAGGATCGTATGCAGGCAGAGCCCGCCGGCCCCGGGCTGCCACTTGCGGGCGTGCGCGTGGTTGCTGATGCCCGGGACCATCTTCCAGGAATCGCCGCCGTCGTCGCTCCGGAACAGCGACGCCGGCTCGACGCCGCACCACAGGTCCTGCTTGTTGTCGCCCGCCTCGAGCGACCAGATGTTGATCAGCGCGCGCCCGTCCTCCTTCGGGAAGGCGGGGGCCGATTTCGTCTCCTTGAACGTCTTCCCGAGGTCGGTCGAGAGCAGGACCTTCATGCCAAAGAAGGCGTTGCAGCTCGAGGCGTAGAGGCGCGGCCCGCCGCGCGTGTCGATCAGGGTCGCGTAGACGCCCACCCCGCGTCCGAACGGCCCGCGCAGCGCGAAATCGCCGCGGGTGTTCGACGCCTCGGCGACGAACAGCCCCTTCCTGGTTCCGATGGAGAGAATGACGCGTTCCGGCATGTTCAACCTCCTGAGACCGCGGGAAGAATCGTGATGACGTCCCCTGGCACGAGCGCCGTATCGAGCCCTTCCCGGTCGCGCACGTGAGAGGTGTTCACGAACAGGTTGACGTGACGGCGCACCTTGCCCGTCTCGTCGCAGATGCTGCCGTACAGCGATGGGTAGTCCCGCTCGAGTTGCTCGAGAGCGGCGCGCACGCTCGGGGCCGACGTAGAAAGTTCGGAGACGCCCCCGCAGCGGGCGCGCAGCACCGAGGGTACGTAGATTGTGATGGTCGTGGCTCGAGTCATCGCGATGGCAGGCGTCGGGCGCCGCACCCTGGGCGCGCGCGAGCGGAAGAGGATCGTTTCAAGCGCATGATGGAACCGTTAGGTTATCGCTGCAGGCAGGGTCTAGGCAAGTCGGCCCGGTCGCCGGCGGCCGCTCAGCCCTCCGGCAGACCCTCCTCGTGCCGGCTGACGTTCTTCCCGTCGGTGGGCCGCAGCTCGCGGAAGACGGCGGCGGAGAGGATCGTCAGGAGGCCGAGGGCGACGAAGGCCTTGTGCACTCCGTGGATCATCTGCGTGGGATCGGTGTGGAATCGATCCGGGATGAACAGGGCGGTGGCCAGAGACGCCGCCGCGACTCCGAAGCTCATCGACATCTGCTGCAGGGTGCTGGCGATCGTGCTCGCCATGCTGGTCTGGCTTTCCGTGACGTCGGCGTAGACCAGGGTGTTCATGCTGGTGTACTGCAACGAGGCGATGAACCCGAAGGAGAAGGCCTGGACCACGATCAGCCAGACCGGCGTGCCGAAACCGATGGTGGCGAAGAGGCCGATGAGCAGACCGAGCAGCATCGTGTTCGAGAGCAGGACCCGGCGGTAGCCGAAGCGCGTCAGGATGAGCGGCATCGTCATCTTCAGGCTCATCGCCGCCAGGGACTGCGGCATGATGAGCAGGCCCGACTGGACCGGCGTGAAGCCGAGCCCCACCTGGTAGAGCAGGGGAAGCAGGAAGGGTGTCCCGCCCGCGCCCAGGCGCGTGATGAAGCTGCCGATCACCGCGCTGCGGAACGTGCGGACTCGGAAAAGATCCAGACGCAGCAGCGGGCGCTCCGTCGTGGTCGCGTGGCGCCCATACCCCAGGAGCAGCACGATCGAGAGCGACAGAAGCCAGATCATCTCGCGCCCGCCCAATGAATGCTCGCCGAAGATCTCCAGGACGTACGACAGCAGCCCGATCCCCGAGCCGAACAGGATCAGCCCGATCAGATCGAGCCTGTCGGTGCTCTCGGTGCGGTAGTCGGGAAGGTGGCGGTAGACGAGATAGAGCCCCAGGAGGCCGATCGGCAGATTGACGAAGAACACCACCCGCCAATGCAGGTACCCGACGATGAGACCGCCGGCCAGGGGCCCCAGGAGCGGCCCGATCAGCCCCGGGATGGCGACGAAGGCCATGGCGCGGATGAGCTCCGATCGGGCGAACGTCCTCACGATCGTCAGGCGGCCGACCGGCACCATCATCGCGCCGCCCAACCCTTGCAGGATCCGGCATGCGACCAGCACGTGGATGTTCGTCGAGATCCCGCAGAGGAACGATCCGATCGTGAACAGGGCAATCGCGGAGGAGAAGACCCGCCGGGTGCCATATCGATCCGCCACCCAGCCGCTGACGGGGATGAACACCGCCAGGCTCAGAGTGTAGCTCGCGAGCACCGACTTCATGCTGAGCGGCGCCACCCTGAGCGCCGCCGCGACGGTCGGCACCGCCGTGTTCAGGATGGTGGTGTCGAGCGCCTCCATGAAGAAGGCCACCGCCACCAGCCACGGCAGCAGGCGCTTGACGGATTCGTCGGGGGTGGACGGGGGCGGCATCGGGCTATCTTAATCGCCTTGACACGACCCGGCGCCTCACGGTCGAGCGGCCTCGTCCAGTCGAAAGAGCAGGTGATTCCGCAGAGGTTGCCGCAGCGGCGGGAGGGTGTTAGGGTCGTTCTCTCGGAGAATGGCCTTGCGACGACTGCTGTCCCCGTGGGTTCTGCTCGGCCTCCTCATCAGCGCGGCATCGCCCATCCGGGCACAGACCTTCGTGACAACAAAACCCGTCCATCTTCGTCAGGGTCCCTCGACCTCCGAGCCTGTCCTCAGAGTGTTGAAGCTCGGGGACCGAGTCACGCTGCTCACAGAGTCCGGGTCGGGCAACTTCTATAGAGTCAGGACGGAGCAATCGGAGGAGGGCTGGGTCGATGGGCGATACCTCGTGCCTCCATGGACACGTGAGGCCGGCGCGCTTGCGTTCACCGAAGCCGCCACCGCCTCCTACCCGCCCTGCGGCGGCGCGCACCACTTCCGATGGCTCGAGAAAACAGATCTGGGCCAGGCCGGCCTGACGCCAGGGGCGGTGTCGGTCCCCGCCGTCCTTCAGTGGGCTCCCCTCGGCCTGGGGCAGGACCTCGCGTCATGGTGCGCTCCGCGTCAAGGCCGGGAGCTGCGAGCCTTCGCCGTCACCGGATGGGTGCGCCGCGTTCGCAAGCAGGAAGCCGACGGCGACTGGCACGTCGAGATCACCTCGACCGCCCAGTCCAATCCAAACTCATGCATCGTCGTCGAGATACCCGATCCGTCTTACGACCCCAGATTCTCAGCCGCCCGAGACGCGCTCGAAGCTCTGCTGCAAGGTTCCGCCATGAGCACGGCGGGCGACATCACCCCTCCGGTCCGCGTCCAATTCGTCGGGGCGGGGTTCTATGACGGATGGCACTCGAGCAGCACGGGAGCGAAGGGTCACGGGCGCTGCAATTCGTCTCTCGGTGCTCTGTGGGAGATCCATCCAGCTGGAAGGCTAGGCAGGTCTTTCAGCCAGGATCGCCGTGGAGAACGCGCCCGGGACGTCGCCTGGGGGGCGTGGCGGCGAACGCGACATTGGCGTCCTCACGGGCGAGACGCGGCCACAAGCGATCCTTGAATAGGGTGAGAAGAATGCCAAGTGCGATGGTGGCGAGTCGTGCCGCGTTCGCATACCAGCCCCCCAGAGCCGTGTCGTCGATGGCGAAGAGCTCCCACCAGAAGTTCATCAGCATGTGAATGGCAAAAGGGGCCCAGAGATTGTCATGCCAGCGGGCGAAGACCCAGCACAGCAGGATGCTGCCGACTCTAATGCTATATTGCCTCTCATGAGCAGCACCCGTCGTGCCACCGTCTACCTGGACCCCGAATTGCATCGGGCCCTCCGCCTCAAAGCGGCCGAGACCGACCAGAGCATCTCCGACCTTGTCAACTCTGCGGTCCGGCAGACTCTGACCGAGGATGCCGAAGACCTTGCCACCTTCCGCGCCCGCGCCAAGGAGCCAAACCTCGATTTCGAGTCGGTTCTGAAGGACCTCCGGCGCCGTGGCAAGCTATAGACTGCTCATCAAGCCGTCGGCCGCGAAGGAACTCGAGGCGCTGCCTAAGAAAGACCGTCAACGCATCGTCACCAAGATTCACAGCCTCTCGGTCGAGCCGCGCCCCCCTGGGTGTGAGAAACTCTCGGATCACGACCTGTACCGCGTGCGCCAGGGAAATTACCGCATCCTATATACCGTCCACGACGCGATCGTGATTGCGGATATCTTTGCCAAGACGACCCGCCGGACGTCAACCCAGACGATGACGGACTGTAAGCGCCGCCTGAAAATGTACGACGAGACCAAGTAGGAAGGGGTGAATATCGTGAAGAAGGATAAGAAAGCCCGCCTTGAGCGTGCGGGATGGAAGGTGGGGACGGTACGAGACTTGCTCGGGCTGTCCAAGGCAGAGGAGGCGCTCGTGGAACTGAAACTGGCTCTGAGCCGTGGACTACGAGAACGCCGCGCCCGACGGAGACTCACGCAGGCGCAACTGGCTCGCATGCTTAAGTCGAGCCAATCGCGAGTGGCCAAGATGGAAGCCGGTGACCCATCGGTCTCGCTCGACCTTCTCATTCGCTCGCTCCTCGCTATCGGCATCACTCAGCGCCAGTTGGCCCAGGTCATTGGAGCCAAATCTAGATAATTCCGGCTAACGCCCGCGTTCTGCGGGGCCGCGAACGGCCTCACAAGCAATCACAAGAACAACGCTTCGCGGCCTCGCTGGAACGCATTGTTAGGCCCCGTCTGGTCATCGCTACGACTCCTCCGTCTCCTTGAGCGCATCGAAATAGTGGTTCTCGCCCTCGTCTTCGTATTCACGAATAAGCGACAGACCAACTGACGAGAGCTCTCTCCGGTATTCCACTGCGCCAAGCGAGCGTGACTCCAATCCCGTCATCGCATCATTCCACACGAGCGGTTCAGTGCCAGCGCACGACGTGAACAGCAGTCGGCCTCCGGGCACCAAGATGGCAGCGACTCTCTGGATGAGGCGCCGCTGCTCTTCGGCAGGGAGCAGAAAGATGAGGCCCCATGCGACGACACCATCGAACATTCGTCCGAAGAACAACGAGTCCTCCACAGCTTCGCACGCGACAGGGATCTCCGGGAGGTTGTTTCGGAATGCCTGGACTAAAGACGGCGATGCATCAATCGCGTAAACGTTCAGGCCTTCGTTGACGAGGACCTTGGTAATGGGCAGGCCAGATCCGCAGCCTAAATCGATAACCGTAGCCCCAGGCGGTAGCGTGCGGGCCCAGTCGCGCACAGCCCTCGCACCGATGGCCGTCGAAGGCGCACGGCCTCGACCTGCAAGAAACTCAACCGCCACGCCTTCGTATCCATTGGATCGATCGGTCATCGAAAGAACGCTTTCGGTCGGTAAGGGCCTAACGCTCGCCCTCAGCGGCAACACGAAGCGTTGTCCGCTGGAGGGCGTTGTTCGGCGTCCGCCAACCGCTCACTTATCGCCATGCCTCGTGGCGTGGTCAGCGGTCGATGACGGCCATGTTCCCTTCGTTGTGGCGCTCGCCGGCGGCCGGCGTGAGGTTGTTCAGCCGTTCGATATGCTCGACGCTCAGCTTCACGCGGTCGG
>WNGP01003792.1_pt1 | contig 12663 bp, 11 predicted proteins | sample 5407671 | NCBI WGS metagenome assembly WNGP01 (sample SAMN13153381, study PRJNA577476) | soil metagenome | isolation source: 40 cm soil or saprolite under Garry oak tree replicate 2 | place: USA:California | collected 2016-06-15 | reverse complement strand
GCGGGCGCTGTCCCAGTGCCGCCAGGCGTCCCCTTCCCGGCCGGCCCGCGCGCAGGTGGCGGCGGCGTGCAGGCGCATGGCCCCGGCCAGCGCGCGGATCTCGGGGCTGCCGTCTTCGAGGCAGGGTTCCAGCAGCGCTGCGGCGTCTGTGGCCAGCGTGAGAGCACCGTCGGTGTCGCCGGCGGACCGCTGCACCATGCCGAGCGTCCAGGCTGCCCCTGCAAGCGCCTCCGGGGTGTCGGCTTCCTGTGCGGCCAGCATCGCGCGATCGGCCACAGTCCAGGTCAGCTCGGCTTCGCTGGCCCAGACGGTCTCGTGCTGTACCAGCGCGTAGACGTCGGCCAGCAGCGCGTTCGCGGCTCGGCGCTCCTCCCCCGTGCGGGTGCGCGCCGCGATCCGGGCGTCGGTGACCAGCCTGGGCAGGACGCGGCCGACATCGGTGCGGTGCTCGGCGGAGGTGTGCCAGATCCGCCAGGCGTCGGCCGCCCTGTCCGCCAGCGCGCTCATATCCGTCGGCCCGGCCGGGGCCGACAGCATCGGGTCGCGCACCGCCTCGCGGATTGCGGGGATCGCGTCGTGCGGGATGCGGGCGAACGAGGCCACCGGCACCGACGTAGCTCCTCCCAGGTCCATATCAGTACCGGCGAGCACCGCCACGTCGCCGACCGCCAGCGCCTCGACGAGCCTGACCAGCACTGGCAGGCGCGGGGGCAGCCGGCGGCCCTGCTCTATCCCTTTCAGCCAGGATGCGGACATGCCCACCAGCCCGGCGAGCACCGGACGGGTAAGGCCCTTGCGCTCGCGGAGGATCTGGATGCGCTCGCCCGTGCGCTTCCCGGCGAGGTCGTCAAGCATCGGGCCATCCTCGCTGTGTTCCGTTACCTGCTGGCTAGCGTATGCGCACTGCGATGCGCAGGCCAGGGAACAAGCGAGCGCCCCGCCAGCCGTAGCTGGCTGGGCGCTCGTCGTTCATATGTGCCACGGGAATTCCGTCTTGGGGTTCAGGGCGGCATCACCTGACCTCCTGCGGCGTGACCGTTGTGCGGGCGAGCACATCGAGATACGACCGCACCTCGCGTGCCCGGGGCTGCCCGAGGTGCATCTCACGCTGTACCTGGCGGAGGCTGGGCAGCTCGCGGCGGGCCAGCCCTGCCGCGTACCTCTCGGCTGCCTCCGTCCCGCCCTCAGGCACGCTGTGCCCGTTCGAGATCGCCAGCGGGTCAGGTAGCCTCCGTCCTGGCCTTGCGGGGGATGAAGCTGGCGATTGCCACTGCCGGGGCTTCAGCCAGAGCCTCGGCCGTGACTGACTACTGGCGCACTCAGGTATTGCAACCGTCCGAATGCCGATTTCCTGGGCAAACGTCGCGTATCTCGCCCGACTGATGCAATTCCCGAGGGTTGGCGTAGACGTCCATGGTGAACGCCGACGTCGAGTGCCCGAGGATCGTGGGGACGACCTTCACGGGCTGGCCAGCCGCGATGCCCGCTGCCGGCACGGATATGGTGCGTGCAGGGCCGGCTTAGCGAAGGTAACCTCGCAGGTCGTCAGCCGACATGCCGACGTCCCGTAAGATTGACCGCTGCGTCCCCTTCGGCACGTCCTTGCCCCTGTGAACGGGCACGGTAGTGGCCCGTCCGTCAGGATGCTTCAGCCGGTGGTGGCTGCCGCGCGTGCTGGTCAGGACGAAGCCCGCAGCCTTGAAGTGCCTTGACCAGTTGCGCGCCGGTTATTGCGGGCAGTGGCCCGCTAGGCAACCTCTAGGTCCAGCGAGCGGGCGAGCTGCTCGGGTACCCCGTCCTCGTCAATGACCATCTGGACCGCCTCGCGCAGGTCACCCACGGCCTCATCAGGAGTCTGACCGTTGCCGTTCGCCCCGCCGCTTGACCCGAGCCAGGCGTGCGCGCACCAGATGCCGTCCTCGTCCTGCTCCAGCGTGTAGGGCACATGCAGGATCCTCGGCTGACTGCTCATTATCGTGATCTTCTCCCTGGCGGCTAGCAGCCTGGTAGCCCGTCCTCTGGAGCACGCTTCGGGCTGTGGGCCGCGCCCTGACCTGGCGGCGTCACGGTCGGCGGCCGGTTCTACGATGCTGCCGTGAGAACGGCTGCCACCTGAGCCTGAGCCTGAGCAGAAGCGGGAGCCCGGTCAGCCAATGTACTACGGCTACCAGCACCCCGATGCCGCAGCCAGCGCCGGTCACGGCGTCGGCGGTCATCCTGGCCTAGGCGCCGGGTCAAGCAACTAGCTGCCGGTGGCCGGGGGCTGGCTCGGGCGGTGCCGGCATCGGCACCCGCTTCAAGATAGGTATCCAGGACCCGCTCGCCCAGCTCGGTGGGCGGCGACCAGCTCCGCTCGATGCTGCGAATCGCGGTGCGGCCGACCAGGAGTGGCAGCGCAACGAGGAGCGGCCCATCGTCGTGAATGCTGACGCTCCCCGCAGATGCTCTCGTGGAATGGCAGCGATCGGCGCAGGCGAGGCATGGCTGGCTCGATTCTCTGGCCGCCGACCCGAGCCGAGGCCATGATGATACCCAGGGTCGCCACGAAACCGCACCTGCTGAGCGTGCGGTCGTTCGCCGGGTCGCTGCTGGGCAGGGGGCGCGCCCCCAGCCCAGCGCCCGGGTCTGACCGTCACGGCCGGATGGCTATCGAGCCTGCTGTCGATATCGGCTGCCGACATCGGCGACCACGCTGCCGCGCTGGTGTGGTGCGCCGACACTGAACGGCGGGGCCGGGACGCCGGGTACCCGGAACTGCAGGGCTGGGCCGCCCTCACCAGGGCACTAATCGCGCACTACCAAGGTCAGCCGCGCCGCTCCGCCGCCGTTGCCCGCCGGGGGCAGGAAACCGCTCCGCTCGGCACGGTCGCTCACGCCAAGCTCGCGGCGCAAGAGATGCGGTCCCTGGCCAATGCTGGGTGACCCCGCCGGAGTGGCGAAAGCGAGGCGCCGGGCCGCTGCGGCGGTGGGCAGGCTCACGCCTGGCGCCGCCACGATCGGCGTCTACTCGATTCCGCGTGCCGATGATCCCCCCGAACACGGCGACGTCTTTCCTGCTGGTGAAGAGATACCAGGATGCGGCCGAGACAACTCGGCGCCTGATCGAGACGGGGTACAGCCCGTAGTCCGGGACGCCGGGGAGTCAGCCGACTAACTTCGCGCGCACGCTGCTGATCCTGGCGCTTGCTGAGGCCGGGCTCGGCCGTGTCGATGAGGCGTCGGCCGCCGGGAGCGCGGCGGTGGCATGCGGGCGGCTGGTGTGGCCGACGATGGTGCTTGCCGCCAGGCTCGACCGGTTCCTGACGCGCAGCTACCCGCAGGCCGAGGACGCCGCTGACTACCACGCCCGTTACCTGGACGCGGCTGACCGCCTGGCGCTGCCCGCGCCCCGTCCGCGGCCACCGGAGGAACCCGCGTGATCGATGGCGATCTGAGCCCAGAGCAGATCGCGGTGGTCACGGCGCATGTGGATATCGAGGCGCCCCCGCCGCCTGACGAGCCAACTGCTCACCTCCTGTTCGGGACAAACCAGGCCCAGCCTGCAGCCATCGCCGCTTTGACGAGGACTAGCTGGCCGAAGATCCCCGATGGCAGGCGGCGCGTCGTCCGGGAGTCGCAAGAGGTCCGCCGAAGGGTCGCTGACGGCAGCTACCGGCCCGCCGAGAAGGTCGAAGGCTCGTGGCGGTGAACCTGTCTTGCACGCCGGGCCGGTCTGCCCGCTTATCCGTGGCTCTGGCCGGCTTCTCCGCGGCCCGCTTCGGCTAGCGGGCGGGCGGGTCGGATTCTTGCTGCCCGAATGTACGCTCCGTCGTCGTGGACTCGGGCGTAGCGGGCTGCGGGTAGCTGGTCGGGGTGCTGCGGAACGGGTCAGGCGTCGCCGGGAACTGGGCCGGCGGGAACGGCGCCTGGGCGGGCGGGTAACTGCTCGGCGGGCTGCCGAGCAGGTCCTGGGTGCGCCCGAACGGATCCTGCGCCGGAGTCTGCGGATACCCCTGGCCCGGGTAGTCCTGCGTCTCGCCGGACGGGTACTGCGGCTGCCCTGGCGAGTAGGACGAGGTGTCCTGGTAGGCCTGGTAGGCGCTGTAGTCAGGCGCGCCCGCGCCAGCCAGGCCGGCGGCGTCGCCGAAGTCGTCGGCCGGCCCCACGTGATCCCGGTAAGCGGCGATCGAGAACCGGCCGAGCGCGAGCGCGCTGAAGAACACGATCAGCGCTCCGGTCCCGGCGTAGAACGCCAGGCCGGTGAGCACCACCCTGGACGTGCCGGTCTCGATCGGCGCTCCCGTGGTGATCGACGCGACCTGGGCGGGCGGCAGCAGCTTGATCAGGGACGCCCCGGCGATGAACCAGCCACCGCCGACCGCGGCGGCCATGGCGAAGAAGCCGCCGATGCCGCGATTGCGGGTGACCAGCACGAACAGGCCCGCCACCACGACGATGGCGCCGGGGATGGCCGACAGGTCCAGCCTGCCCGGTGTGGAGTGCCACGCCACGTCGGGCGTGAAGCCGTACCCGATAGACGGCCCGATGAAGGGCGCCACGCCTCCCCAGCCCCCGAGCAGTATCAGGATCAGCCCGCACAGGCTGCCCCTGCTCCGCGGTGTCTGCACGTCACCGGCCATGTTGCGCTCACTTTCTCGGCATCAGCGGATCAAGCCTGGCACATCGGGACGCATGATGGGTAACAACGCATGACGGCGGCACCTCCGATGCGCCCCATCCCCGCCGCGGGCGGCCCGCGACCGCCGCCGGCAGTCGGCCGCAGCGGAGCGCGGCGCGGGAGGTATGGTCACGGTCGTGGACGATGTGCGCAGGCTCGTGCCGCGCACCGACGCCGTCCTGGCCGATCCCCGGCTGGCGCGGGCGCAGGCGCGGCTCGGCCGACCGCTGGTGCGGGATGCGGTGCACCGCGCCCAGCAGCGCGCCAGGAACGGCGAGATCGGCCCGGACGAGGTCGCGGCCGCGGCGGTCACCGCGCTGCCGGCGCTGGCCGCCAGCCTGACGCCCGTGCTCAACGCGACGGGAGTGCTGCTGCACACCAATCTCGGCCGGGCACCGCTGTCCGCCGCCGCCCGCGACGCCGTGGCCGCGGCGACCGGCTGCACCGACCTGGAGTTCGACCTGGCCAAGGGCACCCGCGGCCGCCGCGGCGCGGCGATGCTCGCCGCGCTGGCCGCGGCGGTGCCCGACGCGGAGGCCGTGCACGTGGTGAACAACAACGCCGCCGCTCTCGTGCTGGCCGCCACCGCGCTGGCCGCGGGCCGGGAGATCGTCGTGAGCCGGGGCGAGCTGATCGAGATCGGCGACGGGTTCCGGCTGCCCGAGCTGCTCGCCAGCACGGGCGCGACGATCCGCGAGGTCGGCAGCACGAACCGGACATCCGTCGCCGACTACGCGGCCGTCATCGGGCCGGGAACCGGGTTCGTGCTCAAGGTCCACCCGTCGAACTACCGGATCGACGGATTCACCGCGACCGCCGGGATCGGCGAGCTCGCCGGGCTCGGCGCGCCGGTGGTCGGTGACATCGGGTCCGGGCTGCTCGCGCCGCACCCGGCCCTGCCCGACGAGCCGGACGCCGCGACCTGGCTGCGGGCAGGCGCGGCCCTGGTGACGGCCAGCGGCGACAAGCTGCTCGGCGGCCCGCAGGCCGGGCTGCTGCTCGGCCGCGCCGGCCTGGTCGCCATGCTGGCCAGGCACCCGCTGGCCAGGGCGCTGCGGGTGGACAAGCTGACGGTGGCGGCGCTCGAGGCAACGCTGGCCGGCCCTCCGCCGCCCGTCCTGCAGGCGCTCTCCGCCGATCCCGGGGCACTGACCCATCGGGCGCAACGGCTCGCTGGGGTACTCGCCGCCGCCGGGCTCGATGCCAGGTCCGTGGTCAGTCGGGCCGCCGTCGGGGGCGGCGGTGCTCCCGGCGTCGCGCTGGCCAGCGCGGCGGTCAGCCTGCCCGAGGCGCTGGCCGGCCCGCTCCGCCGCGGCGAGCAGGTGCGGGCCGGCCAGCACCCGGCGGTCTGCGGCCGGGTCAGCGACGGCAGGCTGCTGCTCGACCTGTACGCCGTCGAGCCTCACGACGACGACACGCTCGCGGCCGCGGTGCTGGCGGCCGCCGATCTGGCCGGCTGACTGGCGATGCAGGTCATCGCGACCGCCGGCCACGTGGACCACGGCAAGTCGGCGCTGCTGCGCGCGCTGACCGCGATGGAACCCGACCGGTGGGCCGAGGAACGGCGGCGCGGCCTGACCATCGACCTCGGCTACGCCTGGATGCGGCTGCCGTCAGGGGAGTCGCTCGCGTTCGTCGACGTGCCAGGGCACGCCAGGTTCATCACGAACATGCTGGCCGGAATCGGCCCGGTCCCCGCCGTGCTGTTCGTCGTGGCGGCCGACGGCGGCTGGATGCCGCAGTCGGCCGAGCACCTGGCCGCCATCAACGCGCTCGGCATCTCCCGCGGCCTGCTCGTGGTCACCCGCTCCGACCTGGCCGACCCCGGCCAGGCGATGGCCCAGGCCCAAGCGCAGATCCGCCGGTCGAGCCTCGGCACGGTGCCGGCCGTGGCCGTCAGCGCGGTCACCGGGGCGGGACTGCCCGAGCTGACCAGCGCGCTCGGCGAGCTCGCCGCCACTCTGCCGGCCGCCGACCCGGCGGCGCCGGTGCGGATCTGGGTGGACCGCGCCTTCAGCATCACCGGCAGCGGAACGGTGGTCACCGGAACGCTGCCGGCCGGCACCGTCAGCCGCGGCGACGAGCTGCTCGTCACCCCGGCGCTGCGGCCGGTTCGGGTGCGCGCGCTTGAGTCGCTCGGGGAGAGCGTCACCGCGGTCACCGGCGTTTCCAGGACGGCGCTGAACCTGCGCGGCGTCGACCGGTCCGCCGTGGCCAGGGGAATGGCACTGGTCCAGCCCGGCCGGTGGACCCTGGCCAGGCAGATCGACGTCAGGATCACCGAAGCCGAGCCGCGGGGGAGCGGCCAGGACGCCGGCGACCTGCTGCCCGCGCAGCTCACCGTGCACGTCGGCTCGGCGCGCACGCCCGCCAAAGTCAGACTGCTCGGCGGGTCGACGTCCGGGCTGGCCAGGCTGGTGCTGCGCGACCCGCTGCCGCTGCACGTGGGCGAGCGGGTGCTGCTGCGGGATCCGGGCGCGGCCAGGAACCCGGGCGCGGCCAGGAACGCGGGAGCCGCCGGGGACCAGGGCGCGGCCACGGACCAGGCGGCCACGGACCAGGGGGCGCGGCCCGGTGCCGGCGGGCCGCTCTGGCCCGGCCTGTTCGGCGCGGTCGTGCTCGATGCCGACCCGCCGGCGCTGAACCGCAGGGGAGCGGCCGCCGCGGCGGCCGCGGAACTCGCGTCCTGGCCTGACCCGCCGACCGCGGCCGACCTGCTCAGGCGGCGCAAGCTGGCGCCCGCGGCCGGACTGCGTGCGACCGGCGTGACCGGGTTGCCCGAGCCGGTCGCGGCCGGGTGGCTGGCCGACCCTGAGCACTGGTCGCGCCTGTCGGCCAGGCTGGCCGCCCTCGTGGCCAAGCACGCCACCGCGGAACCGCTCGCGCCCGGACTGCCGGTGGACGCGGCGCGCGACGCGCTGCGGCTGCCCGACCGGCGCCTCGTTCTCGCGCTGGCAGCGGCAACGCCGGCGGTTGCGCTTAATGGCGGCCTGCTCACGGCTCAGGGTGGCGCGGCCGGTCTTCCCGCCGGACTGGCCGCCGCGGTGGCCTCGCTCCTTGCCGACCTAGCGGCCAGGCCTTTCGACGCGCCGGAGTCCGACCGGCTGCGCCAGCTTGGCCTGGACCGGCGCGACCTGGCCGTGGCCGCAAGGCACGGCGCACTGCTGCGGCTGACCGACCAGGTGGTGCTCGCGCCGGACGCCACCGACCGGGCAGCGCAGATCCTGGCCGGGCTTGAGCAGCCGTTCACGACGTCGCAGGCGCGGATGGCGCTCGGCTCGACCAGGCGGACCGTCATCCCGCTGCTCGAGCATCTCGACCGGCTGCGGGTCACGCAGCGGCTGCCCGACGACCGCAGGAGAGTGCGCCCCTAGCCGGGCCCGTGATCCGCTAGCCTCCGTGTTCGCCAGCACCGTCGGCGCGGCCGCCGAACCGCCCGGCGCTCCAGGTCCTCGCCTCGGGCGGTGGCTTGTCCGCGGCGATCCACCTCGTGATCGCCAGGCCGGTGGCCGGCGCGTTGAGTATGCCGGTCCTGAAGTGGCCGGAGGTCAGCCACGCATTGCCGATGCCGGGCACCCGGTCGATGACCGGGCGCCGGTCGGGGTGGCGCGGCCGGAAGCAGCACCACTGGTGCGACACGCCGACGTCGCGGACCCCGGGCAGCGCCGCCCGCAGCCCGCCCATGATCGTGTCGACGACTTCCTCGCGCACGACCGGGCTCTCGTCCCCGTAGTCGAACGTGCCGCCCGCCAGCAGCCGGCCGTCTTCCAGCGGCGTCGCGACCGGCGCCACGGTGCACGGCAGGTGCAGGCCGGCCGGCTCGGTCACGATCAGGTGCCCCTTGACCCGGTCAGACGGAATGTCTAGTTCGAGGCCGTCGATGACCGGCGGCTGGCCGGTGGCGAAGACCACCGCGCCGGGGCTGATCTCGCCCGCCGACGTGGTGACCGACTCGATCCGGTCGCCGCGGACCGTGATCGCGGTGGCCGCCACCCCGGTACCCACCGACGGCAGCGACTCGGCCAGGCCGACCAGCGCCCGCAGCGGGTTCACCCGAGCCTGGTGGCGGATCAGGGCGCCGCCCAGGTGCCAGGCCAGCCCGGGCACGAGCGCCGCGATCTTGGCCGCGTCCAGCCATTCGACGTTCTTCGGCTGGTGCGCGGCCAGCCCGCCGGGATCGGGGGCCAGGCCGATCCAGTCGAGCTCGACCAGCCCGAGTCCGCCCGGCGTGACCTGGTCGAGGTAGCGCCAGCGTTCCAGGCTGGCTCGTTCCAGGTCGACAAAGGTCTCCGGGTCGCTCCACTGATGCGGTTCGGGGATCAACAGCCCGGTGGCGCCGCCGGTGGCGCCGGCGCCCAGCCGTCCCGCCTCGATGAGCTGCACCGATCCCAGCCCGGCGTCGTGCAGCGACGAGGCGATCGCGACGCCGAGTATCCCGCCGCCGATGACCAGCAGATCGGGCCGCGGCCGCGCGATCGTGCCAGCATCGCGGCCCAGGCTGGCCCGCTGCTCGGGTGTCAGTTGTTCGCGCCAGATCGCGCCCGTCACGGTCATAACCTCATCCTCCGCGATCTGGCCGCCGCAGCGGGAAGGAATCGGCCGCGTCGTCGCTTGTTGCTAGGGCGCGGCGGTTTGGCTACCACCACGCTGGCAAGCACGGGGTCGTCCGCGAAGATCGGGAAGTAGGCTAAACCAGCGCAAGGGGCGACTCGCTGCTGCCGCTGCCGGACAAAGCCGGAAAAGGAGGTAGGTCATGCTAGCCGACTCTTATGGCCGCGTGGCCACCGACCTGCGCGTGTCGCTGACCGACCGGTGCAATCTGCGCTGCAGCTACTGCATGCCCCCCGAGGGGCTTGACTGGCTGCCCAGCGCGGACCAGCTCACCGACGGCGAGCTGGCCAGGCTGCTCGCCATCGCGGTGGAGCGGCTCGGCATCACCGAGATCAGGTTCACCGGGGGCGAGCCCATCCTGCGGCGGGGCCTGGCGGGCATCATCGCCAGTGCCGCCGCCCTGCGGCCGCGCCCGGAGATCTCGCTGACCACGAACGGCATCGGCCTGGCCAGGCTCGCCGGGCCGCTGCACGACGCGGGCCTGGACCGGGTGAACGTCTCGCTGGACACGATCGACGATCGCACGTTCGTGAAGCTGGCCAGGCGGGACAGGCTCGCCGACGTGCTCGCCGGTTTGGCCGCCGCGGCGGCGACCGGGCTCGCGCCGGTCAAGGTCAACGCGGTCCTGATGCGGGACGTCAACGACCACGAGGCCGCCGACCTGCTCCAGTACTGCCTCGACCACGGTTACCAGATGCGGTTCATCGAGCAGATGCCGCTCGACGCGCAGCACGGCTGGCGCAGGGAGAACATGGTGACCGCGGACGAGATCCTGCTGGCACTGTCGGTGAAGTTCACGCTCACGCCGGACGATCCCGGTGTGCGGGGTTCCGCGCCGGCCGAGACGTTCCTCGTCGACGGCGGCCCCGCGCGGGTCGGCGTGATCGGCTCGGTCACCCGGCCGTTCTGCGGTTCGTGCGACCGGGTGCGGCTGACCGCGGACGGCCAGGTCAGGAACTGCCTGTTCGCCAGGCAGGAGAGTGACCTGCGGACGCCGCTGCGGGCGGGCGCCGACGACGAGGAACTGGCGGACCGCTGGCGGAGCGCGGTGGCCAGCAAGCTGCCAGGCCACGGCATCAACGACCCTGGCTTCCTCCAGCCCGCCAGGCCGATGTCGGCCATCGGCGGCTGATCGGCGGGACATGACTGGCTGGCGGACATGACTGGCTGGCGGACATGACGGCCGGCTCGCCGCGGACCGGGCGGGTCGCCGCGCTCGTGCTGGCCGGCGGCGGCGCGCGTCGGCTGGGCGGCGCCGACAAGCCGGGTCTCGAGGTCGGCGGCCGGAGCCTGCTGGCCGCGGTCGCGGAGGCAGCGGCCGGAGCGGGCGCCTGCCATGTCGTCGTCGTCGGGCCGGTCAGGCCGGACCTGGCCGGGAACCTGCCCGGCGGGACGGCGGTCGACTTCACCACCGAGCGGCCGCCAGGTGCGGGGCCGGTGCCGGCGCTGCGGGCGGGCCTGTCGCTGGTCGCCGAGGAGTGGCTGCTGCTGCTCGCGGCCGACCTGCCGTTTCTGCGCGACACTCACCTGCGCGAGCTTGTTGCCGCCGCTCACCGAGCCGCCAGCGGGGCACTGCTCGTCGACGGCCAGGGGAGGCCGCAGTGGCTCGCGAGTTGCTGGCCTACCGCCGGCCTGAAGACGGCGCTGACGGGGTATCAGGGCAGCTCACTGGGCGGGTTGCTGGGGCCGTTGCGCCCCGCCGAGGTCGCCGTTGCCGCCGAGGCCGGCCAGGCGCCGCCGTGGCTGGACTGCGATACCCCAGAGGACGTGACCGCGGCGCGCGCTTTTGCCCGCACGCCCGCAACGAACGGAGGCAGCCGGTGAGCTCGCTGGACAAGTGGATCGACGCGGCCTGCGCTGAACTCGGCATCGACCAGGCGGTCGTGGACCAGCGGGCGGTGCTCGACCTGGCCCGCGAGGTCGCCCACCGGGTCGACCGGCCCGCGGCGCCGGTTACCGCGTTCCTGCTCGGCATCGCGGTCGGCGGCGGCCAGCCGCCCGGCCCGGCCACGGACCGGCTGCTCGCGCTGGCCAGCCAGTGGCAGGACACGAGCCCGGCCTGACCCGTCCCGAGCCGACCCCGATTCCGCCCGTGCCAGTCCGCCCGTGAGGCCTTGCCAGATCGAAGTTACCGATATATCTTTGAAGTATCGAGAGATTCGAAGATAGATACTTCGAGCACGGACAACAAGGAGTTGTAATGCACGAGCAAGACATGAACGAGCACGACGCAGCCGAACACGACGTGGACGAGCACGGCACCGAGTTCTGGGGCGGCCACCGGCACCGGCGCGGCGGCAAGCGGTCCAGGGGGCGGTTCGCCGTGCCCGCCGGCTTCGAGCAAGGAGCCGAAGACGCGGGATTCCGCGACGGCCCTGGATTCCACCACCACCCCGGATTCGGCGGCGGGCCCGACTTCGGCCCGCCATTTCCGGGCATGCCGGGGTTCCAGGGCCGCCCGCCGCCCTTCGGCCCGGGGTCGCGCGGCTACGGCAGGCGCGGCGGCCGGGCCAAGCGCGGCGACGTGCGGGCGGCGGCGCTGGCGCTGCTGGCCTCCGAACCGCTCAACGGCTACCAGATCATCCAGCAAATCAGCGAGCGCAGCGGCGGCCTGTGGCGGCCGAGCCCGGGCTCGGTATACCCGGCGCTGGCGCAGCTTGAGGACGAGAACCTGATCACGCTGCAGGCCGGCGCCGGCGAGCGCCGTGCCTACGCGCTCACCGAGGCCGGACGGACCTACGTGTCCGAACACGCCGGCGAACTGAGGGCGCCGTGGTCGGCCATGTCGGGCGACGCGGCCAGCGCCGCCGCCGACATGCGCTCGCTGGTCCGCCAGGTCCACATGGCGGCCTTCGGCGTGCTGAGCGCCGGCACCGAGACGCAGCTCGCCCAGGCGCGCAAGATCCTGGCCCAGACCAGGCGGTCGCTCTACCGGATCCTGGCCACCGACGAGGAGGCCGACGCCCAGCCGGAGCCCGCGGCCGCGGAGCCAGAAGCCGACCATGACTAGGCTCGGAAGCAAGGTAAGGGTAAGGAGGTGACCGTGAGCGTTCGAGTTAGCTCTCGGAGCGGCCAGCTCCAGGCAGCGCCGGCCAACGGCGGCGACCGGCCGGTCATCGAGGTTTCCGGGCTGGCCAAGCGCTACGGCGAGGTCGAGGCCGTGCGCGGCATCGACCTCGCCGTGCGCGCCGGAGAGACATTCGGCTTCCTAGGCCCGAATGGCGCGGGAAAGACCACCACGATCAAGATCCTCTGCACGCTGGCCAACGCCACGTCGGGAACCGCGACCGTGGCTGGATACGACACCGCCACCCAGCGGGACGCGGTCAGGCGCAATATCGGCCTGGTCTTCCAGGACACCACGCTCGACGGATACCTCACCGCCGAGCAGAACC
>WNGP01003790.1_pt1 | contig 12670 bp, 9 predicted proteins | sample 5407671 | NCBI WGS metagenome assembly WNGP01 (sample SAMN13153381, study PRJNA577476) | soil metagenome | isolation source: 40 cm soil or saprolite under Garry oak tree replicate 2 | place: USA:California | collected 2016-06-15 | reverse complement strand
GAGGATCTTCCGGACCTCGTGGACCAGCTTCATCTCTTCCCCCGTGTAGCCGCCCTCCACGAACTTGTCGATGTGAGGGATGACATTGAACGCGATCTGGTGATCGAAGAAGCGCGGCGTGATGGATTCGCCACGGGCCCAGGCGAGCGTCTGCTCCCGCAGCTCGTCCACGCCGCCGACGCCCGCCCCCGACACGGCCTGGTAGCTGGTGGCGATCACGCGCGTGAGTCGGCCGGCGTCGTGGAGAGGCTTGAGCGGCATGACGGTGACAATGGTCGTGCAGTTGGGACAGGCCACGATACCCTGGTGACCGCGGAGGGCGTGGGCATTGACCTCTGGCACCACGAGGGGGACCGTGGCGTCCATCCGGAAGGCGCTGGACTTGTCGACCACGACCGCGCCCGCCTTGACCGCGTGCGGCGCGTACTCCCTGGACTGGGCCGAGCCCGCCGAGAAGAATGCGACGTCGACGCCCTTGAAGGCCTCGGGTCCTACCTTCTGCACTCGAATCGACTCGCCCTTGAAGGGGACGCTCTTGCCCACCGACCGCTCGGAGGCGAAGGCGCGGAGCTCCTTCACGGGAAACTTGCGCTCGTCGAGAATCTTGAGCGTGGTCTGTCCCACGGCTCCCGTCACCCCGACTACGGCAATCGTCAGGCCTGCTGCCATATCGCTACGCTCTTCCTCGGTTCACGAGTAAGACTTCTCGACTTCGGCAGAGATGAGGTCGCCCATTTCCTTGGTGCCCACCAGAGTGGTTCCCGCGGCGTGGACGTCGCGGGTGCGGTGCCCCTGCTCGAGCACCCGGATCACCGCGGCGTCGATGCGATCGGCGTCCGCGCCCAGGCTCAGCGAGTAGCGGAGGAGCATGGCCGCGGAAAGGATGGCCGCGATGGGATTGGCGACTCCCTGCCCCGCGATATCGGGCGCGGTGCCGTGCACGGGCTCGTAGAGCCCCACGCGGCCCCCGATGCTTGCCGACGGGAGCATGCCCATGGAGCCGGCCAGGATGGCCGCCTCGTCGGAGAGGATGTCACCGAAGGTGTTCTCGGTGACGATGGTGTCGAAGTGCGTCGGCTTGTGGACGAGAGCCATGGCGCAGTTGTCCACGAGGACGTGCTCGAGGGCCACCTGCGGATAGTCCTTGCCCACGCGGGTGACCACCTCGCGCCAGAGCTGCGAGACCACAAGGACGTTGGCTTTGTCCACGGAAGCCAGTCGCTTCTTCCGCTTCATGGCGACGTCGAAGGCGGCCCGGGCCACTCGCTCCACCTCGCGCGAGGTATAGGCCATGGTGTTCACGGCCCGGGCGCCGCCGTCGGCGAACTCCTCCCGGCCCCGCGGCTCGCCGAAGTAGAGCCCGCCCGTCAGCTCCCGGATGACCATGATGTCGGTGCCCTCGACGACCTCGCGCTTCAGGGGGGAGGCGTCCAGCAGCATGGGGAAGCACTTGGCCGGTCGCAGGTTGGCGAAGAGGTCGAGCTCCTTGCGAAGGCCCAGGAGTCCCCGCTCGGGCTTCTGCTCCTGCGGCAGAGCGTCCCACTTGGGTCCCCCGACCGCGCCGAAGAGGATGGCGTCGCTCTGCTCGCACAGCCGGAGGGTGGAGGCGGGGAGCGGCTCGCCCGTGGCGTCGATGGCCGCCCCTCCGATGAGAGCGGCCTCGAACTCGAAGGAGGCGCCGGTGGCCCGGCCCACCACCTCGAGCACCTTGCGGGCTTCGGGCGTCACCTCCTGCCCGATTCCGTCGCCCCCGAGCAGCGCGATCTTGTGCGTCGTCACGACAGGTCCCCTGCCGGGGTGGCGAGAATGGTCCAGATGCGCGGCGGCGACGGCAGCGCTGCCCGAGGCGTACTCTCACTCAGCCCTCGCCTCGTGACTTCGCCCCTCAGCTCGAAATGCCACGTGCGCTGAGGGCAGCCCTGACGGAGCCGACGAAGCAGATGAGCCATTCTCGCCGTCCCTGGGACCCTAGGGCCCGATCTCCTTGACCTTCTGGCCTCCCGCCGGATGCACCAGGCGGTTGAGCGCGTTCACGTATGCTCGCGCGCTCGCCTCGATCACGTCAGTCGAGCTGCCTTTGCCCGGCACCACGGTGCCGTCGAAGTCCACCCGGACCGACACCTCGCCGATGGCGTCCTTGCCGGAGGTGACGGCGCGCAGCTGATAGTCCTGGAGCCGACCCTTGAGCCCGGTGATGGCGTCGATGGCGTTCAGCACCGCGTCCACCGGCCCGTCGCCCACGCCCGAGTCCTGGAAGACCTCGGTGTCCTTCTTGAGACGCACCGTGGCCGAGGGGATGATGCCCGTCCCGCTGATCATGTGCAGGTAGTCGAGCGTGTACGTCTCGGGCACCTGGGCGATCTCGTCCTTGACGATGGAGATGAGGTCGTCGTCGAAGATCTCCTTCTTCTTGTCCGCGAGATCCTTGAACCGCTTGAAGGCCTTGCCGAGCTCGCCCTCGTCGAGATCGAACCCGAGCTCTCTCAACCGCGCGGCGAGAGCGGCCCGGCCCGAGTGCTTGCCCATGACGAGCTTGTTGGCGGCCCGGCCGATGTCTTCCGGCTTCATGATCTCGTAGGTGAGCTTTTCCTTGAGCACGCCGTCCTGGTGGATGCCCGCCTCGTGGGCGAAGGCGTTCTCGCCCACGATGGCCTTGTTGGGCTGCACGTGCACGCCCGTAATGGAGGAGAGGAGGCGCGAGCTCTTGAAGATCTCCTCCGTGCGCACCTGGGTGTCGATCTCGAAGAAGTCCTTGCGCGTCTTGAGCGCCATCACGATCTCCTCGAGGGAGGCGTTGCCCGCCCGCTCCCCGATGCCGTTGATGGTGCACTCGATCTGCCGCGCCCCCGCCCGGATGGCCGCGAGGGAGTTGGCCACGGCCTGGCCCAGGTCGTTGTGACAGTGCACGGAGAGCACGGCCTTGCCGCTGTTCTTGACGTGCTCCCGGATCTTCATGATCCGGTTGAACCACTCCTCGGGAATGGCGTAGCCCACGGTGTCCGGGATGTTGATGGTGCGGGCCCCCGCGTCGATGACCGCCTCCAGCACCTCGCACATGTAGTCGAAGTCCGTGCGGGAGGCGTCCTCGGGCGAGAACTCCACGTCCTCGCAGTACGCCCTCGCGTGCTTGACCGCGTCGACGGCCGCCTTCAGGACCTCGGCCCGGCTCTTCCTGAGCTTGTACTTGAGGTGGATGTCCGAGGTGGCCACGAAGGTATGGATGCGGGAGCGCTTCGCGTACTTGACCGCCTCCCACGCCCGGTCGATGTCGGCGAGCCCCACCCGGCTGAGCCCGCAGATGATGGGCGCCCCCTCCAGGGTGCCCACCTGCTTGGCGACCTCGCGCACCGCCTCGAAATCCTCGTCCGAGGAGATGGGGAAGCCCGCCTCGATGACGTCGACGTTCAGGCGGGCGAGCTGCCGCGCCATCTCGAGCTTCTCCTGCGTGTTCATGGAAAACCCGGGGGCCTGCTCGCCGTCCCGGAGCGACGTGTCGAAGATGATGATCCGGTCCATCACGTATCCTCCATCGCGCTAGTGCGCGTCCCTGGTTCCCTTCTCGTTGACCATCGGCTGATCCAAGCGGCGGCGCACCCACACGGGGCGCGTGGGACCGCTCAGCAGGTACAGCGAGAACAGGATGAACAGGAACCACTGCGGATGCGTGGCCACGATGAGCACGCCCAGGACCACGAGGACGAGCACCTGGGCGGGGCGGCGGCGCGCGAAGTCCACTTCCTTGAAGCTGTAGTAGCGGAAGGTCGAGACCATGAGGAGGGCGACCACCACCGTGCCCACGCTGATGGCGGCGGCCTGCCAGCGCCCGATCTCCGTCCCTTCCAGGAGCAGCGCGGTGGAGGCGACGATGCCCGCGGCGGCGGGGGTGGGCAGACCCACGAAGTAGCGGCGGTCCGTCACGCCCTGGTAGACGTTGAAGCGCGCGAGCCGGAGGGCGCCGCAGATGACGAAGAGAAAGGCCCCGAGCCAGGCCACGCGGCCGAATTGCTGGAGGGCGAGGGCATAGAGCATGAAGGCGGGCGCGACGCAGAAGGACACCACGTCCGCGAGGGAGTCGAACTCCACGCCGAACTGGGTGGTGGTCCTGGTCAGCCGCGCGACCTTGCCGTCGAGGATGTCGAGGATCATCCCCACGAAGACGGCCACCGCCGCCTCGACGAAGCGGGCTTGCGCGGAGAGCACGATGGCGAGGAAGCCGCAGAAGAGGTTGCCCGTGGTGAGGAGGCTGGGAAGCAGGAAGATGCCCCGCCGCGGATGCTCGCGGAACTCCTGCCAGCGCCGGCGCCGCGGATGGCGCGCGCCGTCCCCGCTCTGATGCTGTCTCCGCCTCACCGCAGCACTCCCATGATGGTCTCTCCGCCCCGCACCCTGTCCCCCACCCGTACTCTCAGCACAGCGCCTCGCGGAACGATGAGGTCCGTCCGCGAGCCGAACCGGATCAGCCCGTACCGCTCACCCGCCTGGAGCTTGTCCCCCGGCCGCACTCGGCACACGATGCGGCGGGCGAGCACCCCCGCGATCTGTCTCACCCCCACGCGCGCGCTGTCCCCCTCCAGGGCCACCGTGCAGCGCTCGTTCAGCTCCGAGGCCTCGTCCCGATACGCGGCCAGGAAGCGTCCCTCCGCGTACTGGACGTCTCGCACGAGCCCCGCCACGGGGGAGCGGTTCACGTGCACGTCGAGGGGCGACAGGAAGATGGACACCCGCGTCGCTCGCCCCACCCAGCCGTCGTCCACGTCCGCCACGCCCATCACGCGCCCGTCGGCGGGGGCGAGAACCGCTCCCGTCACCGCGGGCGGCGTCCGCTCGGGATCGCGGAAGAAGCCGAGGCACGCCAGCGCGAAGAGCGCGAGGGGGGCCGCCGCCCACCACCACCCGATCCAACCCAGGATACACGCGGCCGCCGCGGCCGGGACGATAAAGCGCCAGCCTTCGACGGCGACGGGGAGGCGCACGCGCTCTCCGTCCCGTTACACCCGCGGGGGTTTGATCCAGGACATCATCTTGCGCAGCCGCGCGCCCACTTCCTCGATGGGATGCGCGGCGTCGCGGCGCCGCTGGGCGAGAAAGCCCGCGCGGTGCGCCTGATTCTCCAGCACCCATTCGCGCGCGAACTGGCCCGACTGGATCTCCCCGAGGATCTTTTTCATCTCGGCCTTGGTCTCCTCGCTGATGATCCGCGGCCCCCGCGTGTAGTCGCCGTACTCGGCGGTGTCCGACACCGAGTAGCGCATGTAGGAGAGACCGCCCTGGTAGAAGAGATCCACGATCAGCTTCATCTCGTGCATGCACTCGAAGTAGGCGACCTCGGGCTGGTAGCCCGCGTCCACGAGCGTCTCGAAGGCAGCCTTGATCAGGTGTGAGACGCCGCCGCACAGGGTCGTCTGCTCGCCGAAGAGATCCGTCTCCGTCTCTTCCTTGAAGGTCGTCTCGATCACGCCGGCGCGCGTGCAGCCCACGCCCTTGCCATAGGCGAGGGCGGTGTCCCGCGCCTTGCCCGACACGTCCTGGTACACGGCCACGAGGGCAGGCACGCCCGGGCCCGCGGTGAAGAGATCGCGCATCACGTGACCGGGCGCCTTGGGCGCGATCATCGACACGTCGACGTCGGGCGAGGGCACCACCTGGTTGAAGTGGATGTTGAAGCCGTGGGCGAACATCAAGGTCTTGCCCTTGCCGAGGGTGCCCTTGATGGACTCCTCGTAGATCTGGCGCTGGCTCTGGTCGGGCAGGAGGATCATGATGACGTCGGCGGCGGCGGCCGCGTCGTTCACCGTCATCACCTTGAGCCCGTCCTTCTCCGCCCGGGGCCAGCTCGGCGAGCCCTTGTAGAGCCCGACCACCACGTCCTGGCCCGAGTCCTTGAGATTCAGGGCGTGCGCGTGCCCCTGGCTGCCGTAGCCGATGATGGCGATCTTCTTGCCCTTGAGCAGCCCGAGGTCCGAGTCCTGATCGTAGAAAATCTTCGCCGGCATGACGTGTGCTCTCCTGTGATGGTTAGTCCGCGAACCCGACCACGCGCGGGTCCTGGGCGGCGGGGTTCGAGGGGCGCGGGGGGGCGGTCTTGCCCAGCTTCTCCTCGGCGCGGCGGAGCCGCGTCTTGGGGCTGCGGGCGATGGCGACCTTGCCCGTGCGCACCACTTCCTGGATGCCGAAGGCCCGGAGGAGCTCGAGCATGGCTTCGATCTTGGACTCCTCGCCCGTGACCTCGAGGGTGTAGCTGGCCGCGGTCACGTCGATGACCTTGGCGCGGAAGATGTCCGCGATGCGGAGGACCTCCGCGCGCGCGCTCGGCTCCGCGTTGACGCGGACGAGGAGCATCTCGCGCTCCACGTGCGTCTCCTCGCTGAGGTCGATGACCTTGATGACGTCGATGAGCTTGTGGAGCTGCTTCATGACCTGCTCGATGACGAAGGCGTCGCCCCGCACGACCAGGGTCATGCGCGACACCGCGGGGTCGAGCGTCTCCCCCACGGACAGGCTCTCGATGTTGTAGCCCCGGGCGGAGAAGAGCCCGGCCACGCGCGAGAGCACCCCGAAGCGGTTCTCCACGAGAACCGCGATGGTGTGCTTCTTGATCTCCGGCGCATCGGCCACGGCTAGAACCCCGTCTGGGACTTCGCGGCGCGCTCGCGGGTCTCCCGGCTCGGCGGCGCGAGGATCATGTCGACGTTGGCGCCGCCCGCGGGCACCATGGGAAACACGCACTCGTCCTTGTTCACCCACACGTCGAGGAGCACGGGGCCGGGGGTGGAGATCATCTTCTCGAGGGCGGGCACCACGTCGGCGGGCTTGGTGGCCCGGATGCCCGTGCACCCGTAGGCCTCGGCGAGCTTCACGAAATCCGGGCTCGGCCCCAGATCGATGGCGCAGAACCGCTCCTTGTAGATGATGCGCTGCCACTGCCGGACCATGCCGTGGCCGCCGTTGTTGATGATGACGGTCTTGACGGGCAGCCGCTCCTCGAAGCAGGTGGCGAGCTCCTGGCTGTTCATGGCGAAGGAGCCGTCGCCGTCGATGTTGATGACGAGGCGGTCGGGATGGCCGGCCTGCACGCCCATGGACGTGGGCAGCCCATAGCCCATGGTGCCCAGCCCCCCCGACGTGCACCACGAGCGCGGATGCTTGAAGCGGTAGTACTGGGCCGCCCACATCTGGTGCTGACCCACCCCGGTGACCACGAGGGCCTCCCCGTTGGTCAGGTTGGAGATCTCCTCGATCACGTACTGCGGCTTGATGACGTCGTCCGACCATTCGTAGCGGAGGGGCTGATCGCGCTTCCACTCCGCGATCTGCTCCGCCCACTGCCGGCGCGCTTCCTTGACGGCGCCCTGAGGATACGTCTTCATCTCCTCCCGCACTGCTTCCACCAGCTTGACGAGCACGCGCTTGCAGTCGCCCACGATCGGGATGTCGACCTTGATGTTCTTCGAGATGGACGAAGGGTCGATGTCGATGTGGATGATCTCGGCGGTGGGCGCGAAGGCGTCGACGCGCCCGGTGACGCGGTCGTCGAAGCGCGCGCCCACGGCCACCAGACAGTCCGAGTCGTGCACGGACATGTTCGCGTAGTAGGTGCCGTGCATGCCCAGCATGTCGAGGGAGAGCGGGTGGGCCATGGGGAAAGCCCCGAGCCCCATCAAGGTCTGGGTCACGGGGATCTGGGTCAGCTCCGCCAGCTCGCGGAGCTCGGGCGAGGCGTCGGCGGAGATGGCGCCGCCCCCGACGTAGAGGACGGGCCGCTTGGCCCGGATCATGGCCCGGGCGGCCTTCTTGATCTGCCCGGGGTGTCCCTCGTACGTGGGATTGTACGAGCGCAGGTGCACGCTCTCCGGGTAGTCGAAGCTCCACTCCTTGACGAGGATGTCCTTGGGCAGGTCGACGTGCACCGGCCCCGGCCGGCCCGTGGAGGCGATATGGAAGGCCTCCTTGATGGTCGCGGCCAGATCGTTGCCGTCCTTGACGAGGAAGTTGTGCTTCGTCGCCGAGCGCGTGATGCCGACGTTGTCGGCCTCCTGGAAGGCGTCGTTGCCGATCAGGTGCGTGGGCACCTGTCCGGTGAAGGCGACGATGGGAATCGAGTCCATGAGGGCGTCCTGGAGCGCCGTCACCAGGTTGGTCGCCGCGGGCCCCGAGGTGACCAGGCACACGCCCACCTTGCCGGTGGTGCGCGCGTAGCCCTCGGCCGCGTGCCCGGCGGCCGCTTCCTGGCGTACCAGGATGTGACGGAGACCCTCGAAGTCGTACAGGGCGTCGTAGATCGGCAGTACCGCCCCCCCGGGCAGGCCGAATACGATGTTCACGCCTTCACGCTTCAAAGACTCCAGCACGATCCGCGCTCCAGGAAGCTTCACAGCGTTACCCTCCTTCGTTCTCGTGCGCTCACTACAGCAGCCCCGCCGAGGCGAGGCACTCCTTGATGTCTTCGATGGCATCGCCGTCCGGCGTCCCGAGGGGCGCCCGGCACGGCCCGCCATAGAAGCCCTGCAGGTCCAGGGCGGCCTTGAGCCCGCCGATGCCGAATCGTCCGGCCACTCCCCGGTCCGCGAGCATCATGCGCGCGGCGATGGCCTTGGCCTCTTCCCATCGCCCATCGCGCGCGAGCCCGTACACCTCGCACAGCTCGCGGCCGGCGATGGCGCCGAGGGCGAGGACACCGCCCGAGGCTCCGATGGGCAGCGCGGGCAGCAGCGCCGCCGCCGAGCCCACCAGCACGTGGAAAGTCTTCGGCGTCAGGTGGATGACGTGGGCGGCCTGGGGAATGTTGCCGGAGGAGTCCTTGATCCCGCACACGTTCGGGTGCTCGGCGATGCGCGCGACGGTGTCGGGCTCGAGATTGATCCCGGTGTTGAGCGGGAAGTTGTAGAGCATGACGGGGATGGGCGAGGCCTCGGCCACCGCGACGTAATGGCGCACCTGCGCTCCCGCCTGGGCGAAGCCCTTGGTGAAGTAGTGCGGGGTGATCACGATGGCCGCGTCCGCCCCGATCTCCGCCGCGCGCTTCGTCTGGCGAATCGTGTGAAGCGTGGAGTTCGCGCCCGTCCCGGCCAGGAAGGCCTTGCCGCGAGGGATCGCCTCGCGGGCGGCCACGAGCACGGCGTCGCGCTCGGCCTCCGAGAGCATGGGAAACTCGCCCGTGGAGCCCAGCACGACGTAGCCCGCGAGGTCCGTGGCGTTCCACTTGGCCAGGTTCGCCTTGAGCCGATCCGTGGCGACCTGGTCGCCGCGGAAGGGCGTGGGCACGGGGACGTACACGCCGTGGAAGTCACGCACGCGGGCGGCTCCTGGGCGCGCGACCGGACGCGTGTCCTTCCGCGCGTCGCGGTTGCTTGATCTGGGCATGCGCGGACGCGAGCCAGGCGATGGGGACCATGTAGGGAGAGCACGAGACGTAGTCCATGCCCACGTCATGGCAGAACTCGACGGAGGACGGCTCGCCTCCGTGCTCTCCGCAGATGCCCACCTTGAGCTTGGGCACAGTCTTGCGGCCGCGCTCGATACCGATCCTGATCATCTCCCCTACCCCTTCCTGGTCCAGCACGGCGAAGGGATCGCTGGGGAGCAGCTTGTGCTCCAGGTAGAAGGGCAGGAACTTGCCGATGTCGTCGCGGCTGTAGCCGAAGGTCATCTGGGTCAGATCGTTGGTGCCGAAGGAGAAGAACTCGGCGTGCTGGGCGAGCTCGTCCGCGATCAAGGCCGCCCGCGGCACCTCGATCATGGTGCCGACCGAATGACCGACCTTGACGCCCATGTCGCTCACCGTCTGCCGGGCGACGCGCTCCGTCATCTCGCGCGTGAGCTTCATCTCCTCGACGGTGCCCGTGAGCGGGATCATGATCTCGGGAGGCTCGACCCGCACGCCCCGCTTCGCCACCTCGCAAGCCGCTTCCATGATCGCGCGCACCTGCATCTCGTAGATCTCGGGGAACGTGATGCCGAGCCGGCAGCCCCGGTGGCCGAGCATGGGGTTGGCCTCCTGGAGAGCCTCGATGCGCGCCCGGATGGCGCCGAGCTCCTGGTGCCGGGCCGGGTTGATGCCGAGCGCGTCGAGCCGCGTGTACTCCTCGAGCACTTCCTTGTACTTGGGAAGGAACTCGTGGAGGGGCGGGTCGAGAAGCCGTATGGTCACGGGAAAGCCGTGCATGGCCGTGAAGATGCCGATGAAGTCCTCGCGCTGGAAGGGCAGGAGACTGTCCACGGCCTTGCGGCGGGCCTGCTCGTCACGGGACATGATCATCTCGCGGACGATCGCGATGCGGTCCGCCTTGAAGAACATGTGCTCCGTGCGCACGAGGCCGATGCCGACCGCCTTGAATTCCCGGGCCTTGGCGGCGTCCTCCGGAGTGTCGGCGTTGGCGCGCACCTTCGTCGTGCTGACCTTGCCTGCCCATTCGAGGACCTTCTCGAACTCCGGGGAGAGCGTCGGGTCCACGAGGGGCAAGGCGCCCATGACGACCTCGCCCGTCGCGCCGTTCAGGGTCACCACCTGCCCCTCGCGCACCACCGTCCGTCCCGCGCGGAAGAGCCGGCTCTCCTCGTCCACCACCACGTCGCCGGCGCCCACCACGCAGCTCTTGCCCCAGCCGCGCGCCACGACGGCCGCGTGAGAGGTGAGCCCGCCGCGCGAGGTCAGCACTCCCTGGGCGGCGTGCATGCCCGCCACGTCTTCGGGGGACGTCTCCGCGCGCACGAGGATCACCTGCTCCTCGCGCAGCGCCATCTCCACCGCCTTCTCGGGATCGAAGACGACCTTGCCGACGGCCGCCGCCGGGGTGGCGGCCAACCCCTGAGCGATGGCCGTGTACTTGGCCTTGGGGTCCACCGTCTTCACCAGGAGCTGGTTGAGCGAGGAGGGCTCGACGCGAAGGAGGGCCGTGTGGATGGACTTCTCTCGTCGTTCCGACGACTCTTTTATCCGGCGATCGTCGAACAATCCTTCCTTCAGCATCTCCACCGCGATGCGCACGGCGGCGCCGGCCGTCCGCTTGCCCGAGCGCGTCTGCAAGATGAAGAGCCGGCCTTCCTGCACCGTGAACTCGATGTCCTGCATGTCGCGGTAGTGGCGCTCGAGCCGGTCCTTGATGGCCACGAGCTCGTCGTAGACCTTGGGCATGCTCTCCTTGAGGGCGGCGATGGGCTGCGGCGTGCGGATGCCCGCCACCACGTCCTCGCCCTGGGCGTTGACGAGGAACTCGCCGAAGAACCGCCGCTCGCCGCTCGACGGGTCCCGCGTGAAGCACACCCCCGTGCCCGACGTCTCGCCGAGATTGCCGAAGACCATGACCATCACCGTCACCGCGGTGCCCCAGTCGTCGGGGAGCCGGTGGATGCGCCGGTAGTCGACGGCCTTCTTGGCGAACCACGAGTCGAAGACCGCAGACACGGCCAGCCGGAGCTGCTCGACGGGGTCCTGCGGGAAGGCCTTGCCCGTGCGGGCCTGGACGAGCCGCTTGAACTCCGCCACGAGGGCCTTGAGCGGCTCGCGCTGCAGGTCGGCGTCGGACCGGGCCCCCGCCTGGGCCTTGGCTCGATCGAGAAGCTCGTCGAAGGCGTGGCGGTCGATGCCGAGGACCACGTCACCGAAGATGGTGATGAAGCGGCGATAGCAGTCCCAGGCGAAGCGCTCGTTCTTGGTCCAGCGCGCGAGCCCCAGCACCGTCCGGTCGTTGAGACCGAGGTTGAGGACGGTGTCCATCATGCCCGGCATGGAGGCGCGGGCCCCCGAGCGCACGGAGACGAGGAGGGGCCGCGCGGGGTCTCCGAGCTTGAGGCCGACGGCGGCCTCCAGGCGAGCGAGCGCCGCGAGCACCTGCTCCCAGAGCCCCGCCGGGTGCTTGCGTCCCCCCGCCGAGTACGCCGCCCAGGCCTCGGTCGTGATCGTGAAGCCGGGCGGCACCGTGACGCCCAGGTTCGTCATCTCCGCCAGCTCGCAGCCTTTACCGCCGAGCAGATGTCGCAGCGCGCTCGACCCCTCCGCCTTCCCGTTGGCGAAGGCGTACACGTACTTGTGTCGGCGAGCACCGCTGCTCGGAGACGCCGTCCGCGCGCCCTTGCGTACCCTGGCGTGTGCCATTTCCTCGACCCCCTCGGTCGGGCGGCCCGGTCTGCAGAGAAAGAAAGGCAGGCCCCGAAGAGGCCTGCGTTATCCGGTGATGGTATGCGACGGCAGGCTCGATGTCAACAAATATGTTGCGTGACAGGCACTTACGAGACTTTACGCGGCCCCTTGCTCCGTGCCTTGACGGGACGAGCGCGCGTGAAGCTCTCGCTTCCGGTGACAAGTTTCTCGACAGCCTCCAGATGGGTGCGCATCGCTCGATACGCCCCCGCTTCGTCTCCGCGACGTATTGCCCGGAGCATGCGCCGGTGGTCGTGATGCGAGCGCGTGGGACGGCCGGGCGTGAGCAAGCTTTCCTCGCGACTCTGGGAGAGTAGATCCAGCAACGCATTGACGATTCGGACGATGGCGCGGTTGTGTGCGGCCTCGGCGATGGCGGCGTGCAGGGCCGAGTCCTGCGCCATTCCCGTCCGCCCCTGGGCGACCTCGCGCGCCTGCTCTTCGAGGATGCGCTCCATCTCGCCCACCTCTTCGCGGGTGGCCCGCCGCGCGGCCAGCGCGGCGATGGCCGGCTCGAGGATGCGACGCGCCTCG
>WNGP01003789.1_pt1 | contig 12671 bp, 10 predicted proteins | sample 5407671 | NCBI WGS metagenome assembly WNGP01 (sample SAMN13153381, study PRJNA577476) | soil metagenome | isolation source: 40 cm soil or saprolite under Garry oak tree replicate 2 | place: USA:California | collected 2016-06-15 | reverse complement strand
TACAACCCAAACGAGTACCGCATCCGCTCCACCCGGCTCGAGGTGGGGGTGGATCTCGAGGGGACGCACTTCGGCGATGCGCTGCTGGAGCGGCCGCTCGATCTGTCGCCCACCAATCACAGCCGCGTGGTGGTGCCGGTGCGGTTCGAGTGGTCCGGCGTGGGCGCCGGCGCGAAGGCATTGCTCACGCGGCGCGCCGTGGCGTATGGTCTGACGGGCACGGTATTGTTGGACACGCCGCTCGGAGACCAGCGGGTGACCGTGCACGGCAGCGGGAACGTGCCGTTGAAGCCCTTCATTCGGTGATACCGACGAGGACACCGGGTGCGGCGCGGTCGAGCCGGGGGGCGACGACGATGCGAACGGCGGCGCCCGCCAACATACCCAACGCGGCGGCCACCCACTCCAAGGCGGGGGTCGCGACCAGTGGCGTGAAGACGGGCGCGCCCGCCAGTCCAGTGGCCAGGGCCGCCGCGGCGAATAGGGCATCGCCCCGGGTGCGCATCCAGAAGCCCACCGGCGCAAACAGCCCGCCTACCCAGACAGCGCCCAGCAGCACCCGGAGCCAGGGGGGGAAGACCTCGGGGTACATCAGCAGCGCCCAACCGCACCCCACCGCACAGCCGAGACCGGACGTGCTGCGGCCGTTGCGCGCGATGCCGTAGTCACCCTCCTGGCGCGCGCCGCCCCGTGTGACGGTGATATCGAGCGTATCGCCCGCGCCCACGTGCTGCAGGGCGCTCACGAGCCGGATGTCGGGCTGGTCGAACCGCAACTCGGTGGCCAAGGCGCGAAAGCGCAGCACCAGGTCATCGCGGTCAGGACCGAGTAACACGATCTCGCGCTCGTGATCGTCGTAGATGGCGAACAGGGCGGCCAGGGCCGGAGTTCGCGGCCCGGCGACGGCGCGCACGCGCAACGCGAATCCCTGCGCCGCGGCGAGCCGATCACGCACCAGCCGGGAATCCGGGATCGGTCCGGGCGTGACCGGCAGCCCGGAAAGTGTCGCGTCGAGTACGCGGCCGCGGTACAGCTCCAGATGCGCGAGGCTGGGGGTCCATTGACCGTAATACGGCGCATCGGGAAAGGTTGGAGTGAGCAAGATGCCCGTGGCCCAGCACGCGGCGGCGGCGGCGAGGGCAGCAGTGCGGGACAGGCGCGCGGCGCGCACCGCGGACGGCAGCAACCACAGAACGGCCGTCCGCGTGACCAGCGCGCCGAGCGTACCGCCGAGCGTGTTGGACAGCACGTCGCCGAGACTCGAGTCGCGGCCCGGAATGTAGAGCTGCGCCAGCTCGATCGTGGCGGACAGGAGCGCCGCGCTGAGCGCGCAGCGCGAGAGGCTGCGTACGTGCAGCGCGACCGCCGCGCCCAGCGGAACGAACAGGATGATGTTGAGCAGCACGTCACTCGTGGCATGCTCCCCGCACGCGATACAGCTGATGAATCCTTCGGGCTCGTGCCCGGGGAACGGCCACAGGGTGGCTAGCAGGATGGGCAGCAGCGCGGCGGCGAGGAAGCGCGTACGGGCGGGCGGCAGCGGCATAGGGGCGTAAGGTAGCACCCCCGCAAATCCCGAGCGTGTGGCAGGGCACGCTCGGGCGACTTATCACCCGGGGTGGGCTGCTACATCACGAAGTTAAACAGAGACCAAGACCAGCAATACCGGGCCTGCGCTGCGCGTCAAGTGCGAACCACCTCCGGAAGGCCTGACGATCCTTCGTCATCCAGATCGTGATGCCAGTGGTGCCGTGGGTGCGCGAACGTGGACTCAGCGATCGCACCGTAGTCCATGAGTGTCGGTGTTTCGTAGAGCTGTTTCATCGGGCCTCCTTGCCTAAGTAGGACGACTCCGGGGGTTGATCAAGCCTTACAAAATCGATCACCCGCGGCACACTTCCACCACGCGGGCGACGGTCTCGGCAAGCGCGCCGAGTTCCGCCGGCCGATACAGGTTCCAGGTAGGGACGGCATCAGCGAGCTGCGTCAGTTGAGTGAACGATCGAGCCCGTGCGGCTTGGGTCGGCAGGTGGAAGCCGAGGGTCCACAGGTCGCGAATCGCCGTCGCCACGGGCGCGCGCTCCATGGCGATACCGCTCGCGGATTCCCTAAGGAACACTATCGCCGTAATGGGAACGGGCGCGCCACTTCCTCTGCGGTCTGCGTCTACCGCGATGTAGACCCGGCTCGGTCGAGTAGCGACGATGTGTGTGCCCTGCGGCGGAGAGCCGTCATACACGTCCGGCCGGATGCGCAACAGCGCCGGGCCCGGGAGCAGGGTCAGTTCAGGATCGAGCCGGCAGCAGGCGAGATCCTCGCTCAGCACGCGGAACCCGAGCCGGTGAAATGCGAGGGCCAACGTCGTCTTGCCGCGGTGGTGCGGGGCGGCAAGTAAGACAGCGCCGGCGTCGGTTTCCACCGCCGCTGCGTGGAGCGGTACGTCTCCGCGGTGCATAAAGCAGAGCGCCGCAGGCGTAGTCCACAAGCGCTGCTCGCGAGCGAGATGGTCGTCGCAAGCGGGCATCTCGATCCGACCGGCTTCCGGATCGATTCGGTACGCACCGATGTCGGTCGTCCAGAATTCGAAGCCTTGATTCAGCTGGTACAGCGTGCCCCGCACTTTCCCGCCGAGCCCGGCCAGGGGCCAGTCCGCGCAGGGGGCGGTTGCGGGTCGCTGCGCCGGCTCCGACGCCACGACGACGTCGAGGGGCTCGCCGCCGCCGCCCGATCTGAGGAATCGCAGGGGAGCTCCGCACCGAACCCGGAACCCAAAGCTGGCGGCGGCACCGACGCTGGCGTCGCCGTCAACCAGGCGCGGCAGCCATTCCGTTCGTGTGGACGTCATCCTCATTCGGTTCGTGGCGGCGAGACTACTGGTCGGTCCCATCGGTCAGCTCGATGAGTCCCTGGTCGGCAAGGCGCTGCAGCAACGCGAGGACGTCCCGCTCGCAGCGATCGGGTTCCACGTCGTACTGTCGGACGATCGCATCGCGGATGTCCGCGACGCGCGCCGGTGTTAGCAGCAGGTTCCAGACTTGCGCACCGACGCGATCGAGGCCGTAGTACCTCCCCGTCCCCAAGCTCAGAACGACGACCTCGCCCGCGAGGTTGGAGGATACTTGGTCCTTGGCCGCAACGACGACCGAACTGGTCGTGACAGCGCCCGGGGCTTTAGCTGATGGCACGGCTCCTCCTGATCCTTGGCATTCGTGCCTCCGCCTTGTGCAAAGAGCCTGCCCGCTGCTGCTGGGTCGTTCCTGAGTTCGCAACCAGTTGCCCAGGTTCACGTTACCCTCCCGGCTCGTCGGCGCGACTGGAGCGTCGCGGGGCTGGAACGTTTGGTGGCGGGCGGCGACACCTTCGTTACAAGCGCAGCGGATCGGGTTTCAACCTCACTTCGAGCGTTACAAAGGGGTTCATAGCCAAGTGTTCCACTCCTGCCACAATCGGCACGGTCACGGCCACGTATCACCTCCCCCCGGCCAAGGGCGTTGTTATTATTGGACCTAGAACCTTGTACGAACGGGGGCTCAGCGGCATCAGAACTCTCATCGAAGTTCAACCTCCTGTAGAGCGGGCTTTTCTCGTCGGGGCGCCCCGCAAGGGGTCCGCCGAAGCCACGCAGGTCGACGAGCATCTGGAGGAGCTCGGCCAGCTCGCCGATACTGCCGGCGCGGCCGTGGTCGGACGGACCTTTCAGCGGATCGAGGCCCCCACTCCCAACTTCTACCTCGGGCAGGGCAAGGTCGAGGAGCTGAGGGGGGTGCTCACCCGCATGGGGTCCACGCTCGTCTTGTTCGACGAGCCGCTGTCGCCGGTGCAGGGGACGAACCTCGAGCAGGCGCTCGCGGTGCGGGTGATGGACCGCACCGAGGTCATCCTCGACATCTTCGCGACCCGCGCCCGGTCGGCCGAGGCGAAGATGCAGGTGGAGCTGGCACAGCTCGAGTATCTGCTGCCGCGCCTCACCCGCATGTGGACCCACCTGTCGCGTATCCGGGGCGGTATCGGGCTGCGGGGTCCGGGTGAGACCCAGCTCGAGACGGACCGCCGCGCCATCCGCCGCAAGATCTCGGTGCTCAAAAAACGGCTCGAAGATGTAGCGGACCATCGCGCCAATCAGCGCCAGGGCCGGCGGCCGTGTCCCAGCGCCGCGCTGGTCGGTTACACCAACGCGGGCAAGTCGAGCATTCTGCGGGCGCTGTCGGGCGACGACATCTTCGTGGAAGACCGGCTGTTCGCGACTCTCGACACGCTGACCCGCGAGGTGGAGGTGGGCGGCGGCTACCGGTTTCGGCTCGCGGATACCGTGGGGTTCATTCGTAAGCTGCCGCATCACCTCGTCGCCTCGTTCCGGGCAACGCTCGAAGAGGCGCGCGCGGCGGATCTGCTGTTGCACGTTATCGACGCGGGGCATCCGGCGTGGGAGGAGCAGGTCGAGGTCGTCGAGAGAGAATTGCGGATTGCGGATTTGGGATTGCGGATTGACAAAGAAAGGCCTGAGCGCAAGCGGGTGATCTACGTGTTCAACAAGGCCGACCTGCTGCCTGATCCTGGTGGGTTTCTCGCCCAGGTCCGAGAGCGGTATCCCCACGCGGTACTCACCTCGTCTATTCCGCAATCCGCAATCCGCAATCCGCAATTGGGCGGGGTCGACGGGTTGCGGACCGTGCTCCGCACCTCCGCCCAAGCGCTCCGCCCCACGGCCACGATCCGCGTCCCCATGGGGGAGGGGAAATTGCTCGCCGCGCTGCACCGCGACGCCGAGGTCATGCGGGAGGCGCAGGTGGACGGTGTCGTGGAGGTTACCGCCCGGGTAGAGGCCTGGCTGCTCGGCAAGCTGCGGCGCCAGGGCATCGAGGTCGAGATCGCTCCCTGAAGCTGCAGTGTTCCAAGCGGATACGCTGGAGGCTCGAGTGTCCGCGGCGGTGTTGATCCAGGTCACGGCTTTCCCTTCCTTATCCTGCCTACGTTGATGGTGCAGCACGCTGCTCAGAGCAAAGCCGCCGAAAGGCGGTGACGCAGAGCCACGGGGCTACCGCAGCACACCGCCAAGCCCGCCGGGCCGCCAGCGATCGACACGGGTCGAGCGTTGGTGGCCCGACGGGCTTTGTTCTGGCTGGGGGGATTCCCGATGGCCTTTCCGCACCGGCATCCACTGAGGCTTATCGCGCTCGCGGCGCTCACGGTCGCCGCGGCGGTCGGTGCGTGCGAGCGCGCCACCACGCCGATCGGGCCGCCGGCGGCCGTCGCGTCGGTCGACGTCACGCCCGCCACGGCCACCGTCCAGGCCGGTCAAACCGTGCAGCTCAGCGCCACGGCGAAGGATGTCAACGGGCTTCCGCTCTCGGGTCGCACGATGACGTGGGCGAGCAGCAACACGTCGGTGGCGACGGTGAGCAACGCAGGCCTTGTCTCAGCCGTCACTCCTGGCTCGGCAACGATCACGGCGACAAGCGAAGGCACAAGCGGCACGTCTTCCGTCGCGGTGTCCAACATCCCCGTTGCCTCCGTGGACGTCACGCCCGCCACGGCCACGGTCCAAGCTGGTCAAACGATGCAGCTCACGGCCACTCCGAAGGACGCGAATGGCGCCGCCCTCTCTGGCCGCGCGGTTTCCTGGTCGAGCAGTAACACTTCCGTGGCGACCGTGAGCAACGCAGGCGTTGTCTCAGCCGTCACTCTTGGCTCGGCAACGATCACAGCCACGAGTGAAGGGAAGAGCGGCACGTCGTCGATTACGGTGACCAACATCCCAGTGGTGTCGGTGGATGTGACGCCCGCCACGGCCACGGTCCAGGCCGGTCAGACCGTCCAGCTCACGGCCACTCCAAAGGACGCAAATGGCGCCGCCCTTTCTGGCCGCGCGGTCTCCTGGTCGAGCAGCAACACGTCTGTGGCGACGGTGAGCAGCTCGGGGCTCGTCTCAGGCGTCACTCCCGGCTCGGCCACGATCATGGCGACGAGCGAAGGGAAGAGCGGGACGGCGTCGGTCACGGTCACGCAGGTCCCGGTCGCGACGGTCTCAGTGAGCCCGGCGACGGCCACGGTCCAAGCTGGTCAAACGGTGCAGCTCATTGCCACTCCGAAGGACGCGAACGGCGCCACGCTCTCCGGCCGGACGGTCACCTGGTCGAGTAGTAACACGTCCGTGGCGACGGTGAGCAGCTCGGGGCTCGTCTCCGGTGTCACGCCGGGCTCGGCTACGATCACGGCGACGAGCGAAGGGAAGAGTGGGACGTCATCCATCACGGTCACCAACATCCCCGTCGCGACGGTGTCGGTGAGTCCTCCGACGGCTTCGATTCAGCAGGGCCAGACCGTGCAGCTCACGGCGACGCTCAAGGACGCCAGCGGCAACACGCTCTCCGGTCGTACAGTCACTTGGTCGAGCAGCAACATATCCGTGGCGACGGTGAGTAGCTCGGGGCTGGTCTCCGCGGTCACTCCGGGATCGGCGACAGTCACCGCCGCGAGTGAGGGCAAGACTGGCACCGCCAGCATCACCGTGACGGCGCCGACTGGTGGCTCGCAGTTCCGGCACGTGTTCGTGGTGACTGAGGAGAATACCGACTACGCGGACGTCATCGGGAGCTCGGCGATGCCGTATCTCAACGGCCTGGCGCAGCAGTATGGGCTCGCGACGCAGTACTACGCGAACACGCACCCGTCGATCGGCAACTACTTCGAGCTAGCGACCGGCCAGATCATCACGAATAACGACAGCTATTCGACCATCGTGACGGTCGACAACATCGTGCGCCAGCTTTTGGCCGCGGCGAAGACGTGGAAGTCGTACGCCGAGGATCTCCCGTCGGTCGGCTACACCGGGGGGGACGTCGGGAACTACGCGCGCAAGCACAATGTGTTCGCGCTGTTGTCCGATGTCGTGAACGACGCTACGCAGGTGAGGAATCTGGTGCCGTTCTCGCAGTTCGGCACCGACCTGGCGAACGGCACGCTTCCCGATTTCGTGAACATCGTCCCCAACCTCTGCAACGACGCGCACGACTGCTCGCTCGCCACAGCGGACGCGTGGCTGCAGAGCAACATCGACCCGCTGATCAAGAGCGCGACGTTCCAGCAGGATGGGTTGCTGATCATCGTGTTCGACGAATCGGGCGGCGACAACACCAACGGCGGGGGGCGGATCGTGTGGGTGGCGGTGAGTCCCAAGTCGAAGCCGGGGTATCAGTCGGCCACGCTCTACCAGCACCAGAGTAGTTTGCGGTTGATTCTCAAGGGGCTGGGGGTGACGGCGTTCCCGGGCGCGGCGGCGAGCGCGCCGGATATGGGTGAGTTCTTTACGCCGTAGGCGTGACGGATCTTACGTAAGTGAGGATAAGAAACAGGCCCGACGGGGTCGGGCCTGTGTATGCTCTCGTTTGAGCGTGAGCCTCAGCAGGCTGTAGCCTCAGGTAGCGCAGACGCTCCCGGACAACTCGCCCGCCCAGTCCAAGTGAGCACAGGCGACCCCGCCTTTGGTGGCTTGCGAGTTCCCCACCGTGATGCGAAAGGTCCGAGCGGTGATCGAGCCGTGGTCAACGAGCTCTGGCGTTTCGTAGCTGGCCCTCATGTCCTTCCTCCTATGGTGTCCTATCGTGTTATCGGCTCGCCGGGTGTCAAGAGCCGAATGCTTCGAGTACGCGGGCCACGGTCAGGTCGAGGCTGGCCCGGGAAAGCGGGCGCCGGAGATTCCAAACCGGCACCTTGGTGAGCAGGTTGGTCAACTGCGTGAAGTTGCGGCGCAGCGAGTCGTCGCCCGGAATGCGAAAGCTGAGGGCCCAAAGATCGGGCAGGGCATTCACGCCTCCGATCTGCTGCAGTAGGACGCCATCGGTCGATTCCTGGAGCAGGACGATCGCGCGGATCGGCACCGGCGCACCGGCTCCCCTGCGCGCTTCATCGAGCTCGAGGTAAATCCGATCCCGGCGCGCAAATACGAGACGCGTACCGGCTGGGGCAGCACCGTCATACATGTCGGGCCGCAGCCGCAGCAGGGCAGGACCGGGGAGTATCGCGGGCTCTGGCGCAAGTCGGCAGCACGCGAGGTCTTCGCTCAGGACGCGATGGCCGCTCCTGTGAAATGCCAGCGCCAGCGTGGTCTTGCCATGGTGACCGGGGGCTGCCAACAGCACCGCCCCATCGTTTACTTCGACGGCAGCTGCATGCAGCGCCAAATCGCCCCGGTACGTGAAACACAGCAGCGCTGGGAGCCCAAACAGCCCCAGCTCCCACAGACTCGCCGCCGGGTCCTTCGTGAGGTGGATCGTGCGCGTGCGCGGATCGATCAGGCACGCCATGCCACCGGCGATCCGCAACTGGTACCCGTGCGCGTGGCGGTACAGCCGGGCACGGAGGTCGCGGCCGTCGTCTCGCAGGTCCCACTCAAGCAGCGGGGGATCGTTCGGCAGGTCCGTCAACTCCCCGTTGAGGTGCACATCCAGCGTCTCCACCCCACCACCCCTCCTCAGGAATCGGAGGGGCTGAGATGAGCGTACCTGAAAGCCATAGGCCGAGCCGGGGATACTCACCATCGGCTCAGGAATGCATGAATCAGCGCAAGGTCCTTGGCCCAGACCCAATCGAACAGCCCCAAGTCTGCACGCTCGAGCCGTGCTGCGAGACGCCGATAGTCGACGCCATCGATTCCGTGTCGCGGCTCGATGAGAAACCGCCGTAACATCGGGTAGTCCACTTGGGCTGAGACGTGATCATCGAACGCGGTCTTATCGCGGCGCTCGAGGACGGCATTCGGGATCCTGCCCCCGAGCAGTCTTCGCATCAGCGTCTTGGAACGGAGGTCGGGGAACTTGTGCTCGGCCGGAAGGCTCAGGAAGAACTCCCAGAGATCCACGTCCGCGAAGGGGTAGCGCACGGTGACGCCGTTCAGCCGGGCGCAAACTTCATCCGCCTCCAGTGTGATCGTCGAGCCCTGGAACGCGAGAAGCTGTAGGGCAGACCAGCGGGAGCGGCTCGGCGGCAGGAGATCAAACCGACCGGGCACTTCGTCGAACTTGCGCGGCTCGATCCAATCGGGCGCGAACCTGGGTCGGTTGAGACGCCGCGCTCGCAGGTACCAGTTGGCCAGCCCTCCTGGAACGAACGCCAGCAGCAACTCGCGTACGATCGCTTTCCATGACGTGCCACGACGCCGCTCGGCGGAGATCAGGTTGAATAGGGCCGAGACCTTGCCGTGCGTCAGCAGGTGTCCGAGCAGATGGCCCCGGCTGTCGACCACGAACTCGGCGAACTCGCCCGTGAGAACATTGCGATACCCGAGCGCTCGTGCCCGGGCGTAATTCTCGTTCAACCCCGGAACGGAAATCACCGGAGCCGGGCCGTCCAACAGCACACACCAACGTTGCAGATCGTCCAGGGATCGCGCCTGCGGCACGAAGGTGTGCAGCTCGATGCCGAGCTCGGCGCTGGTCAGTTCGATGTAACGGGACTCGTCCACTCTCGGGAGATCAGGAAACACGGCGGAGAGCGCGGCGATCGGTCTGCCCGCGAGCGCGCGATGCCGAGGAGCGGCAAACGCGGCGACAGCAGTGGAGTCGACACCGCCGCTCAGTGCAATCACATCGTCGCCGCTCATGCTGCGTGCGACGGCCTGTTCGAACAGCTCCGCGAATCGGTGGGCGGTATCGTCGGGGCCGAGGCGCGACGACTCCAGGAGGTCTTCCGGTTGCCAAAAGCGCCGCGCTGTCGCCGGACGGCCTGGGCCGGCGGTCAAGGTCGTTCCCTGCGGCAGCCGCGACACACCCTTCAGCGCGCAGGGAGTGTCCGCGGGCAGGCGGTTGTAGAGGATCCGTTCGAGCACATCGAGGTCGGGAGTGGGCGCCAGATCCGCCCCCGCTAGGACTTGCTTGGCCTCCGTCGCCGCGAAGAACGCTTTCGGATCGTCGCGGTAGAACATCGGCTGGAACCCCACATGATCGCGAAAGCACCACAGCGAGCGCCCGTCAGTTACGATGCCGGCGAAGGGCCCGCGCATGCGATTGGGTGCGTCGGGCCCGAATGCCTTGAAGGCACTCACGACGACGTCCGCTGCCGCGGGCGATGCCGGAGGAACGCCCAGGTCGGTCAGGGCTCGCGCGAGCTCGGTCGCGTTGTCGAGGTGGCCCTTGAAGGCAGCCGTGACTGGCCCGTCGCGCGAGATCGCCGCGTCCACTGTGCCCGGCTGGTTGCTCACCCCCAACACGCAGTTTCCGCAGACCCGGACCGTGATGCAGGAGCCACGATGCGGTGCGGCGGCGAGCATGCGGCGGGCCAGCGCCGGGTCTGCGGGGCTGGAGCGGCCCAGAATCGCGATCACGACGCCGTTCCGTGAGGGGTCAGGTGTGGGTCTGCCGGAAGCGGTGGCAGGGGTGCGTAAAGAGAGAGGTCGCTCGAGTCTCCCACGACGATGCACCCATCGCTTTCGACCCAGGCGTGCGCGATGAGGCCACGCGCCTCGTCCTTCATCACGCCGATCCGTACGTCGGCAGGGTAGCCGTGCTGGATGAACAATGCTTCAGCGGCAAGTGCTTGGACGAGACAAGTAGAGGAGGGGACCACGCGCCGACCCAGCGACACCGCCCATACCAGTCGGTGCCGCGAGGGCCGGGGGCCGCGTCGCGCCGCGGAAGGCCGCGCCGTTTGGGCCAGCAAGCGCCGGACGAGTCTGAAGGGCAGCACCCACAACGCGACTCGCGTGGCGCCGAGCCAAGAGACAGCCTGGACGAGCAGCGCGCGGTCTGCTTGCGACAGACGCAAGAACTTACGAATCGATCCCATCGCTCGCAGTGTCGAGGACAACGTGCGCTGAGCTGGTGCATCGGTGACGTCGTGGCGGCGCGGTCTATGCAGTCCCAGGCTGCAAGTTCTCTGCCTTCGGACTTCGCGCTCGCGCCAGTCGGCAAGTAGAATCGGACTGTTGCGGGTGTGTGACATTGTGCGCTCACAAGCGGTCGCCTGAGGGACAACCCCCGCCCCACCCTAGCGGCGGCTGATGAGCTGATTCTCGAAGAACAAAAACTCAATGCCAGTCCCGAGGAAGGTGTCGAGCGCTTCCCGCGGGGTGTTGACGATCGGCTGCCCCTTGACGTTGAAACTGGTGTTTAGGACCATCTCACGTCCGGTGACGTTCCCCACAGCTTGCAGCAGCGCGTGAAACGCTGCGTTGTCGCGCGCCGAGACCGTTTGGACCCGGGCCGAGCCGTTCACGTGTGTGATGGCGGGCAGCTGTTGGCGGAATGCTTCGCGGACGTTGACCGTCATGATCATGAACGGCAGCGCCGTGTTGGGCGCTACCTCGAACCAGCGGTCGACCTGCTCGATGGAGACGGCCGGTGCGAACGGACGAAAGGCCTCCCGCATCTTCACCATGGCGTTGATACGGTCGCGCATCTCGGGATGGCCGGGATCGGCGAGGATACTGCGGTGTCCCAGCGCACGCGGCCCGAATTCCATGCGGCCCCGGTACCAGGCGATCACCCGGCCGTCGGCGATCAGGCGGGCGGCGGCCGCGCACGTATCCGCGAGGGTTGCGAACTGCTCCACCTGAACGCGATCGCGGTAGTCCGCGAGCACGGCGTCTACCTCCGCCGGCGCATACCCGGGACCGAGGAAGGGGACCGGGAGCCGCTCGTTCCGGAGCTCCCCGGCGGCCGCCGAGCGGTACAGGGCTGCGCCGAGCGCGCTGCCGTCGTCACCTGCGGCGGGCTGTACGTACACGTCGTCGAACGTCCCCGAGCTTAGGAGCCTTCCGTTGGCCGTGCAGTTGAGCGCCACGCCCCCAGCCAAGGCCAGACGCCGCTGTCCAGTCACACCCGCGTAGTGTCCGCAGAGGTGCAGCATGGTGCGGTCGAGACATGCCTGCAGGGCCGCCGCCACGTCGCGGTGCACGTCGCTGATCTCCTGCTCTGGGCGCCGCGGTGGCACCAGGTGCTCGGTCAGGTACGCGCGCGTCGCGCAATAGCGCTCGCGTTCCTCCCGCGTGCCGTTGGTCCGCAGCAGCGGAATCCGGAGCGCGCCGTCCGGTCCCAGTTGCACGGCGTCCTCGAAGAAGCGACGAAACCGTTCCGGGTCCCCGTAGGGAGCGAGTCCCATGATCTTGTACTCGTCGGCGTTGAAGTCGAAGCCCAGGTGCAGCGTCACGAGCGAGTAGAGCACACCGATTGAGTCCCCCGAGGGGATCTGAGCGATCCGGTGGAGACACCCGTCTTGTGCCCGATAGACGGTCACGCTCTCCACCTCTCCCATGCCGTCGATCACCATGACCAAGCACTCATCCCATCCCGACGTGTAGTATGCGCTGGCCGCGTGCGCCAGGTGGTGACCGACATGGTAAAGCCGCGCCGGCGGGAAGCCGGGGAAGTCGCGCGCCACGAGGGCGAGCAAAGCGTCGCGAGAGTACACCGTGCGATACAAGTCACGTGATAGGGGGTTCGCCGAGTACAGGCCTCGATAGGGTGCGTAGTCGAAGCCGTGGGCGAGCTCGTCGATCTCCTGGATCGCGAGCCCGGCCTCGGCGAGACAGTACGCGATCGCGCCGCGAGGAAAGTCCCCCGTGTGCTTGCGCCGGCTGATCCGCTCCTCGGCGACGGCCGCGACAATGCTGCCATCGACGACCAATGCAGCGGCCGAATCGTGACCCTGGGAGATACGGTACTCCCGCTCATCGAGAC
>WNGP01003788.1_pt1 | contig 12672 bp, 11 predicted proteins | sample 5407671 | NCBI WGS metagenome assembly WNGP01 (sample SAMN13153381, study PRJNA577476) | soil metagenome | isolation source: 40 cm soil or saprolite under Garry oak tree replicate 2 | place: USA:California | collected 2016-06-15 | reverse complement strand
TCCACCATCCAGGCGTTGCGGATCAGCGCGCCGTAGGTCCGCGCCCAGCGCGTCGCGCTCACGGCACCTCCGCGAACGCGCGCCGGATGATCTCCTCGATTGGTGGGTCCGAGATGGACAGGTCCGCGACCGAGAGAGCGGCGAGGAGCCGCGCGCTCGTCGCCGCCGCCGCCTCGCGCGGCACTTCGACCACGGCGTTGGGGAAGTGAAAGTCGAGGACCGTCCCGAAGGTCGCGAGCGCCTCGCGCGTGACCCCATCCCCCAACACCAGCTCGAGTCGCTTGGTGCGCGCGATGCGGGCGACGAGCGCATCGAGCGCGCCGTCATACAGGAGCTGACCGCGGTTGATCATTAGCACCCGCGACGCGAGCGCCGTGACGTCCTGCATGTAGTGCGACGTGAGCAGAATCGTCGCGCCGTGCCGCTCTCGGTAGACCCGCAGGAACTGGCGGATCCCCTCTTGCGCTGTCACATCGAGTCCGAGCGTCGGCTCGTCGAGGAAGAGGATCGACGGCCAGTGCAGCAGCGCCGCGACCAGCTCACACTTCATGCGCTCGCCCAGCGACAGCTGGCGCACCGGCTTGTCCACCACGGAGTCCAGCTCGAGCAGCGCTACGAGCTCGCCGAGCCGCGAGCGGTAGTCGGCGTCGGGGACGTCGTAGATCACGCGATTGAGCCGAAACGTCTCTTCCGCCGGGAGGTCCCACACGAGCTGCTGGCGATTGCCGAGCACGAGCGCGATGCGGCGCTTGAAGGCCGGGCCCCCGCTCCAGGGTGTGAACCCGGCCACCTCCGCACGGCCGGCCGTGGGGTAGAGCAGGCCGGTCAGCATCTTCAGCGTCGTCGTCTTGCCCGCGCCGTTCGGGCCCAGAAACGCGACGATCTCCCCCCGGTCCATCCGGAAGGAGACGTCTTGCACGGCCCGCACCTCGCGGTAGCGCGGGCGCAGCAGTGCGCGCACCGCGCCGCCGAGGCCGGGATCGCGCACCTTCACCTCATAGGTTTTCGACAGCCGGTCGGCGACGATCGCCGCTGGGTCCGCCATGCACGAAAAATGCACTGTGGGTTGTAGGCGGCGCGCGGGTTATTGGGCAAAATGTGCTAAAAAATGTGCTAAATCGGTCCCGTGGCGGCTGAGTAAGCCGCTGGTTAGCTTAGTGTTACCGGGTAGGTGGGCGCGGCAGCCAGCGCCCTAAGCCCGTCCGAGAGAAGCTCTCGGCCCAAAAGGAGATTCACCACTCGCAGTCCGAGGGTCCCATCCGCACGGTGCGGCTGGGTGGTGAAAAACCTTTTTGAGTCGAGGGCTTCGCTGTTTATGGGCACCGCGTACCAATGGCCGCTGACCCCCTCGCCGCGCTCGACACCATCCCGCTCCCGCTAGTTCCGGCGGCTGTCCTGCGGCTCGCGGGTCGCCTGCTCGCGACCGCCGCATCCCCGGCCGACGATCAACCGCTGACCGTCACCGAAACGTGCGAGCTCCTCAAGGTGAGCCGCCGGTGGTGCTACCGGCACGCGACCGCCCTCGGCGCGGTGCGGTTGGAAGTGGGCGGGGAGGGTGCGCTATCATGTGGTAGGGTGCGCTATCATGTGGTAAGGTTCGGCGCTGGCGCACGGAGGTCTTTGATGCAGTTCCTACGGTTCGGTCTCCCCATCGCATTGCTCCTGCTTGTCACCGCGTGCGGCACCATGGGATGGAAGCGGGTCGAGCTGACGCCGCAGTCTCTAGGTGACCATGTTGCGTGGGTCTGGACCCACGGCCAGCGTTTGGAGTGGCGCTCGGTGGTGATCACGGCCGACTCAGTGACCGGCACCCAGTGGACGCGTTGCCTTCTCCACTGCCAGCGCGCTCTTCCCCGGGCTGACGTGGACTCCATCGTGCTCAGCCACCCCGTGGGGACCGTCGCGGACTACGCTGGCTTGGCCGCCCTTATTGGTGTCGGCTTGTATTTGCTGACACGACCCGAGTTTCACTGACCCTCTAGGCGGCCTCTCAGCTCGACGGTTCACTTGTCGGCACCACTCTGCCGTTATGCGGCCTTGCTGCTGGATCGTGGTGCTGGGGTGCGACCGCGCTCCTACCCCCGGGCCTGTTGGGTGCCCCTATGTCCTCAATCTCGCGCTTCTCTCTCCGTCCCGACCCCGGCTGGACATCGGCGACACCCTGACCATGCACGTGAAGGCGTGGGCGCCCGTGGGACGCGAGTGCCTGCCCCCGGACACGACCGCGGCAGGCGTGTGGTGGTGGTCGGAGCCCGCCGAGGTCGCAATCGACTCGACCACAGGACATCTGACCGCCATGCGTCCCGGGTTCGGAGCGATCTTCCTTTCGGAGAGGGGGACGACGGTGCCTTGGGTCTAACCGATGTCGGCGTCTTTGAGCCACCCGGTGCGGACAGCGTCGTCACCACCGTCCGTAACTTCACTGGGGACAGCGCATGGGTGGTCGTAGAAGACGCCACCGGTGCAGTACAAAGGGCGCAAACCGTCGGGGCGCGCGCCTCCACATGTTTTGTCACGCCCTTGTCAGACAGCGTGCACTACAGTGTCACGATTCGTCCACCGCCGCCACCGGCGGGCTCGGACTCGACGATGGCGAAATGGCTCACCCATTCCGGGCTGGCATTCAATCACACTTGGCAGATCGTCGTCGATTCCACCGTCGTACAGTCGGTGCGGACGGTAACCGTCGGCCTCTTCGCTCTTAGCCCCGACCCCGGCAAGGGCTGCTAGCGCTCGCTCGGACGGCGCCCGCTGGTGCGCGGTGCGTCACCTTGTCATCTTCCGGCTGTACCGCTAGTGCGGAGTGTCCCGTGGCACCGCTTCGCTGCCCCTCGGTCTTGCTTCTGGCCCCTTGGCTAGCGCTGCTGGGATGCAACCAAAGCCCCGGCCCCGTTGCATGCGGCTTTGTGGTCAACCTCGCGCTTCTCCAGCCGTCCAGCCCCCGGCTGAACATCGGCGACACGGTGACGATGCATGCGACGTGGGACCAAGGCGTCGCGCGCCAGTGCTTGCCGCCGGATACGACGGCGGCGGGCCTTCGCTGGTGGACGGATAACGGCGTCGTTGCGATCGACTCAATGAGCGGGCGCGTGACTGCGCTCCGCCCCGGTGGCGGGGCGATCTTGCTCTCACCGGTTGGGACTTACAACGCTGTCCTTGGTTCGACCAACGCGGGCGTACTCTATCCACCGAGCGCGGACACCATCGTCACCATCATTCGCAACCACATCGGGGACAGCGCATGGGTCGTCTTGCAGGACGCGACCGGGGCCGTGCAGCAGTCGCAGACCGTGGGGCCCCGCGACTCCACCTGTTGGGTCACGCCTCTCTCGGATAGCGTGCGCTACAGTGTGACGATTCGTCCCCCGCCGCTACCGCTGGGCTCTGACTCAAGCATGGCGCGATGGGTCACGCCGACGTTCGCTCACACGTGGTTCGTCGACGTTGATTCTGTGGCGGCGCCGAGGCCCGGCGTGACGGTGACCCTTGGAGCCATAAGCCCCGACCCCGGCAAAGGCTGCTAGCGCCGCCTCACTCGTCGTTAGCACTCTCCCAGACGGGCACGCCCGCCCGGCGCGTGGTGCGGGGCGCCTGATTCGGCTGTGTCAAACGCTGTGTCAAACCACGGGCGTCGAGTGACCGCTGTGACCCAACCAACGCCCGGTATTGTGCTCACATGCGCCCCTACGAGTCGGCTGGCGTCACCCACGCGCGCCCGAAAAATGCATCGTGCGGCTCCCCGGCGCGCGGGAACCGCTGTCCCCCCTCCCCTCTCGAACGGAGGCTGTTGCATGGCGACGACACTCCCCACCCGGCCACTCGGCACGAGCGGCCTCGAGATCACCACCGTTGGCTTCGGAGCCTGGGCGGTCGGCGGCGGCGGTTGGGCGTTCGGGTGGGGCCCGCAGGACGATACGGCGTCGCTCGCCGCGATGCGCCGCGCCCTCGAGCGGGGCATCAACTGGATCGATACGGCGGCGGTCTACGGCCTGGGCCACTCCGAGGAGGTCGTAGGGCGACTGTTGCGCGAGCTGCCCGCGAGCGAGCGGCCGCTGGTGTTCACCAAGTGCGGTCTCGTCTGGGACGAGCGCAACCGCATGGCCGAGGCGACCCGCGACCTCCGCCCCGCATCGATCCGGCGCGAGGTCGAGGCTTCCCTGCGGCGGCTGGGCGTGGAGCGGATCGACCTCTACCAGTTCCACCGGCCCGACGAGCTCGGCACGCCGGTCGAAGACTCCTGGCGCGAGATGATTCGGCTGGTCGAGGAAGGCAAGGTCCGGGCGGCCGGCGTGTCGAACTTCGACGTCGCGCTGCTCGAGCGCGCCGAGGCGCTGCGGCACGTGGACTCGCTCCAGCCGCCGTTCTCTCTCATCCGGCGTGAATCCGCGCGGGACGTGATCCCGTGGGCGGCGCGTCATGGGACGGGCGTGATCGTGTACAGCCCGATGCAAACGGGCCTGCTCACGGATGGATTCACGCGGCAGCGCCTGGCGGCGTTAGCCCGCGACGACTGGCGCAGCCGCGGGGTCGAGTTCCAGGAGCCGAACTTGAGCCGCAACCTCGCGCTGCGCGACGCACTGCGTCCCGTCGCCGCGCGGCACGGCAGCACGGTGTCCGCCGTGGCGGTCGCCTGGACGCTCGCCTGGCCTGGGGTCACGGGCGCCATCGTGGGTGCACGCACGCCCGAGCAAGTGGACGGCTGGGTCGGCGCGGCGACGCTCGAGCTGACGGAGCAGGACCTGGAGGAAATCGCGGCTGCCGTGCAGCGCACGGGGGCCGGATCGGGGCCGGCGCGCCCGGCGGCGACCGCGGCACGTTGAACGACTGGCCTGGGCACTCGCCCGGCGCCATCTTTCGCGTCTCGTGACACGCATTGGGGCGGTGGGGCGGGCGGCGCCGGCGTGGCTGCTCCGGGCGGCCGTGCTCGCCGCCGTTTACGTCGTCGTCGCGAAGCTGGGCCTACGCTACGCGTCGATCGGGCAGTCCATCTCCCCCGTCTGGCCGCCCACGGGAGTCGCGCTCGCCGGGCTCGTCATCCTTGGCCCGCGCTACTGGCCCACGATCTTCCTCGGCGCCTTCGTTGCCAACGTCACCACACCCATCCCGCTCGGCGCCGCACTCGGCATCGCCTGCGGCAACACCGTCGAAGCCGCGCTCGGCGCGTATCTGCTGCGCGGCCACGCTCCGGGTGCGGCGGCATTCGTGCTCGACAACTTGGACAGCGTGCGCCGCTTGGTGGTCGTCGCGGCGCCTCTGGCGGCTGTGGCGAGCGCCACGACCGGAGTGACCTCGCTGGTCGCGAGCCACGCGCTCAGCGGCCAGCCGTTTGGGCCGGCGCTCCTGACCTGGTGGGCGGGCGACTATGTCGGCGCACTCGTCGTGACCCCGGTGCTGCTGGCGTGGCAGCATCGGGCGAGCGCTCCGCTCGACGGTCGTGAGGCGCTCGAGATCCTGATCGTCATGGGTGCGACCCTCGTCGCGGCCGGGTTCGTGCTCGGAGGGCTCGTGCCGCCCGCGTTCCTCCGGCCGAGCGACTACCCCTACTTGCTGTTCCCCTTCGTCATCGCGGCGGCGCTCCGCTTCGGACCGCGCGGCGCCTCGGCCACGACGCTCGCCGTGGCGGGCGTCGCCGTCGGCTACGCGGTGCGTGGCGGCGGACCCTTCGTGATGCAGACGGTGCCGAGCACGGATGCGTCGCTGCTCCTCTACATCGCCATCCTCGCGGTCACGGGGCTGACCCTGGGTGCGGTCGCGGTGCAGCATCAGCGCGCCCAAAGCGCCCTGCAGGATGCGAACGAGAATCTCCGCGCGGCGGTTCACGCCTCTCCGCTCGCGATCTACGCGGTCGACCGAGACGCCATCGTACGCGCCTGGAATCCGGCGGCGGAAACCCTGTACGGGTGGCGCGCCGACGAGGTCATCGGGCGGTCGCTGCCCATTGTCGCCAGCGACGCCACCGACTACGGGCGACTGCGCGAGCGCGTGCTGCGGGGTGAGGTCATCCGCGGCGCCGAGATCACCCGCCGTAAGAAGGATGGATCGCCCCTGACCGTCAGCCTGTCCATCGGCCCCCTCCACGACACGGCCGGACGGGTCACGGGCATGCTGTCCGTCGCCGCCGACCTCACCGAGGTGCGGCAGCTCGAGGTGCAGTACCGGCAGGCGCAGAAGATGGAAGTCGTGGGTCGCCTCGCTGGCGGGATCGCGCACGATTTCAACAACCTGCTCACGGCGATCCTCGGGACGACGACCCTCTTGATGGAGAGCCTCGACCCGGGCTCGCCGGCGTCGCTCGACGCCGCGGAGATCGTCAAGACGGCCAGGCGCGCGGCCGGTCTCACCCAGCAGCTGCTGGCCTTCAGCCGGCGGCAGATGCTCGCCCCACGGGTGCTCGACGTGAACGCGCTGGTGGCCAACCTGGAAGTCATGCTGCGCCGGCTGATCGGCGCAGACGTCGCCCTGCACACCCGCCTCGCTCCCGAGCCGGCGGTGGTGCGCGCCGATCCCGGCCAGCTCGAGCAGGCCATCGTCAACCTGGTGGTGAACGCGCGCGACGCGATGCCGTCCGGCGGCACGGTGACCGTCGAAACAGCGACCGTCGAGCTCGATCCGAGCTATGTCGAAATGCACGCGCCCGCGCAGCCGGGGTCCTATGTGCGGCTGGGCGTCTCGGATACCGGCGTGGGCATGGACGCGGCGACGCGGGCGCACCTGTTCGAGCCGTTCTTCACGACCAAGGAGCCGGGCCGCGGCACCGGCCTCGGCCTCGCCACGGTGTATGGAATCGTGAAGCAGAGTGGCGGATACATCTGGGCCTACAGCGAGCCGGGACACGGCACGACGTTCAAGATCTATCTGCCCCACGTCGGCGCGGCGCCGGACACCCTGGCGGCGGGCGGAGCGGCGACACCGGCGTCGGCGCTCCGTGGATCGGAGACGATCCTGGTCGTCGAGGATGAGGAGAACGTGCGTCGCTACACCCAGCGCGCGCTGGAAGGCCTGGGCTACACGGTGCTCACCGCTGCCAACGGCCCGGAGGCGCTCCGCCTCGCGGCGGCGCACGCGCGCCCGATTCACCTGCTGCTGGCGGACGTCGTGATGCCGGGGATGAACGGGCGCGAGGTGGGGCGGCACCTGTCCGCCCGTCGCCCGGAGATGCGGGTGCTCTACATGTCGGGATATGCCGCGGACGTCGTCCTGCAGCAAGGGCTGCTCGAGCCGGCCCTCGTCATCCTCCAAAAACCCTTTACGCCCGACCTGCTCGCGTTGAAAGTGCGCGAAGTGCTGGACGCAAGCTCTATGGCCGGCCCGCCCGCTCGCCAGCCGACGCAAACAGTGTCCGGTACTGGCCGTAGCCTTCCGCTTCGAGACGCTCCACCGGAATGAACCGCAGCGCGGCGGAGTTGATGCAGTAGCGCAAGCCCGTGGGGGCAGGCCCGTCGTCGAACAGGTGGCCGAGGTGCGATTCGGCGTGCGCCGAGCGCACCTCCGTGCGCACCATGAACAGGCTGTGGTCCGTCTTCTGCGTGACGTTGGCCGGCTCGAGCGGCCGTGTGAAGCTGGGCCAGCCGGTCCCGGAGTCGAACTTGTCGAGGGAGCTGAACAGGGGCTCGCCCGAAACGACGTCCACGTAGATGCCCGCCTGGTGATTGTCCCAATACTCGTTGCTGAAGGGCCGCTCGGTGGCTTCGTGCTGGGTCACGGCATACTGCTCCGAGGTGAGCGAGCGCTTGAGCTCGGCGTCCGCCGGCTTGTGGAAGTGCATCGCGTCCCATCCTTTCCGTGTCGTGGCGTCCGGCTGTTGAGCCCCGAGCCCGGCAGCCAGCGCACCGACGAGGACCACGCTCGAGACCAGGACCTTCGCGATCATAACGCCGCTCCGGCTCACGATGACGTACGCTGGTGACGCACGGAATGTGGCGAGGTGCGACGCCTTAGTGAAGGCCGCGCCGCATTAGAAAGGTCTCATGCCAGCGGCCGCTCGTTGCCGCGGCGCGGCGGCTGGCCGTAGCTTAGCGGCGTGCAGATCCTCGTGGTTGAAGACGATCGTGACCTGCGGCGCTTCCTGAGCAAGGCCTTCCGCGAGGAGGGCTACGGGGTTGCCGAAACCGAGTCGGGCGACCGAGCGCTGGATCGGGCGTTGGACGGTACCTATCACTGCATCATCCTCGACGTCATGCTGCCGGGGCGGGACGGATTCAGCGTCGTCGAGGAGCTGCGCCGGCGCGGCGTGTTCACGCCCGTGCTGTTGCTCACCGCCAAGGACGAGCTCGAGGCGCGGGTGCGCGGGCTCGAGGGCGGTGCGGACGACTACCTCACGAAGCCATTCGACCTCCCCGAGCTGATCGCGCGGGTCCACGCGCTGATCCGCCGGGCCGAGCTGCGCCACAAGGATGCGACCCTCAAGGTGGGCAACATCCTGCTCGACCCGCTCACGCGGCGGGTCACGCAGGACGAACGCATCGTGGACTTGAGCCCGCGGGAGTTTTCGCTGCTCGAGTTCCTGATGCGTAACGCCGGCCGGACCGTCTCCCGCTCCCGCATCGCCGAGGCGGTGTGGAACTACAAGTTCGATCCCGAGACCAACGTCGTGGACGTCTACGTCAATTACCTCCGGAAGAAGCTCAGCTTCGCGGGACAGTCCGCGCCGATCCGCACAGTGCGCGGCAGCGGCTATCGGCTGGAAGCATCGTGAGCGAGCGCCGCCTCGCCACGGTCCTCACGACCCGCTTCCGGCACGTCTCCTGGACGGCGCTCGCGGGGTACGCCGGGCTGGTCGTGGCGATGTTCGCCATGGCGGGGGAAGCCGTGCTGCGTCGTTCCCTCGAGCACTCCGCTGCGGTGATCCAATCGCTGCTCGGCGCCTACACCGACTCCGCAGGCGGGCCGGGGAGCGTGATGCCGGCGACCCTCGCCGAACAGCTCGTCGGGATGGGCGGCCAGGTGGTGATCACCCGCACGACGACCAACGCCGGCGGGATGCACGAGGTCTACTTCTTGTCGCCCGGTATGCCCGCCAAGCGGCTCGAGGGCATCCCTGCGACGGCCTCGCCCGACGACGTGCGTCAGGTGCTCCTCGCCGCCATCGCCGCGCGGGCGCGCTGGCGCTACCGCGCCCTGCACCGCTCAGCGGGCCCCTTCGACATCTATGTCGTAGCGAGCCGGGAGCCCTATCTCGTGGCTCTCGCCGCCGTCGCGGGAGCAGCCGCCCTCCTGTTCCCGCTCGCCGCCTTGGGCGCGGGGCGCGCTGCGCGTCAGGCGGTCGCGGCGGCGCTGGGTCCCCTCGAGCGCGTGGCCGCAGAAACGCGCGCCATTGGGCCGGCGGAGCTCGGCCAGCGGCTCTCGAGCCCCACCGGACAGGTCGAGGTGACGGCCCTCGCCGAGAGCGTGAACCGCATGCTCGAGCGGGTGGACCGCGCGCACCGGGCGCTCGAGGCCTTCACCGCGGACGCCAGCCATGAGCTGCGGACGCCCCTGACGTTGCTGCGCGCGCAGGTGCAGTGGGCGCTCGTCGAGGGGCGCGCGGAGGCCGATGTGCGCGACGCGCTGATAGCGATGGAGCGTGAGCTCGAGCGCACGACCAAGATGGTGGAAGAATTGCTGCTCATCGCCCGCGGCGAGAACCGCCGGCTGGCCTTGGCGCACGCTCCGTTCGATTTGAGCGCGGTCGTGGAGGAGGTGAAGGAAATTACGGACGCCATGGCGGTCGGGAGGGACCTCGTCGTACGGGCCGACGCCCTCGAGCCGAGCCAGGCCATGGGCGACGCCGACCGCACGCGTCACATCTTGCTGAACCTGGCCTCCAACGCCGTGCGCTACACGCCCGGCGGCGAGATCGCCTTCTCGGTCCGGCGCAACGCCGGCCGCGTGGGGGCGAGCGTGCGGGACACCGGGCCCGGGGTCGCACCCGAGCACATCGACCGGATCTTCGATCGGTTTTTCCGAATCGATCAATCGCGCAGCCGCGAGTTGGGGGGCACTGGGTTGGGGCTCGCCATCGCGCGCCTGCTGGCCGAGCTGCAGGGGGGCGAGATCACGGTCGAAAGCGCTCTCGGCGCGGGAAGTACGTTCACCGTCTGGCTGCCAGCCCTCACCCCCGCACCACCACCCTAAACGCAGAACGTGGAACGCGGAAGGCGGAACAGAGGGCACAGTTCCGCGTTCCTCGTTCCGCGTTGGGGAGGTCGGGATGGGCAGGAGGATTACCGCGCCGCCAGGCCTGCGACGGAGCCGGGCATATTGCCGACTACGCCGACCGCCTTCAGTTGGCCGTCGGACTCCACCCGCAGGGCCACGATGGGCCCGCTGCTGCGCAGCTGGTACAAGTATCGGCCGTTCGCGCTCAGAGCCAGATCGAGATTCCCCGCCCCCACCATGGCCGTCACGCCGCCGGCGTCGAGCAGAGTCAGCGCGCCGTCCGTGCCCACCGCGAACCCGGAGATCGTGCCGCTGTGCGCGTTCGCGGTGTACGCAAACCGGCCGTCTTTCGTGACCACGAGCCAGCAGGGTGCGTCTTGGTGCGTCGACACGGCGCCGCTCGCAACGCTCAGGCCACCGTTGGCACCGAGCACGTACGATGAGGCCGTGCCCGCGGCTTCGGAGACGAACACCTCATCCCGCAGGCCGAAGAAGAACCCGAACGGCGTGCCGCCCGCGGAAGCCGTGGAGGTCGGGCCGCTCGCCACGCCATCGGCGCCGACGGCGTAGACATCGACCTTGTTGGTGTTCTTCTCCGTGACGATCAGCCAGCGGCCGTTGGGACTGAACGCCACCTGCGCCGGCCCCACGCCCGGACCGGAAAGCGCCTGCGTCGAGCCCGCAATGGGCGTCGCCCCGCCGGCGTTGTCGAGCACGAATCCGGTGATGGTACCGTTCCCGCCCGCGTTCAGGACATAGAGCAGCTGGTTGTGAACGGTCACGCTAATGGGCAGCGTCCCGCCGGAGGAAACCCGGCTGGTCAGGGAAAGTCCTTCCGGGCTGACGCGGAGGATCGAGACATCGTTGCTGCCGGCGTTGACGGCGAACAACCAGCGCCCGTCGTCACTCAAGGCGAGCGCGCCCTGTGAACCCAGGCCGCTGCCCGTGCCGGTCCCACCCGTCCCGACCGTTCCCGCTGCCGTGAGTGTGCCGTCTGCGGCGCGTTGAAAGATCGCGACGGCGTTCCCCGCGACTTGGTTCATCAGCGTGTACACGGCGCCCGGCGCGTCGGCCGCATCGGCCGCACTCGCGCGTAGCGCCTCGACCCGCGAGGCAGCAGGTCCCATGATGCGATCCTGGGAGCAAGCAGTGACAGCGGCCAACGCGAGCGCGATGGTTGCGATTCTGTGAGTCATATGCGAACCCCCCGAGAGAGTGTGATGTGTGTCTGTTACGGTGTTCGGAAGGTTCACTCGCGGCCTGCATTGCGGACCTACCCGGCGCGCCATATGAGAGGCTTCTCATGGTCCTCTCACACATGTCCGAAACGCAAAACGAGGGCGCGGCGTTGTTCCGCCGCGCCTCGTTCCCTCGGGCGCACACTCAGCCCGTCCCTTAGGGTCGGTGACTACCCGACTGGCCGGGGTTGGTCGGCTTCTTTGAAGGAGAAGCGGGCACGGCTGGTGTCGCCGGCTTCGCCGGGCTAACCGGTGTGGCGGGCGTCACCCGCGTGGCCGGAACGGCCGGCGTCGCCGGCGTCACCGGCCGGTTATCAAGCCCCACCGCCTCACCGCGAAAATGCGTGGCGCTGTGCGCCGCGACCATCGCCTTGGCGGTATCGGACGCGTGAGCGTTCGGAATATCCTGCGCGGCGAGCAGCGCCGGAACGGCCAGGGGCACCGCCAGCAGCATCAACCTGCGAATCATGTCCTACCTCCAGCATGGGGGTGCATCAGCCCGACAGGCGGGCTGCCCTGAAGAGTCCCCGAAGCCCCCCCAGGTCACACCCCGACGCCCCAACCTATTCCCCTGAGGCCGGATAGCCGACGGCTACAGATTGCCGAGGAACTTAAGGAGAATGCCGCGCTCCCGGTCGGATAGTGCGAGGAACCGGTCGCGGGCAGGGGCCGCCTCTCCGGCGTGTAGCGTCACCGCCTGCTCGATCGTCGTCGCGCGCCCGTCGTGCAAGAAGGCGCTCACGAAGCGCAGTCCCATCAACGGCTCGGTGCGAAACTCCGCGGTATCCGCCAGACCGAGGCAGATATCGGCGAGGTCCGGGCCCATGTCGTGCAGCAGGAGGTCCGTGAAAGCGGGCACGATCCGGTTGCTGAGCGCGTGCACCGGATTGGCACCGGTCGTGAGCGCCGGCACGTGACAGGTCGCGCACCCCACCTGCGTGAAGATGCGCTGGCCTCGCGCCTGGCCGAGCGCGGACCCGACCGGCGACGGCGGAGCGAGGAACCGTACGAATGCATCCGCGGCATCGAGGTCTGCCGCAGAGAGCTCCGGCTCGGGCGTCGGATCGACGCCCGCGGGCAGCGGATTGCCTCCGACGGTCTGCTCGGTTGGCGACTCGGGATTCGTAATCCCCATTTCCATGACGAACGCCCCCGCGGTGAATGCGCGCAGGTTGGAGACCTGCGCCTTACGACCGAAGCGACCCACGTGCCCGTCGGCGTCCCGGTTGGGACGTCCCGAGATGCCGTCGCTTCCGCTCGCCTGCGCATCGGCCAGCGCCAGGATCTCGGCCTCGGG
>WNGP01003783.1_pt1 | contig 12681 bp, 10 predicted proteins | sample 5407671 | NCBI WGS metagenome assembly WNGP01 (sample SAMN13153381, study PRJNA577476) | soil metagenome | isolation source: 40 cm soil or saprolite under Garry oak tree replicate 2 | place: USA:California | collected 2016-06-15 | reverse complement strand
TGCTTTCTTCTACGTGGGGGACGCGATGGTGGCCAGCCAGTCGGCGCTGATCGTCGAGGCCGCGAGGGCGAAGAAGCTGGCGACCATGTTCCACCAGCGCGAGACTGTCGCCACGGGGGCGCTTGCCAGCTATGGCGTGAGCTACCACGAACTGGGCCGACTGTCGGCCAAGCACGTCCAGCGCGTGCTGCTGGGGGCCAACCCCGGAGAACTACCCGTTGAGCAGGTTGACAGACTCTACTTCGTCATCAACCTCAACACCGCCAAGGCCCTCGGATTGACGATCCCTCAATCGCTCCTTCAGCGGGCGGATGAGATCATCCAGTGATGGATCGGCGCACTTTCCTCGCAGGCATGGGTGCGATGCTCCTCGCCGCGCCGCTCGCCGCCCAGGCGCAGCAGGGGAAGGTCGCTCGAATAGGTTTTCTGTCGCCGGCCTCCCCTTCTGACGCAGGTGGCAATCCCAGCGACTTGGCCGTCTTGTTCGAGGCCTTCCGGGAAGGCCTGCGCGAACTGGGCTATGTGGAAGGTCAGAACCTCAAGATCGAGTCCCGATGGGCGGAGGGACATTACGATCGGCTTCCCGGCCTCGTGGCCGACCTGGTCCGTCTCAAGGTGGATGTCATCGTGACGTATGGTACGCCGGCAGCCCAGGCGGCAAAGCGAGCGACCGGCACGATTCCCATCGTCATGGCGTTGATCATTGATCCTGTCGCGAGCGGGCTCGTCACGAGTCTCGCGCGGCCAGGCGGGAACCTCACCGGGCAGTCCATGATGTCGCCCGACCTGGTCGGGAAGCAGTTCGAGATCCTCAAGGAGCTCGTCCCCAAGGTTTCTCGGGTGGCCGTCCTCCACAATCCGGCCAACCCGGGCAACGCGCCCCAAGTGCAACATGCGCAGGATGCGGCCCGGACCCTGGGCGTGCGGCTTCAACTCCTGGGGGCGAAAGGTCCCAGCGAGATCGACAGCGCCTTCGCCGCGATGACCAGCGAGCAGGCCGGCGCGGTCATCGTTCTCGTAGACGCCATGCTCCAAAACAACCGAACACGAATCAAAGACCTCGCGGCCCGGCACCGTCTGCCGGCGGTCTATGGGCTGAGCGAGTACGCGGAGGTGGGTGGCCTTTTGACCTATGGGCCGAACCGTCTCGACATGTTCCGGCACGCCGTCACCTACGTCGACAAGATTCTCAAGGGCGCCAAGCCCGCTGACCTGCCCGTCGAGCAGCCGACGAAGTTCGAGCTGGTCATCAACCTCAAGACCGCAAAGGCGCTCGGGCTGACAGTCCCGCAATCGCTGCTCTCGCGGGCGGATGAGGTCATCCGGTGATATCGCGGCGGGGCATTTCTCGCAGACGCTGCTGCGGGCCAGAACCTCGCGGCCGGCCGAGCCGGGCCGCCCAGGAGGGAAGCGCATGCTGCAAGGCCTGATCATGGACATGCCGCTGATGATCTCGAGCGCCATCCAGCACGCCGCCGAGTTTCATGGCGGGACCGAGATCGTCGCGCGCGACGTCGACGGCACCATCCACCGCTACACGTATGCCGAGGCGCACCGGCGAACCAAGCGCCTGGCGAACGCGCTCGGCCGGCTCGGGGTGAGGCCGGGTGACCGGATCGGCACGCTCGGCTGGAACACCCATCGCCACTTCGAGCTGTTCTACGGCGTGTCCGGCTCGGGCGCCGTGCTGCATCCGGTGAATTCGCGGCTGTTCGCCGACCAGATCGTCTACATCGTCAACCACGCCGAGGATACCTGGCTGTTCATCGACGCGGCGACCCTGGCGCTCGCCGAGCAGCTGGCGCCGCGGCTCAAGTCGGTGAAGGGGTTTGTCCTGATGGCCGAGCGCTCCGCCATGCCGGGCAGCACGACGCTCGAGCCGCTCCTCTGCTACGAGGAGCTGCTCGCCGCTGAATCCGACGACTACGAGTGGCCGCAATTCGACGAGCGCAACGCGTCGTCGATCTGCTACACCTCGGGCACCACCGGCGACCCGAAGGGCGTCGTGTACTCCCATCGGTCCAGCGTGCTCGTGGCGATGCTCTTCACCGAGTGGATCTATCGCGGCAGCCGGAACGGGGCGATGGAGACACTGATGTCGCTCGCGCCCCTGTTCCACGCCAACGGCTGGTACTTTCCCTACACCGCACCCATGACCGGCTCCAAGCTCGTGCTCCCCGGCCGGAACTACGAGCCGGCCATGCTGTACGAGCTGCTCGAGGGCGAGCGGGTCACCATCACGTGCGGCGTGCCCACCATGTGGCTCATGCTCACCGACTGGATGACGCGCGAGGGCCGGACGCTGCCGCATCTGCGCACGGTCTATTCCGCGGGCACGGCCGCGCCGCGCAGCCTGCTGGAGACCTTTGCGGCCTGGGGCATCGAGGTGAACCAGCTCTGGGGTATGACCGAGGCGCTCGGCCTGACCAGCCCGAGCCTGCATCCGGGCGCCCTCGACCTGCCGCCGGAGCAGCAGCTCGAGCAGCGCATGAAGGCCGGCGGTCGTATCGGGTTCGGCGCGCAGCTCCGCATCGTCGACGACGAGGAGCGGCCCCTGCCACACGACGGTGTGGCGATCGGCCACCTCCGCGCCAAGTCGCCCTGGATCTCCTCGGGATACTTCAAAGGCACGGGCGACGCGCTCGACACCGAGGGCTGGCTCAAGACCGGCGACGTTGCCTCGATCGATCCGGACGGCTACGTGGCGATCGTCGACCGGTCGAAAGACCTCATCAAGTCCGGCGGCGAATGGATCAGCTCGATCGCCCTGGAGAACGCGGCCTGCGGCCATCCGGAGGTGATGCAGGCCGCGGTGATCGCCGCCTTCCATCCGAAGTGGCAGGAGCGGCCGCTGCTGATCGTCACGCGTCGGCCCGGCAGCCAGCTCGACCGCGCGACCCTGCTCGAGTTCCTCCGCCCGAGCGTGGCCGGCTGGTGGCTCCCGGACGACGTCGTGTTCGTGCCGGAGATGCCGATGACCGCCACCGGCAAGATCCACAAGCTCACGCTGCGTGAGCGGTTCCGCGACTACCAGCTGCCGACCGCGGGACGCCCGCCGGCCGGCGAACGGTAGGGGAGGCGAGACGATGACGACCGTGGCCGATCCCCTGGTGGTGGACGCCGATGGGCACGTTCTCGAGCCGGCCGATACGTGGCTGAAGTACCTCGAGCCCTCGTTTCGAGATCGCGCCATTCGCATCGCCCAGGACGAGCACGGGTACGAGGTGCTCCTCATCGACGGCCAGCCGCTCAAGACGCTGCGCGGGTCACTCGGCGCGCTCGGCGGAATCGGGATGGACACCACTCGGCTCCTCGCCCGGGGGAAGATGACCTACGCCGAGGGCAGCCCGGCCGGCGGCTACGATCCCGTCGAGCGGTTGCGCGTGATGGACGGCGAGGGGATCGACGCCGTGCTGCTCTATCCCACGATCGGCATCTGCTGGGAAGGGCACGTCACCGACGGCGCGCTGGCCACGGCCTACACGCGCGCCTACAACCGCTGGCTGGCGGAGTTCTGCCGCACCGACCCCAGGCGGCTCTACCCGGTCGCCCACATCTCGCTCCTCGATCCCGAGGGCGCCGTGCAGGAGACGATCCGCGCCCGGCGCGACGGGTGCGTCGGCATCTTCCTCTCCCCGGACCTGGCGGCCCGCGGCGGCCGACACTTCGACGATCCCGCCTTCGCGCGGTTCTGGGAGACGGCGCAGGAGCTGGAGATGCCGATCGCCTTCCACGTGGTCGTGCGCGATCGCCAGTGGTTCCGGCAATGGCAGCGTCGCGATCCCTCCGATGCCCTGTTCAGCATCGCCTTCCTGGCCATCGACGTCATGGCCGCCTTCACGCAGATGCTCGCCGCCGGCATGTTCGAGCGCTACCCGCGGCTCAGGTGCGCGGTGCTGGAGGCCGGCTCCAACTGGATCGCGGCCTGGCTCGACCGGCTCGATCACAAGTACCGGGTCACGGCGCACCAGACACCGATCCGCATGGAGCCGAGCGCCTATTTCTACCGCCAGTGCCTGATCTCCGCGGACCCGGACGAGTCGGTCACCGCGCAGATGGTCGAGCACCTCGGCGCCGACTACTTCATCTGGGCGTCCGACTACCCACACATCGACGCCTCGTTCGGCGTCGTCCGCGAGCTGAAGGATCGGCTGGCCCCGCTGCCCGAGGATGCGCGCCGCAAGGTGCTGGGCCTGAACGCGCAGCGCTTCTACCGGCTGGCCGGGTAATGTCGTCCCCGCTCGTGAACGGCAGACCCGAACGCAACGTCTGCAACCAGAGAACTGCGGGCGAGACGCGGGGCCCGCCGCCGCCGGTGTTCTTGTAGCCGGAGGGGCTTTCGAGACGACGGTCCGTCATTTTGCCCTTGACAGCGGGCGCATGGCGATGTACGCCGAAGCCAAGGAGCTCCTTCGTCTCTCGGGCCCGCGACGTCTGCCCTGGGCCGTCCCAAGGATAGGTGTTCGCGGCCGCCAATAACCTCCGAGCAGGAGAGGAGACAGCCATGGCCCGTCTCACCAGGCGCTCGGTGCTCCGTGGATCTGCGGCTCTCGGCGCGACTCGCCTCCTCGCGGCTCCCCACATCGCCAGGGCGGCAGTGACCACCGCCAGCGTGTGGTTCGCGCAGGGGTTCGTCCAGGACGAGGACGTGGCGCTGCGGAAGGCCGTCGCCGACTACGAGAAGGCGAGCGGCAACAAGATCGAGCTGAGCATCATCCCCTTCGCGCCGGAACGGCAGAAGATCATCTCGGCGATCACCAGCGGGGTGGTCCCCGACATGATCGATTCCAACCCGGCCGAAATTCTTCAAATCTACGGCTGGCAAGACAGGTGGGTCGACGTGAGCGACGTCGTCGAGACGCAGAAGGCGCAATTCAGCGAGACCGCCCTGCAGGGCGCGCAGGCCTACAACAGCGTCACCAAGAAGCGTGCCACGTACGGCGTGCCGCTCAGGGCGGCCGTGGTGCCGTGTCACATCTGGAAGTCACTGGTCGAGAAGGCGGGAATGAAGCTCGAGGACATCCCGAAGACCTGGGATGCCTATTTCGACTTCTTCAAGAAAGTGCAGGACAACCTGCGCAAGCAGGGCGAGCGCAAAGTGTATGGGCTGGGCTTCCAGGTGACGGCGAACGGAGTCGACCCCTACAACCTGTTCATGGCGTTTCTCCTCGCCTATGGCGGTCAAGACATCGTCACCAAGGACGGCAAGCTCCATCTGGACGACCCGAAGGTCAAGCAGGCGGCGATCAAGGCGACGGCCTATCTCGGCGGCGCCTACCGGGACGGCTACGTGCCGCCGAGCGCGATCAACTGGAACGACGCGGACGACAACAACGCGTTCCACGCGAAGCTCATGGTGATGGACGTCGACGGGACGCTCTCCACCGAGGTCGCGGTCAAGGACAAGCACCCGGAGTGGTACTTCAACGAGATCGTGACTCATGGCGTCCCCGGCTATCCGAATGACAATGCGGGCAAGCCCATACCGAGCATCGTCGGGTACACCAACGGGCTGATCCCGAAGGGGGCCAAGAACGTCACGGTGGCGAAGGAGTTCCTCAAGTACTTCATCCAGCCGAAGGTTATCGGGGAGTTTGTCGAGCTGGGGCTGGGCCGGTGGCTGCCCGTGATGCCGGCCCTTGCCAAAAGCCCGTTCTGGCAGAACCCGAAGGACCCGCATCTGAAGGGCTATGTCCAGCAGGGCCTCCTCGGCGCGACCATCCCGGACTACTACGTGTTCAACGTGGCGATGGCGGAAGTTCGCACCCAGCACGTGTGGAGCCTCGCGATGATCGACGTCGCGAAGGACGGGGGGAAGCCGGAGGCGGCGATCGACAAGGCCTTCAAGCGAATCGAAGAAATCTTCGCCAAGTACAAGATGGCCTGAGAGCGAAAGCTGAAATATGGACAGCACATCGGTCGTCGACGTCGGCCGCCCCGCCGTCCGGCGAGGCACGCTCTCACAGTTCCTGCGCGGCAGCCTCAAGGGCGCCGAGTACACGTGGGCGGTCGCCTTCGTCGTGCCCTACATCGCCGTGTTCGTCACGTTCGTCGCGTACCCGATCGTGTACGGCGTGTGGATGGGGAGCGAGGCCAGCCTCTACCGCGAGCTCTTCGCCGATCCGATCTACCAGACCACGGTCGTGAACACCGTGCTCTACCTCGCCCTCGGCGTGAACGTGAAGATGTTCCTCGCCCTGCTGCTGTCCGGCTTCTTCATGCGCCCGGGCTGGTGGACGAAGCTCCTGCTGCTGATCTTCGTGCTGCCGTGGGCGGTGCCCCAGGTCTCGACGTTCGTCTCGATCCACTGGATGCTGAACGGGGAGTGGGGCTTCCTGAACAACGCGCTCTACAAGCTGTTCCACATCGAGGGCGCGCACTGGCTGAACGACCGGTGGACGGCGCTCGGCGCGGTCATCGTGTCCCACATCTGGAAGTGGACGCCGTTCTGGACCCTGATCCTGCTCGCGGGGCGGATGGCGATCCCGCTCGAGATCCGTGACACCGCGAGGGTCGACGGCGCGACCGGGGTGCGCGGGTTCGTCTACATCACGTTTCCGCTGCTCGCCAACCTGTACCTCATCTGCACGCTGCTCTCGACGATCTTCCTGCTCGGCGACTTCAACACGGTCTACTTCGTCTCGGGTGGCGGGCCGGCGAACTTGACCCACGTGCTCGGGACGCTCGGCATCCGGAACGCGTTCGACATCGCGCAGCCCCGCCTCGGCGTGGCGGCCGTGATGTCGGCGCTCCCGCTGGTGATCCCGCTGGTGATCGTCCTGATGCGCAAGCTGCGCACGGCGGAGGTGCAATTGTGAGCTTGCTCGCGGTCGACGCTGCCCTGGCCTCTGCCCGGGCCGCGACACGGGCACACCGCGCCGTGCGGGTCCGGCGATACCTGGAGGCCGCCGGGACGGTCGCGCTGTCGGTGGCGCTCGTGGTGTGGACGCTCTTGCCGCTCTACAACATGGTGCTGATCTCGCTCGAGCCCGAGGGCGACGTCTTCACCGACCATATCTGGCCGCGGGTCGTGTCGGTCGAGAGCTTCTGGGGCGTGCTGACCCAGGGCCACTGGTATCTCGAGCACTTCTGGCGACAGTTCGCCAACAGCATCTACATGGGCGCGATGGTGACGATCCTGACGCTCGTGATCGGCTCGCTGACCAGCTTCTCCATCGGTCGGATGCGTATCCGCCACGGTTGGCTGGTCAGCAACGCGGCACTGTTGACCTACGTGATCCCGGCGTCCTTCCTGGCGATCCCGTTCTATCGGATCATGCAGAACTACGGGATGGCGAACAATCTGTGGTCCGTGATCGCGGCGCTGGTGGCGTTCGCGACGCCGTATGCATTCTTCGTCCTGCAGGAGTACGGCCGGAGCATTCCGATCGAGGTCGACGAGTCCGCGCGCATCGACGGTGCCTCGCCGCTCCAGGTCTACCTGCGGATCTATCTGCCGCTGATGGCGCCGGCCCTCGTCGCGGTCGGCACCTACGCGATGCTGCTCGCCTGGAACGAGTACCTCTACCAGTTCTTGCTCCTCTCCTCGAAATCGAGCATGACCGTGCCGGTCGCGCTCGCCCAGTTCCTCAGCAGCGACCAATCGCCATGGAACTACATGATGGCGACCGCGATCATCTATGCGCTGCCGCCGGTCGCGATTTACTACGCGTTCCGCCGTCGCATGACCGCCGGACTCACGATGGGCGGCGTCAAGGGCTGACCTTCGCAACTTGCCCATCCCGGCGACGGGCCAGTGTAGCTCGCCGCCGGAGCGGGATCCTTCTGCCATCACCTTCGCGCTCCTCACGCGGGGTCGTGCCGGTCGCCACGCCCGGGCGGGAGCTGGCGAGGAGACCGGGCTGAACACGCGGGTATGAGGGGCACGCCGCAGGTTCTCGCAGCCGGGCCCGCCGCGCTCGACCCGCCGCGCCCGTCCTGGCACCGCCACCTGCGCGGCTCGGAGTTCGCCTGGGCGATCGCCTTCGTCGTCCCCTATGCGGCGGTATTCGCCGCCTTCGTCGTCTATCCGGTTGCCTACGGGCTCTGGATGGCCAGCGACCCGTCGCTGTACCGCGACCTGATGGCAAACCCGCTCTACGCGCGGACAGTCATCAATACGGTGCTGTACGTCGGCCTCGCCGTGAACGTGAAGATGTTCCTGGCCTTGCTGCTGTCCGGCTTCTTCATGCGTCGCCGCTGGTGGATCAAGGCCCTGCTCCCCGTCTACATTCTGCCCTGGGCCCTCCCGGCGATTCCCGCCTTTGTCTCCTTCCACTGGATGCTGATTGGCGAGGAGGGTTTGGTCAATAGCGTCTTGTCGGCGCTATTTGGTATTCAGGGTCCGCTCTGGTTCAGTGACCGCCGGTTGGCCCTCGGATCGAACGTCGTCGCCTACATCTGGAAATGGCTGCCTTTCTGGACTCTGACGTTCTTCGCGGCCCGAACGGCGATCCCGCAGGAAATCTATGAAGCGGCCGAGGTCGACGGAGCCAGCGGCTGCCGCCGTTTCGCCCATGTCATCTTCCCGCTGCTGGGGAACCTCTATCTCGCCTGCACTTTGCTCTCCACCCTCTGGACGATCGGCGATTTCACCACCGTGGATCTGGTTTCCGGAGGCGCGCCAGCGTACTCCACGGACGTGCTGGCCACGCTCGGCTTCCACTACGCCTTCGAGGCCGCCCAACCATCGCTCGGCGTCGCCGCGGTGATGTCGGCCCTTCCGGTGCTGATCCCCATTGCCCTCATCCTGATGCGCACGCTCCGGACGAGAGAGGTGCAGCTGTGAGCGTCACGCGCGTGTCCGATGGGCCGGTGCTCCGGCTCCGCCCCTGGCTACGGCGGGTAGTCGCCGAAGTCGCCTCGGTGACACTCGCCGTCGCGCTCTTGATCTGGTCGCTGACGCCCGTTTACAACATGCTGTTGATCGCGCTCGATCGCGACGAAGGTGACATCGAGTTCGAGGGCATCATTTGGCCGGCAGACCCATCGCTTCACAGCTTTCATACAGTCTTGACCCAGGGATATTGGCTGGTCGAGGATTTCTGGCACCAGTTCGGCAACAGCTTTTTCATTGGTCTGATGACGATGTTCCTGACCGTGCTGATCGGGTCGCTCGCCAGCTTTGCCTTCGGCCGGATGCGCTTGAGCAAGGGCTGGCTGCTCGTCAATGCGCCGCTCCTCACGTACGCGGTCCCCGCATCCTTCCTGATCATCCCGTTCACTCGACTCATGGCAGGCTACGGTCTCTCGAACACCCTGTGGGCGATCATTGCGGCAAACGTGACGTTCGCTACCCCCTATGCCATCTTGATCCTGCAGCAGTACGCCAGGTTGATACCGATCGAGCTCGACGAGGCGGCACGGGTGGACGGCGCGTCCCCTGTTCAGATATATCGGCGCGTCTACGTGCCGTTGATGGCGCCGGCGCTGGCGGCGGTCGGGACCTATGCGCTGTTACTCGCCTGGAACGAGTACCTCTACCAGTACGTGCTGCTCTCCTCGACCCGCAACATGACGGTGGCCGTAGCGATAGCCCAGTTCTTCAACAGCGACGAGGCACCCTGGAACTACATGATGGCCACGGCAGTCATCTATTCGTTGCCGCCGATTGTGATCTTCTATGCCCTTCGCCGCTATATGACAGAAGGTCTGACGAGGGGGGCCGTCAAGGGCTAGGGGATGCTCGGCACGCGGAGGCACGACCTGAAGATGATCGGGTCGAGCGAACCGGCTCTCTCGCGATCAAGCTCATCAGTCCTGTCTCGGCATGGGCCGGAGCGGCGGGGCGTCGAGCGGGCAGCTCAGATGGCCAACCCGGCCCAACGCTGGCGTGAGGGATCTGCCCGCCGCCGCCGGAGCGTCGCGAATCATCAGGTAGCTGAGCATCCCGCCGGCGGCTACCAGCGTGGCCGCGATCAACATCGCCATGCGAAAACCAGCGGAGAGGATTTGCGGATCGAGGGCCGTACGACCGGTGATGCCGGCGACGAGCGGCAAGGTGGCAACCGCCATGAGGCCCGCCGTCCGCGCGACGTCGTTGTTGATCGCGGAGGCGATACCCGCGTGCTCGGGACCGGCGGCGGCCAGCACTGTCGCAGTCAGCGGCGCAACCGTGATCGACAGGCCCAGCCCGAAGACGACCACGGCCGGGAGGATCGTGAGCCAGTAGCCGCCGCCGGGTCCGACTCGCACGAGGAGTGCGAGCCCCACGGCGGCGACGAACGGCCCGACGGTCATGGGCAGACGCGGTCCCGTCCGCTGGGCCAATCGACCGGCGAGGGGCGACAGGAGCAGCATGAGGATGGTCATCGGGATCAGCGCGCTGCCCGACTCCAGGGCAGACAACCCGACGACCCGCTGCAGCTCGATCGGGAGCAGAAAGAGTGCGCCGCCCAGGGCGCCGTAGATGAGGAAGGTGATCGTGTTGGCGGCGGTGAACTGGCGGGAGCGGAAGATCTCGAGCGGCAGCAATGGATGACGGCTGGAGCCCTCCACGAGGATGAAGCCGACGAGCGCGATGATCCCGCCGACCCCGGCCACGAGCACGGTCGGCGCGTCCCAGCCGTCAACGGGGCCCGCGGTCAATGCGAAGACCACCCCGCCCAGACCGAGGGCGGCGAGAGCGGCGCCAACGTAGTCGAGCCGCGCCGGCGCAGTTTCAGGTCGGCTCTCCGGGAGATGCCGCATGGCGGCCCATGCCGCCAACGCAGCAAAGGGGAGGTTGATGAAGAAGATGAGCCGCCAGCTCATGGCCGTCGTCAGGTATCCGCCGAGTACGGGTCCGATCGCGATCATCACGCCCCCGAGCCCCGACCAGGCGCCGATCGCCGCCGCGCGGTCCTCGGGATGGAACGTTGTTTCGATGATCGCCAGACTCCCTGGAGTCAACAGCGCAGCTCCGATCCCCTGAAGCGCCCTGGCAACGATCAGTGATGCCGTGCTTGGCGCAATTGCGCACATGAGGGAAGCGATGGCGAACCAGAGAATGCCGACCACAAACAGCCGCCGGCGGCCGTAACGATCACCGAGGGAACCGCCGAGCAGCAGCAGACCAGCCAACGTGAGCGAATAGGCATTCACGATCCACTGAAGGCTGGTGAGGCCCGCGCCGAAGTTTTGGCCAATGGCGGGAAGGGCAACATTGACGACGGTCGCGTCGAGGGCCACCAGCCCAGAGCCAAGCACCGTGACCAGCAAGACCCACCGCCCGGCCGACGAGCGATAGCGAACCCCCAGGGCTGCCTGCGGTGGGTCGTGCCCGGTCGCCATCATCGCTTCTCCCTGTCGAGATGACTGGTGCTCGGTGCAATCACGCTGGGGCGACAACCTTGAATTGCCTCGCTCGCGAGGGCATCGAAGGCACGGTAAACTGGCTTGTCCATCGCTCCAGACCATTCCGTCTCTCGAGGGGTCCGACCATGGCTGCCTCTGAACGTCCGATCATCGAGACTCGACATGACCAGATGTTCCCGGTGCTGGAGCCGGCGGAGATCGATCGGTTGCGCCGGTTCGGCGAGCCGCGGTCCTATGGTGCCGGCGAACGCCTGTCGACAACCGGCGAGATCGGGCCCGGCATGTTGGTCATCCTGGCCGGCAAGGTCGTCATTACCCAGCGCGACGAACTTGCCGACCACGAGCCCATCGTAACGTATGGTCCGGGCTCGTTCCTGGGCGAACTTGCCCAGCTCTCCGGCCGCCCGTCCCTGGTGGACGGGCAGGCACAAGGCGCGGTCGAAGTCCTCGTCATTCCGCCACAGAGGCTTCGAGACCTTCTGGTGGGGGAGGCCGAGCTAGGTGAGCGCATCATGCGCGCGCTGATCCTTCGCCGCGTCGGCCTTCTCGAAGCGGGTGCCGGTGGACCCGTCATTGTCGGCCGCGCAGGTCACGTCGATGTTCTTCGCTTGGAAGGGTTCCTCGCGCGCAACGGGCACCCTCATCAGCGGTTGGATCCTGAGACCGATCCGGGCGCCAAAGCCATTCTCGAGCGCTTCCACCTTGACCCTCTCCAGCTGCCGATCGTGCTGTGTCCAAGCGGTCAGATCCTACGCAATCCTCGTGAGACGGACCTTGCCCGCTGCATCGGTCTCGTCAGACCAATCGATTCCACAAAAGTCTATGACGTGGCCATCGTCGGCGCCGGACCGGCGGGTCTCGCCGCGGCGGTTTATGCGGCGTCGGAGGGTCTTTCGGTGCTCGTGCTGGATAGCCGCGCCTTTGGCGGGCAGGCGGGGGCCTCTGCCCGGATCGAGAACTATCTGGGCTTTCCCACCGGAATCGCGGGCATGGCGCTGATGGCGCGCGCCTACAACCAGGCGGAGAAGTTCGGGGCCGAGATGACCATACCGGAGGAAGTCGTGAGCCTGCAAGACCACTCGACGTCCCGGGGCGAGCGATTCTCCCTGGATCTCCGCAACGGCGAACGCGTCAGCGCCCGCGCGGTGATTGTCGCGAGCGGTGCCAGGTACCGACGCCTCGATGTCGAGAATCTCGCGGCTTTCGAGGGCTCGAGCGTCCACTACTGGGCGTCGCCACTGGAGGCGCGGCTGTGCGCCGGGCAGGAGGTGGCCCTGGTGGGCGCCGGCAACTCCGCGGGTCAGGCGGCGGTGTACCTGGCGAGCCAGGTCGCCAAGGTCTGGCTTCTCGTGCGCGGCTCCGGCTTGGAGGCGAGCATGTCGCGCT
>WNGP01003782.1_pt1 | contig 12682 bp, 8 predicted proteins | sample 5407671 | NCBI WGS metagenome assembly WNGP01 (sample SAMN13153381, study PRJNA577476) | soil metagenome | isolation source: 40 cm soil or saprolite under Garry oak tree replicate 2 | place: USA:California | collected 2016-06-15 | reverse complement strand
TGGCGGGGGCAACAGCGCGGTTGAAGAGGCTGCGTTCCTCACACGCTTCTCTCCAAAGGTCACGATCTTAGCGCGCGGGGATGAATTGGCCGCCAACAAAATTGCTGCCGACAAAGCGCTCAACTCGCCGGAGATGGAGGTACGTTTTCATACCGAGGTGGTGGAATTTAAGGGGTCGAATAACCACCTTGATACGGTGGTCATAAAAGACCGGAAGACGGGTGAAATCAGCGAGCTGCATGTGCCAGGCGTCTTCGTCTTCGTTGGCCTCTCACCAAATAGCAGAAAGTTCAAGGATATTGCGAAGCTGGATGCTCAGGGCTTTATCATGACGGGCATCGATTTCCAGACCAGTACCGAGGGCATCTTCGCGGCGGGTGATGTGCGTTCTGGCAGCACGAAGCAGTTGGTGAGCGCGGCCGGTGAGGGTGCGGCGGCGGCGCTTGCGATACGCGAGCATTTGCGGGGGCATACGGCGCATAGTATGGAGGCGGCGCTTGAGGGAACTACGAAGTAGAACTCCTGCCCTCACCTACTGGTGAGGACAGGTTCATTTACATCTACAACAAGTGGACGCTCATGAGCCAGGCCGTTGCGACCTCCTGGACCGCCTGAGGGATGGACTCGCCAGACATGTGTTTTGCGCTGACTTGCATCTGTAACATAACGTTCACATCAGTGGTCATTAATGGCGCCATTGGGTTGAGTGCAGCCGCGATGCCAGTATCGCTCTGTAATATGGAGTCACGCACGATAGGTGCAGGGTGGAATTCTGTGAACCCGTGCTTATCGTCGGTGATGATGACAAAGCCCTGCGTCGCGATCGAGCCGTCTGTCGTGTAGCATTCGGTTACATCGGCCTGTCCGCTCTTCACAGCAGCAAAACCGAGCGAATACGCGACCTTCTGCACTGATTTGAAGTTAGTGGTACCGAAGCCGTAGGTGCTCTTTAAAGCATCGAAGAAGGGAATGCCGTCACTCTGAGTTGCCAGAGTCAACTGCGACACCTTTCCGGCCAGTTGCGAAAGGGTGGTGATACCAAGCGACTGAGACCTGGTCTTTGAGGTGCAAAGGGCGTACCCATCATTCAACGGTGCCTGATCGAGCCAGGTAATGTGGAATTGTTGCTCGTAGGCGTTCTTGACAGTTTGATAATCCATATCGGGATTGTATGCCGACTTGAGGCCTAGCAGACTCAATGCTGTCCCTGTAAACTCCGGGTAGAGATCAACACTACCGCTCTTGATCGCAGCGAACAAGGTACCGTTGTCCCCGGAAGCTAATTTGGCGTTAACTGTGTAGCCAGCCTTCTGAAGCAGTAAGACGTACATCTCACCAAGTAGGTGGCCATCGAGATCAAGCTTGCTCGCAACTGTTATCGGTACTTTTGTGGGCGTGGGGGTCTGGCCAGGGGTAGGCGTAGAGCCTCCACTTGAAGTACTGCCGCATGCTGACAGGATGAGCATGGGAATGAGAGCGAACAGCAATAAGAACTTCGCTCCTGGTGAACGTCTGAGAAGAACCATTTCTTCCTCCTTAAGATAATTAAGCCAATAAAGGTGTGCAGTATTAAGGTACCGCACGAAACTGTGTCATGCTTTGGCTGTCGCCACCTGCTCCTGTACTTTAAGACCTTGAGGAGTCAAGGCGGACTGCAGCCAACTCATAAACACTTCTACAAAGATTGCCAGAATAGCTACAGAGACTGCTCCAACGATGAGTTCTGTATTATTGCCGACGTTGATTGCATCTACAATGTAGTCTCCGTAGCCCCCGGCAGCGATAAATCCACCTAGAGTAGCCGTCGCAACGATCTGCACCGCCGAGGTGCGGATGCCGGCAGCGACAAGCGGAGTCACAAGCGGAGCTTGTATGCGTGTCGCTATCTGCAAGGTCGTCATTCCCATGCCTTTAGCCGCATCGATCATAGCAGGGTCGACTCCGCGAATGCCTGTATAGGTGTTGAGCAGGATTGGCGGGATACCCAGTATAATCAAGGCGATAATGGCCGGTTTGAAACCGATACCCAAAGTAGGAACAAACGTGAGAAAGATCGCAATGATGGGAATCGCGCGAATCAGGCCGCTCAAGTTTACTGCGAGAAATGCCACGATTGCATTGCGTGAGACCAATGCACCCAGGAGCACTCCGATGATAATTGCCGCTGCGATAGAAAAGCCGCAGAGCTTGAGATAGGCGATGGTTTCCCCCAGGTAGTCGTTACTGGGATCCTGGATGAAGTTGATGTATTGCATCGCGCGTTAACCCTCCCTTCTATGCGACAGACAGGGCGCTACGTCCCCGGCTTAGTCCTATCTGCAAAGCCAACAACAGAAGATCAGCAAGGATGGCGAAGGCAGCTATGAGGATAGCGCCAGCAGCAATTGCGTCGGGATCATAGACCGCGAGATTCTGGAAAATCAGATCCCCCAGTGTAGTCAGTCCTATAAATGAAGCCAGGGCTGCTATACCCACCGTGGTCACGGTTGCTATGCGGATGCCTGCGACAATGGCCGGTAGCGCCAGTGGGAGAGTAATGCGGAAAAGTACCTGGTACGGTTTCATGCCCATGGCCCGGCCTACTTCAATGAGCAAGGGATCGATACCATTGATACCTGTCGCGGTGTTACGGATCAATACGAGCTGGTTATAGATAACCAGTGGGATGATAGCGGTTGTGGATGAACCGAATCCAGTAATGGGAATAAGGAAGGCGAAAGCTGCAAGACTAGGAATGGTGTACAACAAACCTGAAATGCTGACCACAGGAAAGTAGAGTTGGCGGTAGCGGGCTACCAGGATTCCTATAGGGATGGCGATGATGAGCGAGATCAGCATAACGATCCCGACGAGTTGCAAATGCGCTATGAACAGATTAGGGATACTCCCCGGGTCTGACAGGTTGTAGTTGTTAGGTTGGAGTATATAGTGCATAAAACTCCCTCTCCTTTCGTCTTGCCTGAGCCGCAGGCTAGCTACGCAGTAGCGTTGGCAAGACGGATAGGTGCCGACTCCTTTCGTCTTGCCTGAGCCGCAGGCTAGCTACGCAGTAGCGTTGGCAAGACGGATAGGTGCCGACTCCTTTCGTCTTGCTGTAGGAACCCGATTATCGCGCCTCCTTTGGCAAGACGAATAAAGGACCCCTTAAAGCACAAAATGCGCCCTCAATAGAATACTTTATATTTTTGTCTTTTCGGGTGTCGTTTCGTGGCTTCGTGTCCTGGTGATTTCCTGGTTGATGCTGGCGAGGGTGATGTAACCGAGAGGCTCTTGTGTATCTTTATCTTGCACTGTGAGTGCGGGGGCATTGGTTTCGATGAGTTTCAACATGGCTTCAAGAAGGGTGGCATTCGAAGAACATGTTGGAAGGTCTCCCCAATGTGCCGAAGATACCGCCTCTGGTCTTCTATCCAGCGCATCAGTAACGGGTAGATACTCTATCTGGCGTAAAATACTATCCGCCCCTACCAGCTTGCGTACGTAATCATTGGCCGGATTTGCGAGCAGGTCTACGGGAGTTCCAAGCTGCTGGAGCTTCCCATCATGCAACACCGCAATCTGGTCGCCCAGCTTGAACGCCTCCTCGATATCATGAGAGACGAAGAGGATGGTTTTCCGTACATTTTGTTGAATGCGCAGCAATTCATCCTGCATGCGGGCGCGAGTAATGGCGTCGAGCGCGCCGAAGGGTTCATCCATCAAGAGGATGGCAGGATCGGTCGCTAAAGCCCGCGCCAGGCCGACGCGCTGCTGCTGTCCACCGGAGAGTTGACGCGGGAAGCGTTTGCGATACTCCTTGGGAGGTAAGCCCACCAGTTCTAATAACTCGTCAACACGCTGCGCCATGCGCTCCTTTGTCCAGCCTCCCGCGATCTCGGCTGTCACACGAACATTCTCACCGATATTCATATGGGGAAAGAGACCGACCTGCTGGATGACATAGCCGATGCGCCGCCGCAGCAGAATGCGATTTTCCTCCAGGATATTCTTGCCATCAATGAAAATCTGGCCGGAGGTGGGTTCAATCAGGCGATTCACCATGCGCAGGAGCGTGGTTTTGCCGGAGCCAGAAGTACCGACGAGCATACACGTGCTACCCTCGCGCACCTCGAATGTGACCGCGTCGACTGCCGGTTTTGATGTGCCAGGGAATACTTTGGTGATCTCGTGGAATGCGATGGTTGCCATACCGCTGAACTCCTCTCTGTAGTACTACGGAGCTGCCGAAAAATATATCTCAAATTATATCTGATAAATTGAGGAATTGCCAATCGGGAGCTTATGCATTCGCACCTTCATCAGGTGGGTTCAGTGGCAAACGCACGATGAAGGTGGCACCTTTTCCTTGCTGGCTGGTGACTGTGATGGTGCCACCGTGCTGTTTGATGATCTGGTGTGCACTCGCCAGGCCAAGGCCGCTTCCTTTGATTTGCCCGGCTATATTCGCGGCGCGATGGAAGCGATCGAAGATATGGGGAAGATCGTCGGCGGGAATGCCAACCCCTTGATCTTCAACGCTCAGCACGGCCCATTGATCGCCTTCTTTCGTCACCTTCACGGTGATGATGCCGCCTTCAGGGCTGTACTTGACGGCGTTGGATAACAGATTGCCTAAAACTCTTTCCAGGCGTACTGTATCCCACCAGCCGACCAGCTCAGGCTCACCGATCTCGATATGGAAGCGATGACGCTGGGTGGTTTGCTGGTAGGAGATGACGGCCTGGTGCGCCAGTCTGACCAGGTCGGTTTCGCGCTGGTCGAGATTGAGCGGTTTGCCAATCTGGAGATGGGCAATGTCGAGCATTTCATTGATCAAGGTGGTCATTCTGGTTGCGGTCAGGTCGATTCTGGACAATCCATCGACGATCTGTGCTTGTTGCACTTTGTCCGGCAGGTTCATGCGGTTGAGCATGCGTTTCAGAAGCTGCGCGAAGCCTTTGATGGTCGCGACGGGATTTTTCAAATCGTGAGAGACGATTGTGAATAATTCGTCACGCAGGCGGATAGCGTCCTGGGCGTTCTGGTAGAGCCGCGCGTTCTCGATAGTTGCCGAGGCCAACTGCGCAAGTTGTAGCAGAATTGTTTCATCTTCTTCGGTGAATTCGCCCTCGTATTTGTCAGAGAGTTGGAGCATGCCAAGTTGCTGGCCATCGCGGCCGGTGAGTGGGGCCGCCAGCCAACCGCGCAGAGGAGGAAGTTTTTCTGCTCCCTGACTGAGATGTTGCCATGCCGGATGCATTTCAAGTTCTGCCTGCGTCAGCCGTATTGGTTTGCTGGCGTTAAGAGTCAGGGCGTGCACATTCGAGTCAGGGGGCAGCTGAATGTAATCATGCCACCGCGCATATTTCTCTGAGAACGAGACGACGGTGATGGCATGCGTCCAGTTTTCGTCGGTGTTCATACTGGTAATGGCCTGATGCGCGCCGACGATCGCGCGCGCTTCACCGGTGATGCGGCGCAGACGCTCATCAAGCATAGGGGTCGCCGTAATGATCAGCGAGGCATTCGCCAATCTCTGCAAACGGTCCGCGTGTTCCCTGGCACGCGTAGCAATCTCGCGGCGGATGCGCGCAAGTTCAGCCAGCGCATCGGCCTGGGCTCGTGCTTCCTGGTAGGCGCGGACGTTAGCTACTGTGGCGGCCACCTGGCTGGCAACGAGTGTGAAAAACCCCTGGTAATGCTCGTTGAGCTGTAGTATAGGGCTGATACCTGCTACGAGTAATCCATATGGCTCCTTCTCTCCAGGGCGGGTAATAGGCAAGACCAGCGCAGATTGTCTCGTAGGGACGCGATGTAGCGCGTCGTCGTAGTTTGGCAAGACGGATAGGTGTTCAGGTTCGAAGAGTTCAGCAACTTTTGTTACGAATGCAACCTGGCCCGTATGGACGGCCTGCGCGAGAGGCCATACTTCATCTTGTTCATCCAATGTTGATAGATTGATCAGGGGAGGGCTCACCAATGTGCCATCTACAAACCCTGATGCACCTACGAGCCTGGCTTGTTTTCCATCGCTATCCAGCAGATAGAGCAGGGCAAAAGGAATATCGGCGGTATTCTTCTCCAGGACTCTGGCGGCAATCCGGCAGGCATCCTCCGCCGTTTGCGCTTCATAAGCGCTTGCCGCCAGCTCGCGCAGGGTATCCAGGCGTCGCTCACTGAGCACTTGCTGCGTTGTTTCAGTTACAGCCGTGAAGACGCCGCCAATCCTGCCTGATTCGTCGCGAATGGGGCTATAAGAGAAGGTAAAATAACACTCTTCGGGGTATCCATTGCGCTCGAGCAGCAGGAGTTGGTTCTCGGACCAGGTGGCCTTGCCCTCTCGAAGCACTCCTTCCAGCATTGGCCCGATGATATCCCAGATTTCGGGCCAGCATTCCCTGCCGGGCTGCCCCATCGCCATAGGATGTTTTGTTGCGCCGAGCATGGGGCGGTATGCATCATTGTAGAGCTTGACAAGCTCAGGCCCCCACCAGATGAGCATGGGGAAGTGCGATGCCAGGCAAATACTGACGGCGGTACGCAGGCTCTGTGGCCAGTTCTCCACGGGACCCAGACGGGTCTTTGACCAGTCCAGGGAACGCATCAGCGCTCCCATGTCGCCACCACCGGCGAATATCTCCTCTGCTGTAGGTGCTTTTACCTGCTCGGACAAGCTGTCCATCTTTTTCCTCATTTTCTCAAGAAATACATAGATTATGGTAGTAGAAATGAGGAGGTTAGTCAAGCAGAGCCATTTACCAATTTACACAATCCAGGGCGACCGCGAGGGTCATCCTGGCGGGCTTCCAGTCAAGCACTCTTAATGGTTTCTTTACAGTAAAACCCCCCAAGTGCGGCTGTTTTACCGTTTATCTTTGTATGTCAACGTGTCGTTTCGTATATTTTTCTTAGTAGAGCGGAGAGCTACATGCAGCACACCTTTCTACGCAAGCTTGGAATTGTCTGCGCTACCATCGCCTTAGTTGGCGTCAGCATTGTAAGCGTTGCGTTAATTGCAAGGGCCAGACAAAATCAGCCCTATGCGCTGACTACACAAATCCCCCCCCTTGTCAGTCGAGCACACCTGGTTGGACCTGCCGATGCTCAACAGCAACTCAATCTATCGGTTGGCTTGCAGCTACGGAACAAGCAGGAACTGGCGAACCTGCTGAGCGAAATCTCTAACCCACGATCCCCGATGTATCATCAGTATCTCACGCCGCAGGAGTTTGTCGCTCAATTTGGGCCTACAGCCGACCAGGTACAACAAGTCAAGAACTATCTACAACAACAGGGATTGACGATTACCAGCGTTTCTCCAAATGGTTTGTTGATTGATGCCAGGGCAACGGTTGCTCAGGCAGAATCGGCCTTTTCGGTGACGATCAACAATTACACGTTGGGAGCCAATGTCTTCTTTGCCAATGCAAATGCACCCGTCATCCCAGGAGCGCTTTCATCGGTCATCACTTCGATTGGCGGCCTGGATAACAGTGTGAAGATGCACCCGCTCTATCACCTGAGCGGCACATCACATGGTAAAAGCAAGCACGCGCCCAACTTGCACTCGACACACGCGGGGAATCCGCATGCCGCGCAAAGTGGTTTCGGCCCATCTGATTTGAGCGGCGCGTATGATGCCGGGCCGTTGCAGTCATCGGGTGTGCAGGGCAACAACCAGACCGTCGCGGTATTCGAGTTGGACGGCTACCAGGCCAGCGATGTTACCCAGTATTTGCAAAACTATAACCTGGGTACTCCCAACATTTCGAATGTGCTGGTGGATGGCTTCAATGGTTCTGCCGGTGCGGGTGCAATCGAGGTCGAACTGGATATTGAGGTGGTCGCGGCGATGGCGCCGAAAGCCTCCCAGATCGTCTATGAGGGACCCAACACCACGCAGGGCGTCAACGACACCTATAACAAAATCGTGACGGATAACAAAGCGCAGATCGCCACCATCAGCTGGGGTGAGTGCGAGTCGCAGAGCGGCAACGCCGAACTGCAGACACTTGACAACATCTTGAGCCAGGGAGCAGCCGAGGGCATCGCCATGTACGCGGCCTCTGGCGACTCGGGCGCGTATGACTGTAACGACACCAACCTGGCGGTTGATTCCCCGGCTGGCGATCCCAATATCACCGGTGTCGGCGGCACCAACCTGCAAATCAGCAATGGCGCCTATGGCAGCGAGTCCGTCTGGAGCAATGCTTCTGATACGCAGCGCAGCCCGAAAGGCTCGGGCGGCGGCGGCGGCGTCAGCAGCTTCTTCAAGCAGCCGAGCTGGCAGACCGGCCCTGGCGTGCAGAACCAGTACAGCAACGGCAACCGCGAGGTACCCGATGTCTCAGCCGCTGCCGATCCCGCCTCCGGTTACGCCGTCTATTGTACGGTCTCAGCCTCGGGCTGCTCCTCATCCGGTTGGATCGTTGTGGGTGGTACCAGCGCAGCCGCGCCATTCTGGGCAGGCAGCACGGCGTTGATCAATGAGTACCTGCAAAAGCAGCAGAAATCGCGCATGGGTTTTGCTAATCCGGTGCTGTATGGCCTGGAAAATTCACAGACGCAGTTTCCGCCATTCCACGATGTCACCAGCGGCACGAACCTCTACTATCCCGCCACGACGGGATATGACGAGGCCAGTGGCTGGGGATCTCCCGACATTTATAATATGGCGCGCGATATTGCCGCCGGAGTGACCGGGCCACCGCCAACACCGACGCCGAATCCCAGCCCGACGGCAACTTCAACGGCTACCTCGACGCCGAGTCCGACGGATACTACCACGCCGAGCCCAAGCCCGACGGACACTTCGACGCCGAATCCCAGTCCGACAAGTACGTCCACGCCGCCACCGTCACCCACGCCTACCGGCTCATTGATCCAGAACGGCGACTTCGAGGGCGGGCCTACCGGCTGGCAGGAGTCGTCCGCGGGTGGGTATGAACTGGTGGATTCGACCAATCCGCATTCTGGCAACTACAGTGCCTATCTCTGCGGTTACGGTAGCTGCGACGATAGTATCAGCCAGAATTTCACGGTGCCGTCTAACTCCTCGTCCCTCACTGTGAGCTACTGGTGGTATGCTACGACCACCACCACCTCGCAGAGCTGCGATGATACCTTTACGGTCAGCGTGTTGGACAGCAGTGGCAACGCTATCGGGAAGGTGCAGAGCGCGTGTAACACTGACGCCACGCAGAGCTGGCAGCAAGTCACTTTTAATGCAAGTAGCCTGCTAGCGAAGTACGCCGGGCAGGACGTGACGCTCGGCTTCAGCGCACAGTCCTCCTCGGGGTCACAGAATACCACCTCCTTCTTTGTGGATGATGTGAGTGTGGCGTAGAGGAAGAAGGTAATCAAAGACCAGCTTCCAGGGCGGAGGCAAAGGAATGCGCGGCCAGCAGGATGTAGCAGAGCGAGGAAGAATGTAATCAGACTGGTTTCCAGGGCGACCCTCGCGGTCGCCCTGGAAGTTTACTCCTGCGAGAAGAATATACTCTTGACCTCGGTGTACAGCTGCGCGGCGTGCATGCCCATCTCGCGTCCAAACCCGCTTTTCTTATAGCCGCCAAAGGGCGCTTCGGTGTGCACGCTGTGGCTGGAATTGACTGAAAGGACACCCGCGCGCAGGCCCTTTGCCACGCGTAATGCGCGTCCTAGATTCTGCGTCCAGACCGACCCTGAGAGGCCATAGACGGTATCATTCGCCAGGCGAAGCGCCTCCTCCTCGCTGTCGAAGGGGAGGATGCAGACCACCGGACCAAAAATCTCATCCTGGGCGACGCGCATCTTATTATCGACATCTGCAAGTATGGCAGGGTGCATGAAGTAGCCTGATTCCTCACGAGGAATGGTGCCTCCGGCAACTAGCCTGGCACCCTCCTCCTGTCCAAGGGCGAGGTAGTCGAGCGAACGCTGGCGCTGACCGGCGGAAATAAGCGGGCCAACCTCGCTCGCTTCATCGAGCGGCTGCCCGATGGAGAGCGCAGCCGTGCGGCGGGCAAAGCGTTCGGTAAACTCTTCATAGATCGAGCGCTGCACCAGGATGCGGGAACGGGCGCAGCAGTCCTGACCACAGTTGCCGAAGACGGAGTAAACCGAGGATTCGACGCAGCGTTCCATATCTGCATCTTCGAAGACCGCGTTGGCCGCCTTGCCACCGAGTTCAAGCGATATGCGCGTGATGTTTCCGGCGCACAGGCGCATGATGGAAGAGCCGACCTCGGTTGAGCCGGTGAACGAGACCTTGGAGACGAGGGGATGCGTTACGAGTGCGTTGCCAACCGCCGACCCAGGCCCAGGCAGCACCGAAAGAACACCCGGCGGAAGTCCCGCCTCCATCAAAATGTCGGCGAGACGGAGAAGGGAAAGCGGGGTAAGCTGGGCAGGTTTCACCACTACCGTGTTGCCACAGGCCAACGCTGGTGCAATCTTCCACGAGGCGATCACCAGCGGGAAATTCCAGGGGGTGATCAGCGCGCACACCCCGACAGGCTCGCGCAGCGTCACCTCCAGCCCGGCATCGTGCACCGGAATGGTCTCGCCAAATATCTTATTGGCCGCGCCGCCCCAGTATTCAAGCACATTGGCGACCAACGACATCTCGCCGCGCGCGTCGCGAATGGGTTTACCCGCGTTGCGAGCCTCTACGGTTGCCAGCTCTTCTAAGCGCTGCCGCACGAGAGTAGCGGCTTGCAGCAGTATGCGACCGCGCTGCGTCGCGCTGCGTCGAGGCCACTGCCCCTCCTCAAAAGCCCGGTAGGCCACCTGCACCGCCCGTTGGGCATCTTCTGGCCCTGCCTGGGCTACCTCGGCGAACGGTTTCCCTGTTCCCGGCTCGATCACAGCGAAGGTTTTACCATCTGCGGCGGGGACACGCTCTCCGCCCAGTACTATATGCTCGATAGTCATGGTGTCTCCTTATTGATACAACTTCATTGGATATGATTGTACCATTGGAGTGATGAATCTTGCACAGCTATAATTTGACCAAATCCGCTTTCAAAGGGATGAACTTGCAAGGAGAGACTTATAAGTTTATACTTAGTAAGTGAAAGGAGTAACAGGTGGAGCCATTACCGCTTGAAGTGACACATGCCGCTGGCGAATTGCGCGCACTGGTCGGTCGTCTCTCTCGCCGCCTGCGGCAAACCAGCGTGGTTGGCGAAATGACCCTCTCCCAGGCATCAGTGCTGAGCTTACTCGAACGGGAAGGCCCAGCAACCCCAGGGATCCTGGCCACCAGGGAGCATATTAGCCCACAGTCCATGGGGGCTATCCTCATCTCGTTGGAGGCGCTTGGACTGGTCTCACGCACGCCAGACCCAACCGATGGGCGCTCTCTCGTTATTTCACTCACCGAGGCAGGACTCCAGGCAGTTCAGGGCGCACGACGGCACCGGGAAGAGCGACTTGCTCGTGCCCTTGCCGATCACTTCACTGCCGAAGAGCAACAGGTGCTGATCGCAGCACTTCCGCTCCTGGAACGCCTGGCCCGGTTGCTCTAAGGCGAGCTCCTCTACCTGGACAGGTTGGTAAGAGAGACGCCATATCATAACATGCAGCAGTCTCCGCCGCTAGATGGGACGAACATGACAGAAACACTCACACAGGAACAAGTACAACGCACACACGATCGCCGCCGACGGCCAGTCGGGCCTTATTACAAATGGGTGGCATTGACCAACACCACGCTGGGCTCGTTAATGGCAACCATTGATGCCAGCATTGTGCTCATCGCGTTTCCCGCTATCTTCAAGGGAATTGGAATTAACCCACTGGCCCCTGGCGAAGCCAGCTATTTCCTCTGGCTTCTGCTTGGTTATATGGTCGTGACCGCCACGCTGCTGGTGACCTTTGGCCGCATCTCTGATATGTTCGGTCGGGTGCGCTTGTATAACCTCGGGTTTCTCATTTTCGCCATTGGCAGTACTCTGCTTTTCCTGACACCGAGCACAGGGAATACCGGGGCACTCGAACTCATCATCTTCCGTCTGATTCAAGGCATCGGCTCAGGGTTTCTCCTCTCCAATAGCGCGGCGATCCTGACCGATGCCTTTCCAGTGGAGCAGCGGGGGCGCGCACTCGGCATTAATCAGATTGCAGGGATCGCCGGGTCTTTCATTGGCTTGATTGTCGGCGGCATCCTGGCTGCGATTAACTGGCGTCTCGTCTTCCTCGTCAGCGTGCCGGTTGGGATCGCCGGAACCATTTGGGCCTACACGATGTTGCGCGAAACAGCGACCATCCGTGAACATCAAAAGATTGACTGGCTGGGAAACGTGACCTTCGCGCTTGGCCTCACCATCTTCCTGTTGGGGATTACCTACGGTATTGAACCGTACGGTGGGTCGCCAATGGGCTGGGGCAATCCCCTGGTCATCGGAGCAATTCTTCTGGGCATTGTGCTTCTGGCATCCTTCATCTGGATCGAACTGCACGTGGACGACCCTATGTTCCGGCTCGATCTCTTCAAAATTCGCATGTTCGCTGCTGGCAATATCGCTGGCTTTCTCTCCGCCCTGGGGCGTGGCGGCCTGCAATTTATGCTGATTATCTGGTTGCAAGGCATCTGGCTGCCATTGCACGGCTATAGTTTTGAAGAGACCCCCTTGTGGGCAGGCATTTTTATGACCCCCCTGCTGATCGGCTTCATTTTGATGGGTCCTATCAGCGGTTACCTCTCGGACCGCTTCGGAGC
>WNGP01003781.1_pt1 | contig 12683 bp, 10 predicted proteins | sample 5407671 | NCBI WGS metagenome assembly WNGP01 (sample SAMN13153381, study PRJNA577476) | soil metagenome | isolation source: 40 cm soil or saprolite under Garry oak tree replicate 2 | place: USA:California | collected 2016-06-15 | reverse complement strand
GCCCGGTACTTGTCGGACCCGGCGTACCGGCGCAAGATTTCCCGCCAGCTCAACAAGGGCGAGTCGCTGCACGCGCTGAAGCGCGACTTGCTTTACGCCCACGAGGGCACCATCCGCGCCCGCCACCTCGAACAGCAGACTGAACAAGCCTGGTGCCTCACCCTGGTCGCCAACGCCGTGGTGACCTGGACGACCGAGTACTACGGGCTGGCGGTCGCGTCGCTGCGCGCGGCCGGGCGCCGGGTCGATGACGAGGTGCTGGCCCACATCTCCCCGGCACACAGCGAGAACATCAACTTCTTCGGCTCCATCGACGTCGACATCGACGCCGAACTCGCCCAGCTCGGCCCCACCGGCTACCGGCCGCTCCGCGTCAGCGACACCCTCTTCTGACGGGGCACGCTAGTGGGTGCGGCCAGCCATCTGGCCAGGACCGGACAGGCGGTCCTGGCCAGATGGTGTGCCAAGGCTCGCGGTTCATGTTCCGTCGAAGCGGAATTCGTTTTGCCAGGTGCCGTCTGATTGCACGACCGACCAGTATTTCTCTGCGATCTGGTCCGGGCTGAACGGTGTGCCCGGCCGGATCTGCCCGGCGATGGTGATGCTGGCGACGCGTATGCCGTCGTGCGCCAGGTCGGCGCCGAGCATGGTCGCCGCCGGCCGCAACGCGGCCTTGCCGAGCGAGACGGTGGCCCAGGCCGGGCCCGGGTGGTCTGCCCAGCCGCCGCCGGTGAACAGGATGGTCCCGCCTCCGGCGGCCCGCATTGCCGGGGCAGCGACCTGCGTGGCCACGATGGCGCCGACGACATCGACGTCGTAGGCCTGGTGCAGGTGGGCGACGTCGCTGCTCAGCAGCGAGTCCGGCGTCAGCATCGATGCGTTGTAGACCAGGACCCCGGGCGCGCCGGGGCGTGCATACAGCGAGGTGAGGGTGGCGCGCAGGCCCGCAGGATCGCTGGCATCCGCGGCCACGGTGTCGACGGCAGCGCCGGTGTCGGCTAGGTCGCTGGCTAGTTTGGCCAGCCCGTCCGTGCGCCGGGCCAGGAGCGTGAGGTGGTAGCCGCCTTGCGCGAACCGGTGCGCGATACCACCGCCGAGGCCAGGGCCTGCTCCGATGACCAGCAGGTGGCGTGGATCGACGGCGGGGCCATCGCGCCGAGCGGAATTTGTCATTGTCATCCTCCTTTTGAATGCGCGGTAAGAGAACCGCTAGTGCCTGGGCAGGGCCGCGAGGTTGATTCGGGCCTCTTGCAGCTTCGAGTCGTGCGGTGCGACGTCTCCGCCGTCGGTGATGTACAGGCGCGTGCCGCTGATAAAGGTGTCACTGGGCGAGGCAAGGCCGTCGGCGGCGGTCAGCACGACCCGCGACCGCCCGCCCGGGTAGACCACGGCCAGCTCGTCCTGGCTGTTCAGCGCGACGAAGGCGATGCCGCTGCGGCTGGACAGGAACTTGAAGTCGTCGATGCCGGTCAGGCCGCTGGCGGCGAGCTGCACGGGGCCGGGTGCGCCGGTGCCGGTGACGGGGATCCGGAGCAGGGTGCCGTTGTCGGTGTTGGAGGCCCACACGGCGCCCTGGTGGAACTCTACGCCGTTGACCCCGAGGTGGCCCGGCCCGGACTGGGCCGGGGCGAGGGCCTGGCTGACCAGCCACTGTGTCGCCGTGCCGCCGGAGGCCGGAACGGACCAGATCGTGCCGGCCAGGCTGTCGCAGGAGTAAAGGGTCTGCGTGACCGGGTCGATGGTGAGCCCGTTGAGGAACGCGCCGGGGATGGCGGCGATGCGCTCCGGCGCGCCGCCCGGGGGAATCCGCCAGATGCCGGACCTGGCCGGGTCCGCGGAGAGCATGTTGTAGTAAACGGACCCGTCGCGGCCGCGGACGTTGCCGCCGATGGCCTCGCCCGCGTTGCCGGTGACCAGGACGGTCTGTTGCCCGGACGGGCTGATCCGCAGCAGTTCCGGCGGCTGGCGGTTCAGGAAGCCGAGCAGCGAGACGGTCAGCGACTGGTCGGGGTTGACCGTCACGCTCTCCGGCTGCTGCCCGGCCGCGTAGTCAAACGAGGCCACCGTGTGCACGCCGGTGACGATCGGGCCGCTGGCCGCCGAAGCAGACGCCGGCACCGCGCCGGCGACAGCCACGGCCGCGACGGCCGCAGCGGGCACAACCAGCGCCGCGACCGCCGAATGGAAACTGATCCTGTTCAAAGCGTTTCCTTTCAGGAGATGACTTGCCAGGACAGGAGCTGACTTTCCGGAGCCGTCACGCGGGCGGCTCCGGAAAGCCGGCCGGGCCGTTACCGCAGGCCGAACGCGTACACCTTGTTGTTATTGAGCGGGTTCCCTGTGGCCAGGCACTCGGTGCCGCAGTAGCCGGAGCCCCAGTAGACGGATCCGGCTGAGATCGCCGCGCCGCCGGTCACTGAGCCGCCGCTGTTGAAGCTCCACAAAATGGCCCCGGTCGCGGCGTCAAGACCGTACATGCTGGTGCCGGTGGTCGAGATCGAGCCTCCGTAGACCACGCCGTTGGCGACGCTGACGGGTGCGGTGTCGGGCGAGCCGTTCGGATCGGGGGTCTGCCAGAGGATCTTCCCGGTGGCCGGATCGAGCGCGGCCCAGGATCCGGCGGTGTCCGTCTGGCCCGCATACGGCCCGGAGCCGCCGATCGTGTACGGCTGGTGGAGGGTGTCGCCCTCGGCGACGTAGATGCGCCGCCCGTCAGTCGCCGTGCCGTACTCGATGCCGTGCCCGGGATCCGCCGTGGGGCCGACGTCGGTCTGCCAGACGACCTTTCCGGTGGAGGGGTTGACCGCCCAGTAGACCCCGCTCTTCTGGCCGATGCCGAGCAGTTGCTCCCCGGTGCCGGGCACGGTGAACAGGTTGGCACCGGCGCCGAAGTCGTAGTCCGGCCCGATGGGCTGAGGCCTCGTCCAGATGTCGCCGTTGTTGGTGTGGTCGGCCCAGGCCACCGAGCCGTCGCTGAGCCGTAGCGCCACGATTGAGTCGACGTAGTCATCAGCGACCGGCCGGGTGCAGTTCGTCTGGCCGGGATCCTCGCAGACCCCCGCGGGAGCGGTGTAGTTGTTTCCGGTGCCGACGTAGAGCAGCCCCCGCGCAGGATCCACGGCCGGGCTCGACCCCCACACCGCGTTGCCTGTGTAGTAGCCATTGGGCAGGTTGGAATCCGAATTGCCGTTGTTAGAAGGCACGGTGTAGGCCTTCCAAAGCAGCTTGCCCGTCGTCGCGTTAACCGCAACGACCGCGCCACGGAACGTGGGCGACAGGCTTGCCTCGCCCTTGGAGGCGATGCCGAAGTAGGCGACGCCGTGGTAGATCGTCGGGGCGGCGGTGATCACGGCGTCCGGGTCGGTGTCCACCTGCGTTACCCAGTCCAGCGCGCCGGTGCGCCGGTTGACGGCGAACACCTTGGCGCCTGCCTTGCCCGGGTTGAGGATCCACCCGTCGCCCAGGATGACCTCGTTGCCATACACGGCGGGGCTGACGCGCGACTGGTCGCCAGACAGCCCGGTGTAATCGGAGATCGACTTCGACCACAGGACCCGTCCGCTGTCGGCCTCGACCGCCCACAGCTTGCCGCCGTAGTCGGGGACGTACACAACCCCGCCGTCGACCGCGGGGGTGGCCGAAATGGCGCCCGCTGTGGTCAGCGTCCAGCGCGGCGTCAGCCGGCTCACGTTCGCCGGGGAGATGACGTGCTCGGCCGCCTGGAAGTGCGTGTCACTGATGTTCTGCCCGGCCATGGGCCACTGCCCGGACCCGGACGACGGCAGGGCCGCGGCGTTCCCCGGCTGCGCGATGATCCCGGTGATCGCCGCGGCGATGGTCACCGTCGCCATCCCGATGAGCGCGGTCCGCGCCCTGGTCAGTCTTCGGAACATTCGTTTCATGCTGTTCTCCCTTGTCGGATGGCTGGCGAGCGCGCCGTGGCCAGGCCCCGACGGAGCAAGCCCTCACGCTCACGACATGAGTACAGCGCTGCGGTGTGAAGCCCTTCGAAGGCGCTCGATGAAGAGTCTGTGAGCCCCTTCTCCAGGACTTGATCGATCACATCGAAGCTTCACGTTGCTGCCGGTGGTGGCTTCACACTCGGGCGGTGTGCTGGGGTCATGGCAAATATTCGTTCTTACCGGAACCTGCCCACCCGTATCGCGCTACCGACAGCCCTGGTGGCGTCGGTGGTGGCATCGCTCATCGTGGAGCTGATAATCGCGGCGATCGCGCATGGCGCAGGCGCGTATTCGGACTTCCAGCCGCTGACGTTCGGCGGTCTGATCGGGCCCACGGTTTTGGGTCTGCTAACCGCGGTGGTGGTGTGGGAGCTGGTCCGGCGCCGCGCCGGTGATCCGGTGGCGGTGATGCGCCGGCTGGTTCCGATCGTAGTAGTCCTGTCGTGGGTGCCGGATGTCGTGCTGGGCGCGACGCACCGGGAAGCGACCAGTCACGTAGCGCACACGACATGGGGCGAGGTGGCCGCGCTGATGGTGATGCACCTGTTCGTGGCCGCGATCGGGCTCGGCCTGTTCAGCCAGCTGCTGCCGCTGCGGCGCCGGCCAGGTGCGCCATCGGATCCCGGCCGGCAGCTGAGCAGCGATCCGCAGCCAGTGCGGAACAGCTGATGATCGCGAGTTCGGGTAAGGCAAAAGGGACGGCTGCGGGCAGGAACGTGATCAGGTGAAACGTCTGATACTGGCGGTTGCCGGGACCATCGCCGGGCTGATCGCGCTGCTGTCGTTCCGGACCCATCCGGGTCCCGCGGCAGTCGGCAGCTTGCCGGCGGCCACCCTGGGCCCGGTGCCGTCGCTGGTGACCCCTTCGGCGCGGACGGGGGCGGCTCCGGGCACAGGCCCGTCGCCCCCGTCGGCGGGGCCGGTCACGGTCACGACCTTGGGCCAGACGGTGCAGACTCAGTACGACACGATCCAGGTGAGGATCGTCACCGTGCGCGGGCAGATCCGGTCGGTCGCCTTCGCGAAGCTAGCGGGTGACGAGCAGCTATCGGACCTGATCAACGCGCACGCTGGGCCGTTGCTGCTGCAGCGCACACTGATCGCGCAGGGCGCGGACATCGACACGGTGTCCGGCGCCACCTATACCTCCGACGGCTACCGGCAGTCCCTGCAGAGCGCGCTTGACAAGGCGGCCGGGCACTGAGCCCGCATCCGGCAGAGCAGCCAGTGCAAGTCGACCCTCGCTGGCCGATCAGCAATGATGTATCCAGCACGCCAAGATGAGACGAGGTCAGGCAGCAGGACGCCGGACACTGCAGTCGGCAAGGGACAGCACAGGAGAGTGAATTCGGTGAGCGCATCCCGGACGCCAGCGGTTGGCGCAGGGCCGGGCGAGCACACGGCTGCCACGAGGCGGGGCGGCTCGTGGCGGTGGCTGGGTCGGCGCGGCTCGCTCGCCCGGCGGCTGCTGCTGTCCTATGGCGTTGTCGTGCTCGTCGATGCCGCCGTGTTCGTCTCTACCGGCCTGTACATGACTCCGACGCGGCTACACGGTACCCCCCGTGACAGCGGCTACCAGGACGCGGTGTTTACCAACCAGCTCGAAGCCGTCGTGATCGCTGCCCTGATCAGCCTGGTCGTCGGCGCGGTCACGGCGGCGTTGCTCCCGCGGCTGCTGCTCGATCCGCTGCGGCAGCTGCGCCGCTCGGCCCGGTCGCTGATGGAAGGCCGCTACACCGAGAGCGTCCCCGAACCGCGCCTGCCAGAGCTCAGCGATCTCGCGCAGGACGTGAACGTCCTCGCCGCCCGCCTGGCCGACCTGGAAGTGCGGCGCGCGCGGCTCGTCTCCGACGTCGCTCATGAACTGCGCACTCCGCTGACGATCATCGACGGCCAGCTGGCCGGCGTCGAACACGGCGTTTACTCCCTCGACTCCGACCTGATCGTGTCGGTCCGCGAGGAACTCGACCGGCTGCACCGCCTCACCGAGGACCTGTCCGGCCTCTCCCGGGCCGAAGAGAGCGCCTATGAGCTGCACCGCGCGCGTACCGACCTCGCCGCCCTGAGTGAGGACGTGACGAGCCGGCTGCGCCCCCAGTTCACCCACGCCGGCATCGAGCTGCGCCACTGCACGAGCGGCCCAGCCGACGCCGGCGTGGACCCCTACCGCATCACGCAGATCCTGGCCAACCTGCTCCGCAATGCCCTGGCCGCCACACCACCCGGCGGCGCGGTCACCGTCACCACCAGCCACGCCGGCCATACGGCCACCGTTGAGGTCACCGACACAGGCCGGGGCATCGCCCCCGCCGACCTGGAGCGAATCTTCGAGCGGTTCGAACGCGTGCCGAGCAGCGACGAGCGGCGTAACCCCGACCGGGCCGGCAGCGGGATCGGGCTCACCATCGCCCGCGGCCTGGCCCGCGCCCACGGTGGCGAACTCACCGCAACCTCGGGCGGTGTCGGCCGGGGGACAACCATGACCCTCGCCCTCCCCGCCGAGCCCGACCCCGTGCCCGCCGAAGAGCGGACCCTAGCCGTGGGCAGCGACCCGCGGCAGCCGAAAGCGCCGGCCCGCTCGGGCACGTTTCGGGCTCCGGGCGCCGGCCAGGTGGGCGCGGGGCCGACCAGATGAGCCACTCGCCGACGGGGAACACCTCGGCCCCGGACACCGCGCCCGGCGGCCGCGCTGCGGCAGATGCCGTCCAGGCCCGGCCAACGGTGGCACTTGTCGTCGATGACGAGCCCAAGATCCGCGACCTGGCCCGCCGCTACCTCGAAGCCGACGGCTTCCAGGTGCTCGAGGCGGCTGACGGCGAGGCTGCCCTGACCGTCCTGGCCGAGACCGAACCGGACATCGTCGTCACCGACATCATGATGCCGGTCCTCAACGGGCTGGAGCTGCTGCGCCAGATCCGTCTCACCTCCTCCGTCCCCGTCGTCATGCTCACCGCCCGCGACGACGAGATCGACAAGGTCCTCGCCCTCACCACGGGCGCCGACGACTACGTCACCAAGCCCTTCGGCGGCAGGGAACTCGCGGCCCGGCTCCGGGCCATCCTGCGCAGGCTGCAGCCGCCGCATGCGGCATCGGCGCCGGCCGCCGGCGACGGCGAGCCGGCAGAGGCCGCGTTCACTTTCGCCGGCATCACGATCGACCCCGGCCGCCGCAGCGTGCATACCAGCAGCGGAAGGGCCACCGTGACCGCGCTCGACTACGACCTGCTCCTGGCCCTGGCGCGCAACCCGGGACTGGTCCTGTCCCGCAGGCAGCTGCTCGCCGCCGTCTGGGACGATGACGTCTACGTCGACGAACGAGTTGTCGACGTCCACATCCGCACCTTGCGGCGCGCGCTCGGCGACGATGCCGCCCACCCGTCGATCATCGAAACCGTCCGTAGCGTCGGCTACCGCTTCCTCCCGCCGGCCGCCTGAACCTGCACCGCCACGCTGCCCCCGGCAGGCGTGTCTCCAGAGCAGACCTCACAGACTCTTCACCGATCGCCTCCGAAGGGCTTCACGCCCGAGCGCTGTACTCATGCCATGAGCGTCCTGCAAACAACGGCGACCGGCGCCTCCAAGCCGGTGGACGCCCGCCGGGTCCGGCGGTGGGTACGCGGCGGAGCAGTTGGCATTTTCGGGCTGTGGCTGTTCAACACCCTTGGCGGGGACGAAAGCGGCCCGCTGCTTGACCTAGCCCGCCTCACCGGGCTCGAGGCCGGTTACGCGGTGCTCGCGGCACTGCTGCTGATGGCCCGGATTCCCGCGCTGGATCGCCAGGTCGGCAGCGGCCAACTCGCCCTGTTGCATGCCTGGGTGGGCCGATGGATCGTCGGAACCGCGGTCGCCCACACAATGCTGGCCATCCTCGGGTACGCCAACGTGGCTAACCGCAGCATCCCCGGCGAGATCGCCGACCTCAACACGCAATATCCCGACGTGCTCCTAGCGACCGTCGCGCTCGGGCTGTTCCTGCTGGTGGCCGTCACCTCCGCGCGTGCGGCCCGTAAGCGGCTGCAGTACGAAACCTGGCATATGGTGCACCTTTACACCTACCTGGCTATCGCGCTGTCGTTCGCGCACCAGTTCTCCACCGGCACCGACTTCCGCTACACCGGCGCCCGGGTTCTCTGGTCCGCCATGTACCTGGCCGTGACAATCGCCCTGCTGCGTTACCGGGTCTTCGAACCGCTGCGGGTGAACTGGCGCCACCGCCTCCGCGTGACGGACGTTCACCTGGAATCACCCGACACCGTCTCCGTCTACCTCACCGGGCGTGCCCTGGACCGACTCGACGTACGGCCAGGCCAGTTCTTCCGCTGGCGATTCGCCGCCCGCGGCCTGTGGTGGACCGCCACCCCGTACTCACTGTCAGCTCCAGCATCACCGGACGGACTGCGGATCACCGCCCGCATGGTCGGACGCCACAGTAACCAGCTGAAGACGCTGCTGGCCGGCACCCGAGTGTTCGTCGAAGGCCCCTACGGTGCGCTCACCAGCCAGCAAGCCCACCACCGCAGTGCCGTGCTCATCGCCGGCGGCGTAGGCATCACACCACTGCGCGCGCTATTCGAGACCCTCCCCGCCACCGACATCACCTTGCTCTACCGGGCCAGCAGCCAAGCCGACCTAGTACTGTCCGAGGAGCTCAACACCATCGCCCGGCAGCGCCACGCAACGGTCCACTACCTCACCGGGCACCGCCGACGCGGCGACTCGGACCCCCTCTCAGCCGCATCCCTCCGCCGCCTGCTTGGCAACCTCCGAGAACATGACATCTACCTGTGCGGCCCTCCCGGCATGACCGCATCCGTCCGCCGCGCCCTGCACGAACTCGGCGTCGACGACGCCGACATCCACGACGAAACGTTCACGTTCTGACAGCCATACCTCTGGCCATTCTGGCTGGGGCAGGCCTACCGTTCGGGCCGCAAATGGCCCCGACACGGACCCGGCCGCGCTACGCGCTGCGGACTCGCTCGCGATACTCCCGGGCGACCCGGCGGCGGCCACCGAGGAGATCTTGAGGCGGCGGGAGGACAGCGGCTTCTCCTACTTCGTTGTCGGCGCCAACGCCACTGATGCGCTAGCTCCTGTCGTCGCCGAGCTGACCGGACATTGACCCGTCGTTGAATTCCGTCGTTGACAAACCCGTTGACGAGTCCGACGGCGCGCTGCGCAACTCCGCGCGCTGGCCGTGCGTCTCGTTTTCGATGACAACCCCGAGGTTGCCGCCGCCACCGTCCACCAGCTCGCCGGCTACCGATGGGTGCAATCGACCTTCTCTCGTGACGGCAAAGCTGGCAGTGGCCGCACGGCCAGATTCGCACAACGGCGACCCATCCCACCGCGCAGCCGAAAGTGCCGATACTCCGCGCGGTAACTCTGCTCGCCAACGCGCGGACGGCTGTCCGTAAGCCGAACGGCCAGCGGACACTCAGCCGGCCGCTTGCAGGCGACTCTGGAACCGGCATCGCTGCAGGTGACATCAGAGCCAGCGATCTCAGTTAGGGTGTACGGTGAATATGTAACGGACAGGTACCTTAAACGGACAGGAGGCGCGCGGTGGCGAACATCGGCTACGCCAGGTGCTCCACCCTGGCGCAGGACCTCACCGCCCAGCGGCAGGCCCTCGCGGCGCTCGGCGTCCCGGCCGACCGGGTCTACCTCGACAAGGGGCTGACTGGCACCAGCCGGGCCAGGCCCGGCCTCGACCAGGCCCTCGCGGCGGTCCGCGAGGGCGACACCCTGACCGTGACCAAGCTCGACCGGCTCGCCCGGTCGGTGCCCGACGCGCTGGACATCCTCAGCGGCCTGTCGGCGCGCGGCGCGCGGTTCGCGCTCGGCGGGTCGGTCTACGACTGGAACGACCCGTTCGCCCGGATGTTCCTGCAGATCCTCGCCGTCATCGCCGAGTTCGAGGCCAACCTGATCCGCCAGCGCACCCGCGAGGGCATGGACATCGCCCGCCAGCACGGAAAGCTCCGCGGCAAGCAGCCCAGCCTCAAGCCCGCCCAGGACCGCGAGATCCGCCGCATGCACGACAGCGGCGACTACAACGTCGCCGAGATCGCCGCCCTGTTCGGCATCAGCAGGCCCACCGTCTACAGGTCCCTTGAACGCACCGCCGATCTGCCCCCGCTCCCGGCCGACACCCGGCCCGCGCCCGACATCGCCCAGTACGACCAGCTCCTGACCTACGCGTCGGCAACTGAGGCCAGGGAGTCCTGACCACCCGGGACGTGCCCCTTCCGCTCGTATTCCGGCCGCCCTCGCTCAGGCTCCGCCGATCACCTGATCGCGCGCCCACATCGGAACGACAGAGGGCGGTAACACCCGAGTTGGCTCATTTAGTGCGCAACGTACGCCGGACTAGGCGGCCGGGGGCTCATGAAGGGGTTCGTAGGCAGGTGCCGCGCGGTTTCCCGGTGTTCTCTTGCCGCGGTGGCCGCTGCGGGCCTGCTGTTACCGGAGCGGTTCAGCCGATGCTGCCCGCAGCCGGGCTAGCGATCCGGCTACGGCCAGGGCTGAGCCGGCGGCGGTCCTCGGCCTGCGCCGCTGCACGGCCCGGGCCACCCGCAGGACATAGAACACGACGGCCGGGGCTTCGCCGGCGATCGCGAGCACCGTCAGCCGCTGCGGGCGGCGCAGGCCCGACCGCACGCCGGTGACCATCCCTATGCCAGTGGCAGCAAGGCCGAACCACGATTGCTGGCGGGCCGTCAGTGCTTGCGTTTCGGCGGCCGCGGCCTTTGGGTTCAGCTTGAGCAACCGGTCCCGTTGCTGCCGCCGGATACTTTCCACCTCGGCCGGGGCCGGCGCTTCCGTGCCAAGGCCCCACGCCACCAGCCCGGAGCCAGCAGCGCTCGCCCACGCTGCCAGGGCCCGCTGCCGGCGCCCGGCGGCCCAGTGCCCGGCCCCGACAGCAGCCTGCGTAACAACCGGGGCGACACGGGACACCCACTCGAGCGCCCCCGAGGGCCTGACTCCGTCCAGGGTGAGCATCAAGGCCACCCGCTGCAACTGGGCCCCGCTGTCGTCACGAGCCATCCCCGCATTGTCGCCCAGGCGGCGCGTGCGTGCCAAGCTCCCGGGCTGCCGCTACCCCGGCGTTGCCGCCCGGCGGGCCCAGGGCGGCGCCGATGCCCAGGTCCGGCCGCATCCGCGCTAGCACCCCGCCGCTCATCTGCTCAACCGGGATCTCCTGGCAGGGCTGCGGGGCCCGAGTCACCTCCTGCCCCCCGTGCGGAAGTACCCCGCACCGGGGACTCAAGCTCAAACCCTGGTGATCCCATCCACTACGAGTTCAACCTGGTTAGTGCGCAGATTTCGTCAACTTGAGGAGTAAATCCGCAGGTCAGCGTATTAAGCCTGTCGAAAGTCCATGATCGTGAGCCAAGTCGGGACATCGGAACGACAGAGGGCGGTAACACGCGCGGACTTAGCCCGCTATCGCCCGTGGCCGTTCCATTGTGGGCGCACCCCCTACTCGTGTGCACGACGGCGGTGGAGATTCCGGGATGGGCGATGACCCGGTGGTGGCAGAGCGCGGCGTGCTGACCGCGCCCGCGGAGGCGTGGGACCTGGCCGTCCGCCGCGCTGGCGTGATCAGGGAGCTCGCTGCGCAGCGGATGGTGGGCCTGGAGGCTGTCGACGCGGCGGCAGCCCGGCTGGGCGTGTCGCGAAGGCAGGTCTACATGCTGGTCGGCCGGTGGCGGGCAGGCGAGGGTGTCGCGTCGGACCTGCTGCCCGGCACCTCCGGCGGCGGCCGTGGTGGCGGGCGGCTCCCCGACGAGGTGGAAGCGGTCGTCCGGGAGGTGCTGCGGACCCGGTACCTGACGCGGCAGCGGCGGACGGCGGCCTCGGTGTACCGGGAGATCACCAGGGAGTGCAGGGTCCGCGGGCTGCGGGCGCCGTCGCGGGGAACGGTGCTGCGCCGTATCGCCAGGCTCGACCCGGTGAAGACGGTCACGGCCCGGGAGGGCAGGGACGCGGCGCGGGCCCGCCGGTCGGCCGGCGGGACGCCGCCCGAGGTCACCGGGCTGCTGGAGCAGGTGCAGGCCGATCACACCCCGGTCGACGTGATCGTGGTCGATGAAGAGCACCGGCTGCCGGCCGGGCGACCGTACCTCACGGTTGCGATCGACGTGTGCTCGAGGTGCGTGCTCGGCATGGTGGTGACGCTGGAGGCCCCGTCGGCGACCTCGGTCGGGCTGTGCCTGGCGCGCGCGGCGGCCGGCAAGCGGCCCTGGCTGGAGCGGCTAGAGGCGGAGGCCGTGTGGCCGATGAGCGGCAAGCCCCTCGAGCTGTACCTGGACAACGCCGCCGAGTTCAAGAGCGAGGCGCTGCGCCGCGGCTGCGAGCAGCACGGGATCCGGCTGCGATACCGGCCACCCGGCCAGCCCCACTTCGGCGGGATCGTCGAGCGGCTGATCGGCACGATGATGCAGGTGGTCCACGAGCTTCCCGGCACGACGTTCTCCAGTACCGCCGACCGCGGCAGCTACGACAGCGGCGCACGCGCCGTCATGACGCTCGGCGAGCTACAGCGCTGGCTCGCCCTCGCCGTGGCCTGCTACCACGGGGAGGTCCACGAGTCGCTCGGCCGCACCCCGGCCGCCGTCTGGGCTGAGAAAGCGGCCGAGGACGGGACGCCGACCACAGTGGCCAGCGAGTCCGCGTTCCTGGTCGACTTCCTGCCGGTGACCCGCAGGACGCTGA
>WNGP01003779.1_pt1 | contig 12685 bp, 16 predicted proteins | sample 5407671 | NCBI WGS metagenome assembly WNGP01 (sample SAMN13153381, study PRJNA577476) | soil metagenome | isolation source: 40 cm soil or saprolite under Garry oak tree replicate 2 | place: USA:California | collected 2016-06-15 | reverse complement strand
CGAGTGGCAGGAGTCGAGCCTTCCCGGCAATCACCAGGATCTTGTCGGCGCCCGGCTCTCCGATCATCGGGAACTGTGCCAGCGCGCGACGGGCCTGGGGTGTGGGAAGACGAAGCGCTGTGCGGAGGTCGCCATCCCAGCGGCCGAGCACCAGCTCTGCCGATTCGCGCAGGCGCGAGGCACGAACCCGGACCGCTATGGAGCCGCCCAGTCGCGCGATCGTCTCCAGCTTCGACGGGGGCGCGGCCACAATGGCTGTTGGGTGCAAGCCCACCGTGGTTCGCAGCGCAGCGAACGCTCGGCGGCGCTGCGCGTCCGGCACCAGGTACCCGACCTGCTCCCAGAGCACCAGGTGGAACGGGTCTTGACTGACAGGACGCGCCGGCTTGCTGTAGTGGCGCCGCAGCGTCGTGACTACTGAGCGAAGCGAAAGCGTGACCCGCGGGTGCGTCTTCACACAGGGGAATTTACTACATACCGAAGCTGCACGACGCCGTCGGCAAACTTCTCGGTAGACTGCAACGACAATGGGACATGACGGTGCCGTCGCGCGATGAGCGGAATACCATCTCCGATGAATACCGGAATGACGCTAATGATGAACTCGTCGATCGCCTGCGCATCGAGAAACGAGGCGATGATGTCACCGCCACCCATCAACCAGCTATCCTTGCCCGGGCTCTGGCGCAGTCGCTGCACCAACACATCAATTGGTTGGACCGTGAATTCGACGCTCGGTGGAGCATCCTTCGGAGGCGAATGACGCGAGCACACGATGGTTCGAGTCTTTGAGTCGAACTTTGCTCCCAGGCGCCGACTGGCGTCGTAGGTCTTCCGGCCGAGCACTTTGGTATCGATCGATCGCATGAATGCGTCGATCCCGTAAAACCCCGCTGGGGCTGGGCGGGTGGTCAGCCAGTCGAGGTCGCCGTCCGGCCGCGCGATGTATCCATCAGCGCTCGTCGCGATGTGGACGATGACTTTTCGCGGGGGCGTCACGATGACCCGTTCCTCCGCTACGCGATACGAAGGTTGAACGCGAGCCTCTATCCACTCTGCAAGCTGCGGTACAGATTGGCTGACGCCACTGGCCATCGTCAACCCCGCTCCTGGATTACCATGCAACGACTCCTCGTTTCGCTCGCGCTCCTTGCCTCGGTCTCGATCCCCGTCGCCGCGCACGCTCAGGAACCGCGGGTGCTCGTCTTCTCCAAAACGGCAGGATATCGCCACAGCTCCATCGCCAACGGCATCGCCGCAATCCGGAAGCTTGGGCAGGAGAACGGATTCGCGGTCGATGTGACCGAGGATGCGGGCGCCTTCACCCAGAAGAACCTGGCGCGATACCGCGCGGTCGTCTTCCTGAGTACGACGGGTGACGTCCTGGATGCGGCGCAACAGGACGACTTCGAGCGCTACATCCAGGCGGGCGGTGGATACGTGGGCGTGCACTCCGCCACAGACACGGAGTACGACTGGCCGTGGTACGGCAGACTGGCCGGCGCGTACTTCAACGGCCATCCCAACAATCCCAACGTTCGCAAAGGTAGCTACCGCACGCTCGACACGACGCACGTGTCGACGAAAGGCTTCCCGGCGCGCTTCGAGCGCGAGGACGAGTTCTACAACTTCAAGTCGATCGATCCGACCATCCATGTGCTCGTCGAAATCGACGAAACGAGTTACGAGGGAGGGACGAACGGCGCTCACCACCCCATGAGCTGGTATCACGATTTCGCCGGCGGGCGGGCGTGGTACACCAACATGGGGCACACCGAAGCGACCTACACCGAGCCGCTCTTCCTGCAACACCTGCTCGGCGGATTGCGCTACGCGATGGGAACCGGGACGATCGACTTCAATCGCGCGCGGCCCGAAGAGAATCGCTTCACCCGAGTCGTGCTCGCCGAGAAGCTGGATGAGCCCATCGAGCTCGCCGTGCTACCGGATGAGCGCGTGCTGTTCATCGAGCGACACGGCTACGTCAACCTGTACAAGCCGGCGGAGGCCCGAGTCCGACGCATCGCGACGATTCCGGTCAGCACCAAATACGCGGACTCGAGCCAGGCGGAAGACGGACTGCTCGGACTCGCCGCTGATCCCAACTTTGCGGCGAACGGCTGGCTCTACATGTACTACTCGCCGGCGGGCCCGGACGCGAAGAACGTGCTGGCGCGCTTCACGCTGACGGGCGACTCGCTCGATCTCACATCCAAGAAAGTGCTGCTCGAGATCCCCACCCAGCGGCTCCAGTGCTGTCACACGGGAGGCTCGATCGCCTTCGACCGCGCCGGCAATCTCTACCTGTCGACTGGCGACAATTCGAATCCGTTCGCCTCGGGCTATGCGCCGATCGACGAGCGCCCGGGCCGGATGCCGTGGGACGCGCAGAAATCGTCCGCGAACACGAATGACCTGCGGGGCAAGATCATTCGAATTCATCCGGAGCCCGACGGCACGTACACTATCCCCGACGGCAACCTCTTTCCCCAAGGCACGGCAAAGACGCGACCCGAGATCTATACGATGGGCCATCGCAACCCGTATCGGATCTCGGTGGATACGCACACCGGTTTCATCTACTGGGGCGAGGTCGGTCCGGACGCGGACGTCGACTCGACGGGACGCGGGCCACGCGGGTACGACGAGATCAATCAGGCCCGCAGCCCGGGGAACTACGGGTGGCCGTACTTCGTGGGGAACAACCAGGCCTATTACAAGACGACCGTCATCGATTCGGTCACCACCCAGGGCGGGCCGCAATTCGATCCCGCGCATCCAGTCAACAATTCACCGAACAACACCGGTCTCAACGCGCTGCCGCCGGCGCGCGGCGCGTACATCTGGTATCCGTACGGGCCGTCGCCCGATTTCCCGATCGTCGGCACCGGTGGCCGGACCGCCGAGGCCGGCCCCGTCTTCTACCGCGACGATTTCCGGAACGCGGCCAGGCCCTTTCCGCAGTACTACGACGGCAAGCTATTCATCTACGAATTCATGCGGCATTGGATCATGGCGGTCACCATGGACAAGAATGGCGACCTCGTGTCCATCGAGCGGTTCATGCCGAGCGCGAAGTTCAGCGCGCCGATCGAGATGGAATTCGCGCCGAGCGGGGACATGTATATCCTCGAGTATGGAACGATATGGTTCCAGGGGAACGACGACGCTCGACTTGTGCGCGTCCAGTACAATGCCGGCAATCGCCCGCCGATTGTCTCAGACCAAGTCGATCACTCGAAGGGTGCCCTGCCCCTGCGCGTCGCACTGTCCTCAGCGGGCACAGTGGATCTCGACGAGGACTCGCTGCGGTATGAGTGGACCATCGCCCGCAAGGGTGGCGCGGTGCTGCAGCGGCTGACCGAGCCGAACCCGTCGTTCACATTCACTCGAGCGGGGACCTACACAGCAGCGCTGACGGTGACCGACGCCCAGGGCGCGGCGACCAGTGCGACCCCGATCGAAATCGTCGCGGGCAATCAGCCGCCGACTGTTGCCGTCGATCTCGTCGCGAGCAACACCTCGTTCTTCTTCCCGGGTGTGCCCGTACGCTACGCGGTGCGCGTGACCGATCGCGAAGACGGCACGCTGCGCAGCGGACGCATCCCGGCGCGCCGCGTGGCGGTGAGCGCGCAGTATCTCAAGAACGGACTCCCAACGACAGCCGCCTCCCCGGGTGGCAATCCCGTTGCCGACGGGCGGCGACTGATCGCAGCCAGTGACTGCCTCTCCTGCCATCAGCTGAATCGCAAGTCGATCGGACCGACCTACCGCGATGTCGCGCGCAAGTACCACAATGACAGCTCGGCGACCGCGCGGCTCATACAGAAGATTCGCGGAGGCGGATCGGGCGTCTGGGGTAACGTGGCGATGCCCGCGCATCCTGCGCTCAGCGACGAGCAGGCAGTCGCCATGCTGGCGTACATCATGAGCCTCGCCGACACGACGACGAACTCGTCGTCCCTACCCGTGCGTGGGTCGTACACTCCTCCCGCGGGCTCGGGTGATGCGCCGCAAGGCGTGTTGGTGCTGCACGCCGAGTACACGGACCGTGGCGCGAACGGCATGCCGGCGATTACCAGCGAGAAGGCGCTCGTGCTGCGATCGCCTACGGTCGTCGTAGCGAGCGGGGAAATGTCGGAAGGCGTGTCGAGGCAGACTGACGAGCACGTTCCCGTTCCGATCACGGTCGTGAGTCGCTCAGGCTCGTCGGTCGCGCTCAAGCAGATCGATCTGACGGGTGTCAGGACGGTGGCCTTTATGGCGGTGGCGCCAACGCAGTATCAGGCGAAGGGCGGGAAGATCGAAGTGCATCTCGATGCGTCGACCGGGGCGTTGCTGGGGGAGAGCGAGCCGATTCGGCCCACCACCGATCAGGCGCCGGTACGTCTACGCGTGCCGCTGCGGGCGACGTCGGGATTGCATGACGTCCATTTCGTGTTCACGAATCCAGACGCGAAGGGGGACGGGTTCATGTTCGGGGTATTGACCGCGACGTTCGAGGCGGCGCCCAGGTAGTCCCTAGCTCACCGCCTTCTTCACAAGGGCAACGATCCTTCCCTCTGCAACCGCGGTCAACTCCTTCAGCGCGAAGGAGGTCGGCCACATGGTGCCGTCGTCGAGGTTCGCTTTGTCGCTAAAGCCGAGCGTCGCGTACCTGGTTTTGAACTTCTGTCCGCTCTGGAAGAAGCAGACGACCTTGCCGTCCTTCGCGTACGCGGGCATCCCGTACCAGGTCGTCGGAGAGAGCGCCGGCACGCTGGCTGTGATGATCGCATGGAGCCGCTTGGCCATGGCGCGATCCGGTTCCGACATCGCGGCGATCTTCGCGAGCACTTCGCTTTCCCCGTCCGCCTTGCCCGCCTTCAGCTCTCGAACGCGGTCCTTCATCGCGGCGCGTTCCTCGTCCGTGAATCCTTTGGACTTCTTGCCGATCGCGGTGTCCTTCTTTGGGCTCATAGAAACCTCGTCATGCTGACTTTTGGAGACGCTGAATGGTATCGTCTAGCTTCTCAAGTTCCAGTTGCGTTTCTCGCTCACGGCGCTCTATCATCCCCCGGACTCGGTCCCGTTCCTCGGACAAAACACCGGGCAGCAAGCCCTCCAGCATCCCGCGGTGCACCCGCAGCTCTTCTTCCAAGAGGCTCCGCAGCCGTCTTGCGGCTTCCAGATCCGTAGCCGCCCGTTGGCGCAGCGCGTCGCGTTCGCGAGAGTCTGCCAGACGGGGGGCGCGATTCGTGACTGCCAGCATGACAAGAATCACAACGAGCGAGATGATGAATGACAGATTCCCCAACAGTAGACCGGCGCCGAGGAGTAGTGCAAACACGAGGAGTTGAACCCAGAACGCGCGCGCGACGGGGCGGCGCCACACTAGAACGTTCTCACGCGCGTGGCGAGCCAAGGCATGCCGCGGTAGGAGTCCGCAACCATCCAGGCGCCGGCCGTCAACACCCAAGAGCTGACGAACTCGGTCCAATCGTCGGCGGTGGGGTGTGCCACGATGATCGGGACCCACACCAGCAGCGTGAACAGGCCCAGCTGCAGCGCCGAGAGCGTCGCTGCCAGTCGTGCATACACACCGCTGAGCACCGCCACGCCCGCCGCAATGAAGGCACAGCCGGTGAAGTACGCCCAGGCCACGTGCCATGGCAGCCAGCCAGGCACCATCGAGACGGTTCGTTCGAGATACGTAAAATGCGCTATGCCGAACGGGATCAAACCCAGGCCGTACAGCAGCCTAGCAATGCGCAGACCCCTGTCGCCGGTGGCGAAGCCGAGGTGCTGTCGGTCCCGGTCTCCGGCGAACCACGCGTACAGAACCCAGGAAGCCGCCGCCATCACCGCGGTGTCACCCGAGGCCCACCACGCAACCGTGGCAGTCGGGCTCCGGAAGATGAGAGGCACCCTGAACGCCAGCAGCCAAACGAGGAATGAGCCGAGCAGCAAGCGGGAGGCGATGACGGCTGTGCGCCGCCAGAGTAGGCCGATCCCGGATATCAGAGAGATCAAAGCGCACAGATAGGCCAGTACCTGGCGCGCGGGAAGACTCTTTGGCACCCCCGTCCAGGTCGGGGTGAAATCGCCTTGGGTCAGGCCCACGATTCCTAGGGCGACCAGCGTCGCCGCAAAAAACGCATGCCCCCAGCTCGCAATGGCTATCGCCCGCGCTCCGGTGGCGCCTCCGTTCATTCGATCCGCTTGCTGCATGCTCAAACTCCGCGCACGGCGTATTAAGGCACAGTTACCTGATAAAACACGTCGGTGCGGATCTGCGAAGGGTCGTGGTTCCATGCCTCTTGCCAATGGCCGTAGATCTCCCACTGGGGACCTGCCAACCGATGGTTGTGCTCGGCGCACCATTCCTGAATCGCCACGTGCGCAGCGCCAAGATCACCATAGGGCCCAAAGTGCGTGGTGGATGCCGCAGAACCGACCGGAGTGGCGGAACGCACGACCTCCCCGTCTTCGGCAAACGGCCCCTGTAGCTCGACGCCAGCCTCCAGACGGATGCTCCCGTCCCAGTAGATCGCCACGTTGCGCCCGGCCTTCACGTTTTGGGCGCGCACCGCCTTCCAGGCGAGACCGCAGCATTCGGGCACAACGCGTGAAAGCTCGAGCGGTTTGACGTGGCGCCGCACGACCGCGACCGGAATGGCGGACACTTTCAGAAGCACGACAGGACGTGTCATTCAATATCCTACGTTAGGCGCCATACGGATGCCCCCTCAAGGAATCACGCCGTCAGCACCCGACCACACGTAGACATGCTGACTGGCTCGCTCGAATGCGATCATGACCGATCGAGCGACACGACGGCTGTTCCCCCGATACAACTCCGCGTTCAGCGCGACATCGTTAGTAGGACGCCGCTGGTTCAGACCCTCAAACCACCATGCATTTGAGCGCGAGGGAGCCCGCCCGCGCATCGAGTCCGCCGAGAGAGGAACGAGCTCCTGGCGGAGTGAATCGGCTACCGATCTCACGACGTCAAATCGCAACCAACGCTCGTTGGTATCGATGTCGCCTTGAATATGGATATCCACCGCCGAGGCCGGCACCCAGTCTGGGAGCCACCCATGCGTGCGTTCGCCAGCTTCCGTGGCCTCGCGGTACGTCGCATAGTGGCGATGGACCTGATCAATATGGCAGGCAGCGAGCGTGAGGATTGTGGACAGAACCGGCCAGCCTCGCAGTGAGATGTGAATCATCCGGGGGGTTAGGCGCCAGCGCCCCTCGGGCACGTGCTGATCCAGCGCGCGGACAAACTCTCGATCGTCCAGCAAGGCCGCGCTCAAGGCGTCGAAAGCATGCCATGCAGGCCAATTGCAAAAAGCCCGGCGGCAATGACTATGTAGCTATACATGAAGGTGCTAGGTCCGGCCTCGAGAACGGCCAGTGAAGGATTCGTCGGACAAACATGAACGGTCACCGTCTTGCCCAAAGGGTACTTGGCGTGCACTCGCTCGGCGATACGCTGCCATCCCAAGACGGCGAGACTGCCATACGAGATTTTTGCCGCCTCGTACTGCTTTCCTCCCATTTCGGACCGGTAGCGAACGACGGCGTCCCCGCGTTTCAGCTGCGGCGGGCTGAAGAAGAATTCATTCCTCAATCTACGCGCGCGGTCTGCTTCAAGCGTGTGTTAGGCTGCCCGCACGCATCAGCCGGACGGCAAGACCTCCCCACGCTCGATTGCGTTGATGATGTCATTCGCATCTTTGAGATCTACATGATGGAATTCTCGATATAGCCTGATCGCCTGGATCTTCTGTCCGGCTGACACCAAGGCGCGCACTCGCGCGTCCAGTTCAGCTGGTGATCGTGGTGGTATGATCGTGGGACGTGATTCGCCGGTGGTGCCTCGTGCCAACCAGCCCACGAGGATCCCCACGACGAACGCCACTGCGAGTAACCCAACGGGCACTTCCACCGACTCACCTCCGACCGAAAGACACCGGACAGCCTAACGGATGGCGCTTCAGCTGCGGGCGTGCTGAAGAAAGATGGATTCCACAATCTACGCGCGCCGCCAGCTTCACGCGCGTGTTAGGCGGCCGCCCCGCCGCGTTCAAGGCCCCTTCGCCCCACGCGTCGCGAGCGCCCGCTGGTACTCGTCAAGTTGTCGTTGCCATTCACTTCGATACGACGGCGCCGCCTTAGGCAACGCCAGCGCCCGCTTCAAGGCCGCGATCGCCGCGGGAAGATCTCCGCGGCTCGCGTACGCATTGGCGAGAATCACAAGGAACGTGGCTCGCGTTGAGTCGAGTGCGATTGCGTGCTGAATTGCCGCAACGGCGCGAAGCGGGTCGCGACGCGTGGAGTCCGGACAACCGGAATACACGCCGGACACGAGGCTGTATAACTCAGCAGCAAGATTGTAGCCCTGTGGTGCCGATGTCGGCGCGAGTGAGATAGCCTTTTCGAAGTCGTTCAAGGCTTCACCACAGGCACGGAGCGTGTTGTAGTGGCGGCCACGACGCAGATACAGAAACGCCTCCGACGGATGGAGGTCGATTGCCTTGCTGTAATCGATCGTCGCTGCCTGCCGCTCGTTCAGGGCGTGCTCAGCCTCAGCCCGGCGCAGGTAGGCGTCCCAGTTACCCCGGTCCCGTTCGATCAATGCCGTGAAGTACGGAATTGCTTCAGGCAGCCGACGCGCGTCGGCGCTGTCGACCCAGCCCGAGTCGCCCCCGCTGGTAGAAACGACCCACAGTCGACGTCCTTCAGCGCGAGCGACTGACGTTACCAGATTGATGCCAACGGCGGACGCGACATGGGTGCTGTCAAGAGGACTGTGGACTTCGCCCATGCCCTTCAACATGACGATCCGCTGGCCAGCCCAACCCGAGTCGGCCAGGACTCGAACCGTCTGGCTCAACGCCGGCGATCCTGCGAACAGACACACACAGGCAATCAGGGTGCTTCGCGGCCGCAGCAGATTCATTGTTGAGTCGCGTTGGGAGGTGACATGAGCGGCCGCCTTCGGAGTGCGCCTAAACGGAGGTGCAGCTAACAGTCCGTGGTGATGCGCCCCTGCACGCCGAGTAAGTTGGCGCGACTGCAGGCATAGGTCGTGAACGGTCCCATGCCATCCCCACTACTCGAAAACTCGAACGCGAGCCAATGCACCGCGGGGTCAAAGCCGTCGGGCAGGAGGATATCGAAGTGAAGGGAATCGGAAAGGGGCCGAGAATGCCCGCCAGTAACGGCGCCGATACTGGTGGCCTGACCCTCGGCAACCTTCCGCCATCCGGTGGCGGTAGCCCCTCCAATGAGGGCCTCGACGCGGACCTCGGCGTAGTCCCCCACACTCAGGACTGAACCCTGTGTAACGGTGACGGATAGATGTGACGCGGTGAGACGCATCTCTCCGACGAACCGCCCGCGGATCGCGTACAGCGTGCTCTCGGACGTGACAACGAATGGAACTGGGGAGCTCGGCGCAATCGCGCTGATGCCAGCGCCAGCGTGACTACAGGAACCCAACACGATCGACGCCCCTATGATGAGAACCAAGGCGCTCCATCGCGCGAACGAGGTCAGATGCATCAGCTGCAATATACAAGTTGGGCGGCGCGCTACTTGTCGAAGACGTCGTTGGCGCCCTCGCGTGTGAACGTCACCGAGACCTCTTGGCGCGAGCGGCGGCAGCCGCACTGTCCAACTGACGCGCGACAGCCTCTTTGAACGCAGGCGAAGCCTCCGCTGGAATGGAGAGTTTCATGGCCCGGAAATAGACATCGTGGATTCTCGGATCGTCGGGGGCAAAACCAGCCGGCGTGAGGTCGAATGTCTCAGCCACGAGGGTTCCAGGGCCAACTGTTGGAGCGGGGCGTGCGCGGTCGCTTAGCCGCTGCCACTCCTCAAGCCGAGTCGCCAACCGGCGTGCGGAGGTGTCCAACGACTGGGTACCCGTCACATACTTCCGAACCTCATCGCGTGCACGGGCAAGTGCGCGATCCGCCCTGTAGCCGAGCAATGGTGGCCAGTACTCCCAGCCAGCCCAAAGTCCCACCGTGAGAGTGATGATGGCAGTGACGAGCAGTAGCGTTTTGTTCGACATAGAGACTCGCGCCGCCAGCTTCAAGCGCTTGTTAGGCGGACGCGCAAACCGCAACTAACCTCGCGGGTCGCGGGGCCGGACCGACGCGAGCAGCGTCACCAGCCCGACGCCAACCGCGAGCCCAAGTGCGAAGTCAAAGAGACCACCGAAGAGGGGGCGCTGGGTCATGAGTCTGTAGGCCGCCACGAGCACGACCACCGCGAGGGATCCGTAGAGTAAGCCGCGCTGCTGGCCTAGGAAGGTGAAAAGCCGCCACGCGAACGGAACCTGCTGCGCCATGTCACCTCCGGGACAGGTTGAAGCGTTCCGCCTAACGAATGGCGCTTAAGCTCCGGCGCGCTGAAGAAAGACTCATTCCTCAATCTACGCGCGCCGCCAGCTTCAAGCGCTGGTTAGGCGGTGTGCGCCGGACCATCCCTTAAGCTCCCCGGCCCCGAACCGGACCCGAACTTTCGCCGCGGCCAAGCATACACGGCAACGGTAATTGCGACTACAAGAGCGGCGAGAGTCCGCTGGACCAAAGGTGTCAGACCAGCTGGGTAAATAACTGGAAGCAGATAGTGTTCAATGAATGAGCCGCGATAACCAGCAGCCCCCGCTCGAAGTGCAAGGGCATTCTCAAGTGCCGTGAGTGGACAAACGAGCCCGGGCATCGCTTCGACGTAAACGCCCCAGGCAGCTGCTAAGAGGTGCGGTCCGATAAGCCAACGGTAACGGCGGGCGAGGAGGCCGCCGGCGACGATGAAAAGGAGGAACGCGAAATGCAGCGCGATAACGAGATCGGTCAGCAGACGATAAGCCAAACCCTATGCGCCTCCCTTCGCTCCATTCATGAATCACGCCGCTTAACGAATCGCGCTTAAGCTGCGGCGCGCTGAAGAAAGATTCATTCCTTAGATCGGCCGCAACCCTCGCGCCTCGATAACCGCCCACATGTCTGGGCCTGGCAAGGCGCGGGTATAGATGTACGTGGGAAAGTGCCAGCGGGGGTCGAAACTGACCTGGACTGCGGCATCGTGGTCAGCCGATCGTTCCAACATGTCGAACAGCCCGTCGATACTGAACGTGTCCCAATCGCTCAACGCGACAGATCTGCCGGCCCGGTCCCACGCCCGCAGAGGCTGGCCCCTGCGAACCTCCATCAGCAGCCAGCCCCGCACTCCCGGGCAGAAGCAACCCGTGCGCACCAGAAACCGATAGTCCGGCGGACTGCTGGCTCGCCACAGCGCGCGTTCCCCTCGGAGCGTCGTGCGAAGGGAGTCACGTTGCCCCGGCGTTTGCAGACTGAAGGTTCGTGTTTCCGGGAAGTTGACGACGGGGCCGGTGTCCTTGAAGAAGGCGATGACGCCGCCTGTGTCTTGGACGATAGGGCCAGGACCGATATTCTTGACGAGGAGGGACGTCACGGGGACAGCACGGTGACAGGCGACGATGAGGCAGCTGAGCACCACCAGTGTCGCCCAGGCGATCCGGACGCGCGCGCGATTACGCGACAACTTCACTGAACCACAACCGGCGATCGTGACCTTCATATTGCGCAAGTTCGGCGGCGCTTGGTCACCGCAACACCCACGCCAAGACGTGCATGGCACCGATCGTTATTGTCAGGATGGCACCGAGCAAGACCTGTGGCCACTCAAGGATCACTGGCAAACGCAGTCGGTCTATGCCACCTCGAGTGACCGCGGTTAGAACGCGGTAGGCTTGGCGCCTGCACCAACTCATGGTCCAGTTGGCCGTCTTGGAAAGGGGGAAAACGAAATCGTAGTACTCGTTGGGTGGGTAAGCGGTGCGGTCGCTGTGTGGCAGCGAAGCGAAGCGGGGCGTAACGCCACTCTGCAAGCGCTCGAGGTCTATTGGTCGTCCGGTCTCATCAGTGTAGTACAAACCGTAAAATGGGTCGGCGATCAGTGGCCCGTCTGGGAGGCGAACCTCGACGAGGCAGTGCCGAGCGAGTCCCGTGCGATGGTATAGGGTTATTTGATGGGATCGGATTTCGAGCTGCGACAAGCAGAGAATGTAGAGCCGGGACATCCCGGAGCAGCACCCGCCTCGAACAATCAGAGCGCTCGGAGTAGCCCCAAGGGGACCGAGTGCCTTGACCAAGTAGGGAGGATCAGAATCGTGCGGTTGCGTGAAGAGGCGGCCGGCGACTTCAAGGGCAAGGCGACGAGGGTCGGCAGGGAGAACACCGAAGCTCTGAACAAACCGACGCAGCCGCTGGCGCTCGACGGCCCAGTGAGCGATCAAGCCGCCAAGCGCAAGGGCAAACGCCATTTCTGCCACCTGTACGATTCCCATCGCGCCAACTCCCTCGGGCAATGCAGACGGCTCGGATCTCGCACGAAGACCAAATACGACTAACGAAGGTCGCAGCCTCGAGCAGCTGCGTGAGTTCCGAGCAAGAATAATGCCGCTGGCGGCGCTGGGTGCACGCGCCGGCAGCTTCAAGCGCTTGTTAGACGCCGTTGCGTTCGCTCCCACCACGCTCAGGGGCGCCTTGGCCAAGCGAACTGAATACTTCGGATCAGGGATAGCAGACCAGCGGTCAAGTGTCCTTCACCGGAGAAGATGGTGCACTCGACCTCCAGCTGCGGCGCACCTGCCCGCAGACGATCG
>WNGP01003777.1_pt1 | contig 12685 bp, 10 predicted proteins | sample 5407671 | NCBI WGS metagenome assembly WNGP01 (sample SAMN13153381, study PRJNA577476) | soil metagenome | isolation source: 40 cm soil or saprolite under Garry oak tree replicate 2 | place: USA:California | collected 2016-06-15 | reverse complement strand
AGCAGTCGAGCAGTGACTGGGCTCCAAGGACTGGTCAGCTCTGGCGAAGGTGACACGTCGCCGAGCAGGCTTAGAAGAAGCAGAGGCCTAGAGGGAAGATTCCTCGTAGATTGCCGATTTTGATCGTCAAAATTCAACATGAGTCATCCCGAATTTTAAAAGGATGAGCTAGCGAAAGAAGTCTTCCTGGGTTAGACTGAGACAGATCAAATGTTTCTGACTAGCCCAGGAGGATTTTGCTATGGACAAGTATCTCATACCGTCTCAAGCTCCGCAAGTGCCGCCGTATGCAGCGCCCCTGATCGCGCAGGGACTGACGGCAGAGTTGGGAAAGTTTCTCTTGCCGTTGCTGATCGAATTGGATGACTTGCTCGATAAGCGATTGGTGCGCACGTTTACGCACCTCATTGCCGTGATCCTCACCTTTCGTGATCGGGCCAATGGGCTGCTGTTAAGCGAGTTAGGGGGCTATCTGCTCTCGCCCGACCACGCTCCCGCAGGCACCAAACGACTGAGTAATTTGTTGCATTCGGCCAAATGGACGGCCACCATCATCACACGTTTCCTGTGGCAGCGTGCGACGGCGCAACTGCAGCAGTGGGAACAAGCAGGACAGGATGGCCTGGTGCTGTGGGATGAGAGTTGTTGGGAGAAGCCCGAAAGCAGGCACCTGCAAGACCTGGGACCCACACGGTCAAGCAAAGCGGCGCGGTTGACCCATGTCAAACCCGGCTACTATTCGCCGCCCACTGCTCCCATCTGTGTCCCCGGGATGCAATGGCTGGCCGTGTTGCTGCTTGGACGCTTTGCCTGGCAAGGGCCACCCCTGCTCGCCGCCCAACGCTGGTGGACCAACCGTGGGCCGCATGCCTCCTTCAAACGCGATGAAGAAGCTAAGTTGCTCGTGGAACTGGCGGCCTCGTGGGGGCGGGCCGTGATCCATGTCTTCGATCAAGGCTTTGCCAGTGCGTTGTGGGTCAAGTTGAGGCTTCCCTACCACTTGCGCTTCGTGTTGCGCTGGCGCAAAGACTACCAACTGCGTGACGCGGCAGGCAACCTGCGCCTCACCTGGAAAATCGCGCAGGGCAAACGCGGCTGGTCACAGCAGTGGCTCTGGGATGCGCGACGAGCTCGCTGGGTGGTGGGCAGCGTGCTGGCCTTCCCCGTGACCCATCCTGATCATCCCACCCAACCCCTGTGGTTAGTGGTGTGCCGCAGCCAGGGACGGTCTCCCTGGTATTTGCTCACCGCCGACCCGGTGGAAAGCAGTGAGCAGGCGTGGGCCGTGGTCTTTGCCTATGTGCGCCGGTGGCAGATTGAACTGAGTTGGAAATACGAGAAGAGCGAACTGGCCTTCCAAAGCCCACGGGTCTACGAAGGGGAGCCACGGGAAAAATTGTTGTTGTTGGCGACCCTGGCCTATGCGTTCCTGTTGACGTTGCTGCATGTCAGTTACACGTTGTTGCGTCTGTGGCTGTGGCGCTCGTACTGTCACCGCACTGGCCACCATTGTCGCGACGCCAAGATGCCGCTCGTTCGCTTGCGCTGCGCACTGAGTCGCTTGTGGCAAGCACATCCCCCCAACTTCGCGGCGGTGGGGGCGGCGCCCAGGCTCGTACGCGTCATCGCAGTCGTCTAGCGACGTGAACAGGCACGTAACTCCAGCAGTTTACACGCACACGAGCTGCTCTCCTCACAGGCTCGCGGGCTTCCCCATGCCCTAGACAAGAACAGCACCCGGCTTTTCCTGCCTGGGCGACCCCTCATCGCTCCTGGGCGAGACGCTCCAAGCACACATGGGTTCGTTTTCCTCTCACCAGACGGGTCGCTTCCCTCACATGAGGGAAGCGACCCGTCTGGGTTCCCGTTTCCTTTCTTTCTGGGTGGCTCAGAAAAGCCCATCAAGATGTTTTTCGGGATGACTCATGTTTACCCCATTCCGCGCCTGAAAGCCCCTCAATTCATTGACGGGGATGAAAGGCGCGTTCCTCTTTGGGGGAGGAGGAGGACCACAAAACAAGAACAGACGCTCTAGACAGAGAGCGTACGATGCTGTATACTGACTCTATGGATGAGACACCCTCTCTGAGCGACCGTCACCGAAGAGGACCTTGAGCAACAAAAGCATGTCTAACCAGGCCAACACCAAGCCGAAACAAGAAGCGAAGCCACGCAAAACGTATCTCTTTCGCATCTATCCGACGCGCAAGCAAATCAACACGCTTGAGCAGTGGCTTGGCCTGTGCTGCCAACTCTACAATGCGGCGCTCGATGAACGCAAAAGTGCCTATCGCATGGCCGGCGTCTCCCTCTCTTATGAACACCAGTGCGCGGAGTTGCCCGGATGCAAAGCAGTCCGCCCGGACCTGGCCGACGTGCCATCGCAGGTACTACAGGACGTGGTCAAACGGGTGGATCTGGCCTTTGACCACTTTTTTCGGCGGATCCAGCAAGGGCAGAACCCGGGCTATCCCCGCTTTAAATCGCGCTTCCGGTATGACTCCATGACCTTCAAACAGTATCAGAATAGCTTTGCGGTGCTCCCAGGTGACAAGAGAAACCGGGGAACGCTGGTGCTCGCCAAAGTAGGGCATGTCAAGATGGTCCTGCACCGCCCGATCAACGGGACGCCCAAGACTGCCACTGTGAAGCACACTCCGACGGGGAAATGGTTTGTCGCCATGAGCGTCGAACTGGCGGAGAATGAGGTGCAGGCAAAGCGCCTGCCTCCTTCGCAAGAAGCCGTCGGGATTGATGTTGGGCTCAAGACCTTTGCCTACCTCTCCAGCGGGGAGGTGATTGCCAATCCGCGCTTCTTCCGCAGCGAAGAAGTGGCGCTCAGCCGCGCCCAACGCCGGCTCTCGAAAGCACCCAAGGGCAGCAAACAGCGAGGGCGCAAGCGCAAAGTCGTGGCACGCGTGCATGAGCGGATCAAGAACCGTCGCAAAAACTTTATGGAACAAGAGGTCTGTAAACTGCTCAAACGGTTCGGGGTGCTAGCGGTCGAAGCGCTGGTGGTGCGCACTCTAGTCAAAAACCCGAAACTGGCCAAATCCATCGCTGATGCGTCGTGGTCGATGTTCTTCGCGCGCCTGCTCGACAAAGCGGAAGAGGCTGGTCGGGTCGTGGTGCGCGTGAACCCGGCCTACACGAGCCAGACCTGTTCAGGATGTTTGCATCGTCAGCCGATGCCGCTGTCTGTGCGGGTCTATGAGTGTCCCCACTGTGGTCTGATCATCGACCGCGACCACAATGGGAGCAAAAATATCCTTGAAGAAGCCTTAATGGGTGTGGGACGACACACCCGCGTCATTCCAGAAGCCCTCGGCTTGTAGCCGTAGGGAGTCGTCACTGCTGCAAACCGCTCACCACGCGCGCATACTTCTCGGCGAGCGCCTGGGCCTGCTCGCTGGAGACGGACTCCGCGACGACGTGGAAGAGGGGGCGATCAGCATCGGGCAGCACCAGCACCCATTCTTTGCCGAGGTCGATCTTGATGCCGTCGATGGGCTTGGCGCGGCGTTCGCGGTACTGCTCGCTCAGAATACGCATCACTTTGCCCTTGTGTTCCCAGGGGCAATTGACGGTTGTGCGGCTCAGGTAGTAGGCCGGGAGGTCATCGACCACCTCCGAGAGACGCATGTCGAAGGTCGCCAGCAGTTCCAGCAGTTTGACGATTGCCAGCATGCCATCAAAGGCAGGTTGCAAGGCGGGGAATACGAAGCCGCCAACGCCGTCACCGACCAGCACCACTCCTTCGCGACCGGCCGCGGTCATCATGGCCTGCGCCAGCACTTTGGTATGCATGATCGTTCCGTCGTACCGCCTGGCGATGTGCTGTAGAGCGCTTGGAGCAGAGACAGGCGCGGCAACTGTACCATTGCGGTGCTTGCGCAGCAGCAGGCTGGTCATCACCGCCAGCATCTTCATGCCATCCAACACGCGGCCCCGGTCATCTACCACCGAGATACGCTCGCCGCCGGGATCAATACGAATACCCAGATCGTCGTTTAAGGTCGCGGTAATCGTGGCGAGCCGCTGCATATCTTTCTCGATTTCCTCGAGAGGGCGCGCGATGCGTGTTTCCTCCTGATTGGTGTTCAGCACAATCACTTCGCAGCCCAGACGATTGAAGATACCGGGCAGCAGTTGCAGGGTGCTGCCATTGGCGTAGTCCATCACGATCCGGAATTTACGGTGCTGGATCAGCGGCACATCAACGATTTTCATCATGCCATTAAGGTAGCGGTTAATGACATCCGCGTTTTCCAGGACTTCAATCGACCCCAGGTCATCCAGGTAGACACGGCGGAAGTCTTCGCGGAAGAAGAGATTTTCGATCTTGCGCTCGGTGGTCTTGTTGATGTCCGTGCCATTCTGATCAAAGAACTTGATATCCACAACCCGTTGATCGTGCGGGGATAGACGCACATTCACACCACCAATGGCATCCGTGTTGCGCACATAGTAACGAGCCACCGGAATGGGTACCTGGTTGATATCTTCAACATTGACACCAGCCGAAGGCAGGCCCGCGATCACTGCGCGTTTAATCATGCGCGACGTGCGATGCGAGGAGTCGCGATTGATGCAGACGATGGAGCCCTTTGGAAGAATAGCGCCGTAGGCTGCGCCGAGTTTAGCAGCAAATTCAGGCGTCAGATCGACATTTACCAGGCCTGTCACTCCGAAACGGCTAAACAGGCCGCGTTTGCCCTGCGATCCCCAGATGATGCTGGTATTGACGACTGCCCCTGCCTCGATCTCTTTATCGGGCCAGATTTTGACGTTGGGTTGAACAATGGCTCCTTCTTGCACGATGGAGTTATCGCCAATCACCGAGCCTTCGAACATGACCGCTTTGCTTTTGATGCTGGTCGAAGAGCCGACAATCGCTCCGCGCAGCTCCGCGCGTTCGCCGATGAATGAGTTGTTCCATACAATGCTGCGATCAACCTGGGCGCGCTCATCGATAATCGAATACTGGCCGATGGTGCTCGGACCATGAATAATGCTGCCCGATTTCACCTTGCAATCCTGGGCCAGGTAGATGGGGCCATATAACTGCGCGTCCGGCTCAATCTGCACCCCATCCTCACACCATATATTGCCGCCAATGTTCTTCGCCGGTATATCCACGTCCACGCGATTCTGCAAAGCGTCGGCATTGGCGCGCATATACTCATTGAGACTGCCGACATCACACCAGTAGCCGTTGGACACGTAGCCGTAAATAGGATCACCCTTCCTCAACATGTACGGAAACAGTTCCTGGCTGAAATCGTAGGGCTTCTCTTTCTCGAAGTACGCGAAAATTTGGGGGTCGAGCACATAGATGCCCGTATTGATGGTGTCACTGAAGACCTCGCCCCAGCTTGGCTTCTCCAGGAACTGGGTAATATGGCCTTCCTCGTTGGTGATAATGACTCCATACTCCAGCGGATTCGGCACATGCGCCAGCGTCAGGGTGGCCAGCGCTTTCTTCTCCTGGTGATATTTGATAATATCGGTCAGGTTATAATCAGTCAGCGCATCGCCACTGATCACCAGAAATGGCTCGGTCAATAGTTCTTCCGCGTTCTTGACGCTGCCCGCCGTACCAAGCGGCACATCTTCGCGCGAGTAGGCGATTCGCATCCCGAACTGCGAACCATTGCCAAAATAGTCTTCAATATTACTCGCCAAATATTGAACGGTGACAATCACATCAGTGATACCGTGGCGTTTCAACAAATTGAGGATATGTTCCATGACTGGTTTCCCAGCAATCGGCACCATCGGTTTGGGGCGCCGAATCGTTAATGGTCGCAGCCTCGAACCTTCCCCTCCGGCCATAACAACCGCTTTCATGGAGAGGCCTCCTTAGTCATCAAATCAAATAGGTAGATAGAAAAATATGGGGGTGGCGCAGCTACTGCTACGCCGCCCCCATTGTACAACATAGAGAAAGAACACCGCAAGCTCACCCTTTGTCTCTTTGTCTCATCCCCACCGGTTACCAGTCGCTCAAGCGTCCATGTTCAACAAGCCAGCGCACAAAACGGTGATAATTCGTTTCGCGCGTCGCCTGCCACTCTTCATACTCTTCGCGCATCTGGATGAGCTTGCTAGCCTCTTCCACGGTAAAGCCCTCGTCCAGGAGGGCATCAATGAGCAGGTCCATATACTGCTGCATGCAACTTCCTCCTTTGCTTGTCCAATCAGGTCAACTGTCTACACGATTTGTCTGAAAGCTGCGTATGATACAACTTGATACAGCTTGTAATAGAAAGACGCCCTGGTAGGTAAGATTGGGCACAGACAAAACAGACAAAAGTGGGAGTCCATTAACAGGTAGCCAAAAACCTTCCCATCTTCCATCTTTTTCACATGCTACTATACATAGTATAGTATATAGTAGCAAATAATTCTAAGAGCGTTTGGTGTTGCTTTAGCACAGCTTTTCTGGGAGTTTTATGGTTATTTTTGCTAGGACGCCTGGATGGGCTTTCTGGGCTGTTTCCCTACGACCCATGATGAATAGCGTATTCAATCTCAACCTGGTGGTCATAGTAATAGCTAAGCGCGTCATAAACCTGTGCAAGGGTGAGGCGATGAATACTGGCGATTTCTTCGGGGTCTTTGCCAGATTGAAAGAGCAGAATGATATGACGCACACCTGTGCGAGTTCCCTCGACAATCGGCTCTCCACCATAGATAGCGGTATCACGAATAATATAGGGATGCGCGGTGCGTTCAATGCTCATCGTCATAGACCCTTTCTTCATCTATGTGTAGTGTAATCGCAAATTTTCAGATCGTCAATGGGAATTTTTCTGAAGAGATCGAAACGTTTCATTGTTTACTTGCCAATTCACGCAATATTCACAATAAGGCAGAACCGTGAGATCGCGTCATCCAGCTTCAGAGGCCGCTTTAAGCGTAGTAGTAACAGCTGAGTCTAAACGAATTTTCATCAAAAGCTTGACAACGGGACAAATGCAAGGTATTATAATCGCAACGAAAGGAGGTGGTGTGTAATGGACCAACGTAGTCGCTGCACAGGCAGCGTGGTAGTTTCCCACACCTTCCAGATGAGAGGTGACCGGCGCTAGCCGGTTAAATATCACTGGTAGGAGAAATTTATTATCCCTACCTGTGCGGCGTTCCCCAGAGCGATGGCGATTATAGACCTGCCGTTGCTCTGGGGTTTTTATCCACAGTATCACACTTACTCAGTCTGTCATTCTTTCACCGCGTCGGCGGGTTAATGCCTATCTCTATACTACCGGCAAAACCACCTGGGCAAATCTTCTAATCGGGCCTATTTAAGACAGATTGGTTTACTTCTTCAATACCGATTCTCTAATTTGAGATAAGAATGGATAGTATGTTACAGAGCGCGCTCGATATCGAAGCGCTTGCGCGTCACCTGGATACTCAGTATTTTGGTCGTAGAGATCGGTTACTGTATTTACCAACAGTGAACTCGACAAACACGTTGGCAATGCAACTGGCCCACGAGCGGCCAGAAGAAGGGTTGGTGGTACTTACTGATAATCAAACCGCCGGAAAGGGCAGGCAGGGTCGTCGTTGGGTAGATGTGCCGGGATGCAATGTACTTTCATCCATAGTGCTCCTGCCAGTGTTTCCGCCGCATTTGCTTGTCATGATCGCCTCGCTCGCTGTCGTTGACGCAATCACCGCAACCTGTTCGGTGACGGCAACTATCAAATGGCCCAATGATGTTCTCATCGGAGATCGCAAAGTTGCTGGTATCCTGATTGAGACCAGCCATGATCCCACGGGGCGCCTGATAGCCGTCATCGGTACCGGCATCAATGTCAACGGGCGTATCGAGGAGGTAACTGAGCAACTGGCGGAACAAGCTCCATTTGTCGCCCGGGCGACAACGCTTGAGACGGTCTGTGGGCATACCGTTCAACGCGAAGCATTGATTGCCCACCTGTTGCAGCGTATCGAAAAAGACTATCTCGCGCTACAACAAGAGGCTGCAGGTGACTTGCCGGGAACAACACCTGCCTCTCGGTTGATTCGAGAGCAATGGCGAGGCCAGCTATCGACTCTAGGACGCGCTATTACGGTGCGTCAGGGGGAATCAATAATCGGTGGGGTTGCTGAAGACGTGGATGGCAACGGAGAGCTGTTACTCCGGCGCCATTCAGGTGAATTAGTGAATATTACCTGGGGGAGCGTGGAATATCCTGCCGGGTAAACAGCTATCAATTAAGATAGGTAAGGTTATGGAAGCCTGGTAGGATAAAGGAACCTATCAGACAAAGAAGGGAAGCACAGATGGAAACACAATTCCTGACGGACGACGGACGACAACGCGCACTTACTCAGCTGGAGTTCCTGCGCACAGTCAAGCGCGCCGAGGTTGCCCAGTACCTTCATGAGGCGAAGGAATCGGGGGATGTCATCGATAATGCCGCTTATGAAGACGCAAAGAACGAGCAAGCACGCCTCGAGGGGCGTATTTTGGAACTGGAGCAGTTGCTTGCGACGGCCAAGCCCATTAGCAAGCTACTGACCGACGAGGTTTCTCTGGGTTCTATTGCGCACCTGCGCACTCCCGATGCACGAGAGTACCACTACACCATCGTTGGCGCATTTGAAGCTAAACCGACGGCAGGACTGATCTCCAATGAGTCTCCGGTGGGTAAAGCGCTGCTGGGCCACAAGGTAGGCGATCTGGTGATTGTCTCTACGCCTGGCGGTGTGAAAGAATATACCATCTACTATATCGAGTAACCCTTCCCAGGTAGTAACAGCAACCAATCGACCTGTGGCCTCTCAAAGCCACGGGTCTTTTTTTGCGTGCCGTGATAAAGCGATGACAAAAGCGAGAAAACGATGTTACAATGGTTTGCACAAATTTGTAGAAGAAAGAGGCACTTTATGACAGACGAACGAGCCGTGCGTTTACAACGGCTGCATATACTACGCGAAAGGGGCATCAACCCCTATCCCAACCGTGTGGAGCGCACACACACCATCGCCGAGGTCCTGCAACACTTTGACGAATGGCAGGGAGAAACGGGCGACTATATTCTGACCGGGCGAATTCGCCTTCTGCGTGAAATGGGCAAGGCAGCCTTTGCCCAGATCGAAGATGGCACGGGGCGTATCCAGGTCTACTTCCGCATCAACGATCTTGGGGAAGAGGCGTACAAGACCGTCAAGCTGCTCGATCTTGGTGACTTTATACAGGTACGCGGCTTTCTTTTCAGGACGCGCACGGGAGAGCCTACTCTACACGCTCAAGAGTTTCACATACTCGCAAAGGGGCTGCGTCCCCTGCCGGAGAAGTATCACGGACTGGAAGATGTGGAGACTCGCCAGCGCAAGCGCTACCTGGACTTGATCGCCAATGGAGACGAGGCGCGCAACATCTTCATGATTCGCAGCCGCACCATCAGCGCCATGCGCCGTTACCTGGACGAACACGGCTTCATCGAAGTCGAGACGCCTATCCTGCAACCGCTCTATGGAGGCGCAACCGCACGCCCATTTATCACGCATCATAATACGCTTGACCGCGATTTCTACCTGCGTATCGCGGTTGAACTCTACCTCAAGCGTTTAATCGTGGGCGGGTTTGAACGGGTCTACGAAATTGGGCGTGATTTCCGCAATGAGGGCATAGACCGCACCCATAATCCCGAATTTACGATGATGGAGTGTTATCAAGCCTACGCCGATTACAACGACATCATGGTACTGGTCGAGGAAATGGTCAGTTTTATTGCTCAGGAGGTGAAAGGCTCACCACGCATCACCTACCAGGGGACTGAGATTGATCTGACGCCGCCCTGGCCACGTATCCGCCTGCTGGATGCCATCGCGGAGTTTACCGGCATCGATGTTGAGCGTTTCCCCGACAAGGAGAGCCTCGCGGCTGAGATGCGCGCCCACGGCTACGAAGCCGATCCCAAACTCGGTCGTGGTCGCCTGATCGATGATCTCAAAGGCGCGATGTTCCGCAAGGGCATACCTGCGCTGAAGCAGGCTTTGTTCCTGACGGATTACCCCATCGATGTCTCGCCCCTGGCGAAGCAGCATACCGAGGTACCAGGGCTGACAGACCGCTTCCAGCCGTTTGTGGGTGGCCTGGAACTCGGCAACGCTTTCACGGAGTTGAACGACCCGCTCGATCAACGCGCCCGCTTTGAAGACCAGGTGCGCCAGCGCACCCAGGGCGATGAAGAAGCCCAGGTACTCGATGAAGATTTCCTGGAGGCGCTTGAAATTGGCATGCCCCCCACCGGCGGCCTGGGCATCGGTGTTGATCGCCTGGTAATGCTGATGGCCGATCAAGAGTCCATCCGCGATGTGATCTTGTTCCCGGCGATGCGCAAGACGGCGGAAGAACAGTAAGTGGAGGTATCCGTGAGGAAGATTCTTGCAGGAGACATGAGGTCAAGAACCCAATCGCCTGAAGGCGACGGGCTTGCAGAAAGCCCTGCTTGACTAGCCTAAGTGCAAACTACGTTGGGTGAGTCATGATACCTTGCAATGCCTACTCTAGTTGCAAGCCCTATCGTCTCCGGTTAACAGTTCTGATGGGTAGGAACGGTGCTGGAGACCCAACAAGCTCACCCAACCTTGGCGAAGAGTACCAGACGTCCGAAAGGATGGTAAACGCTATGTTCGTTTACGTGCTCAATTGTCACGCTGAAGCGTTAATGCCTTGCCAGCCAAGAAAGGCACGCCTGCTCTTGCAAGAGGGCAAGGCGAAGGTGGTGAGGATGGTTCCGTTCACCATCCAACTCCTGTATGGCAGCAGTGGCTACAAACAGGAAGTCTCTCTTGGAATTGATGTCGGCACACAGCATATTGGCGTCTCGGCAACCACAGACCAGCAAGTTCTTTTTGAGGCTGAAGTGCAGCCCAGAAGCGATATTGGGGAGGTGCTTGCCACGCGCCGTCAGTTTCGTCGTGCCAGACGAAGCAGGAAGATACGCTATCGCAAGGCCAGATGCCTGAACAGGAACAAACCCAAGGGCTGGCTTGCGCCCTCGGTGCAACATAAAGTGGATTGCCATCTCAAAACGATGCGGTTGATCCATCGCATTTTGCCCGTTCGTCGTACGACGATTGAGGTAGCACAATTTGATATCCAGAAAATACGCAACCCAGACATAGACGGGGAAGAGTACCAGCAGGGGCCACAGCTAGGGTTCTGGAATGTGCGCGAATATGTCCTAGCCAGGGACGGTCATCTGTGCCAGTGGTGCCAAGGAAAATCGCAAGATCGCATCTTGAATGTGCACCATATCGAGTCAAGGAAAACAGGGGGTGACCGTCCAGACAATCTCATTACTTTGTGTGAGACGTGCCATGATCTCATCCACCGAACACACCAGGAGCATCAGATCGAACGCAAGGCGAGAGGCTTTCGAGATGCAACGCAGATGGGCATCATCGGCTTTCGCATCTACGAGCAAGCCAAAGAGCTATTCCCACAGGTGCATCTGACGTATGGGTATCTCACCAAGCATACACGTATTACGCACCAGTTGAAGAAATCCCACCTGATCGATGCACGTTGTATCAACGGTCATCCTCTGGCGTGCTCGGATGGCACATGGTATCTCATGAATTACAGGCGCAGAAATAACCGGCAACTGCACAAAGCAACCATCAGAAAAGGCGGGAAGCGGCAGCGCAACACGGCACCCAAGTATGTTCACGGATTCCGTTTGTTCGATTGCGTGAGATACGAAAACGTCACCTGTTTTGTCTTTGGAAGGAGAAGCAGTGGCTACTTTGACCTACGCACCCTGGACGGAACCAAGATCCACGCCAGTGCCAGTTGCAAAAAGTTGACGATGGTACAAAAGGCTTCGGCCTTGTTAGTAGAAAGGAGAGCGGCGTTTCCTCCCGTCCCGTAAACGGAGACGGGTCTCCACGCCGCTTGTTTTATGAAGAAGAAACTAACGGGCATTGTTACCCATGTTATGGTTGGAAACGATAAACGCACGCTCGAAACGTGTAGAGTACCGAGGGTGCAGGTTACGTTCGAGGGAATCGTGGGAGACCAGCATTCAGGTTTGACGCGACGATCAGATGTACGAGTACCCCATTATCCACGCGGAACCATCATTCGCAATACGCGCCAAGTCTCCATGCTCTCAGTCGAAGAACTGGCAGAGGTCGCAAGAGCGCTATGCATTCCCGAAGTGCTGCCCGAATGGGTCGGCGCGAACCTGGCGATGCAGGGCATCCCCGACTTGACTATGCTCCCACCATCGACGCGCATCTTCTTCCCAGGCGATGCCGTGCTGGTCGTGGATGCCGAAAATATGCCCTGCACCGGCCCCGGCGAGGCCATCCAGCAACACTACCCCGACGTGCCGAAGCTGGTGCAGTCTTTCCCGAAAGCTGCGATGCATAAACGCGGGCTGGTGGGGTGGGTGGAACGACCGGGGTACATCAACGAGGGCGATGAGGTCACTATTCTACTCCCGCCGCCTGTTACCTACAGCTACTGAGAACGCCCAAAAATGCTTGACAATAGCCCATGCTAATGCTATAGTTGCTCTTGTCAGCAAGGGCGCTTAGCTCAGTGGGAGAGCGCTTCGTTCACACCGAAGAGGCCACTAGTTCGATCCCAGTAGCGCCCACCAGTACAATGTTCACTCTATTCCACTGACAGAGTCGTCACAATTTAGAAACCTCC
>WNGP01003775.1_pt1 | contig 12688 bp, 20 predicted proteins | sample 5407671 | NCBI WGS metagenome assembly WNGP01 (sample SAMN13153381, study PRJNA577476) | soil metagenome | isolation source: 40 cm soil or saprolite under Garry oak tree replicate 2 | place: USA:California | collected 2016-06-15 | reverse complement strand
TGTCTATCGTGATTCCAGTACACCTGAAGTGGATCACACTCGACATCCGTCACCACTTCGATCTCGAAGCATTTGGCACAGCCTTTCCATCCTTCAGGCCGTGCGCTGAGCCCCTCAAACTTAGCTTCAGCGTCTTGTGGCGATAGTCGAAGTTCTTGGAACCGACCGCAGATGCCGCGTTGATGCGAATTGGAAAGCATGAAATCCAAGTATCGCGTTCGTTTAGAGATTGGTCCCTCACCTCCCACGACAACGCCCACGGCGCCAGTGGTCTCCGTGGTGCCGAAGAATGCCCAGTCCCTCTGTCCGTCGGCATTTATGTCCACTGTCAATTGTGATTCCGGGCGCCACCGAAACTGAGGTAACGCGGAGGAAATTGCTTTGAAGGGGGTGCTGACCTCGGGCGGTGGCGCAGCGTTAGCACTGTCCGCGCAAACGAGGAAGAGGACGAGGATGTGGCGAAAATTCGGCATGGAGCGAGTCCCGTGCAATCTAACGTCGCCCATGAGCGGCCGAGCAAGGGGGCGAAGCCCGCTTGCGAAGGTCCGTCTCGATGGGCCGGTTAGGCCTCGGTCGAGGTGTCATGTTTGGACCACCGACGACGCAAAGCTTTGTGTGTGAGCCAAGCCGATAAAGCCCCCGCGACAGCGCTGACAAGATACGCCGAATACAAAAGCAGTGGGCCGGGCGAGTCGGACCCGTCGTGAAGCGGGGTAGCGGCCAATAACAATAGGGCCGGCAAGAACACTACGATTGGCACCGCGATAAATGTGAGCATCACTACCGCCCAGCGCAACGCATCCCTCTTCGTCATTGGCGAGGCCTAACGTTCGCAATGACGCGCACCGATCTGCGCGCGTAGCGGCGCTGAATAGGTGTCGCTGTCGATTGCGGGGTTAGACGGCTTTGCGTCCGTCGTCATAGATCAATTTGCAGAACGGCGCAACATCGCATTGGCCCGTCGAATGGCACTGCGCACGTGAATGGACGAACTCGCCCTTCTGAGAAGATGCAATAGGCGATCCACATCAGTCGTTGCCAAGGATTCCAAGGCGTCAAATAAGAGCGCTTCACGGAATTCGTCAATGATGTTCTGCAAAAGGCGAATACTCGCTGGCCCAACATCAACACTGTGACCACCGAAGGTTGCGTGCTGATGCGAAATATTGAATAGATCATTCGGCACTTTCATCTTCTTGTGCTTTGGCGCCCCCGGAAGGCGCTCTTCAAAGTGCTCGAGATAGTCCCGACCGGTTCTCCGCTCCTCCAGTTCGGAATGATACCTCCGCAGTACTAGGCCGGTTCGGCGCAACCTACTTGTGTGCGCGATGAACCGCCCAAGCTTAGCGATGCGAGACCAGCAGATTAGATAGAAATGAACGTCGTCGAAGAGGCTACTACGAGCCCCGCGTCGTAAACGGCTCGGCTTCCAGCCGGAAGCCATAGCTCTTGCGATTCGACGTTGCTGCCGTCTCGCCGCCTCGAAATACGACTCCAATGTATGAAGTGCAATAACCGGGCCATACGGTGCGGCATGCTTCTGTGCATCGAGGGTATGAAGGAGTGCATCAGAGACGTCAAGGGCGCGAACTACAGAGCTTGGGACTCCTGTCAGAACCGCTGGCGCTATCGGAGGCCCGATCTTCTTACTTGGCATACCGCGACCACCACTGTGAGCCGTCTAAACGTTCGACATGAGCGGCACCTTCCAGCTTGCCGGAAGCTGTCAGCTCGCTGGAGGGTTAGCCCCACCTGCGAAAGCGGAGAAAGCTGAACTAGGAGTCATCGTTGACAGTCCTTGTTGGGGGCCAAAGTCTATGAGTCTGATGGAATATCCCACGAGAACGGACGGTCGTGCCCCTTCGCCATGAACAAGAGTACCGGTATTCGGCGAAGAGAAAATAGATGCAGCCGACTGGTACGCAGCGACGCAAAGCCTGGGCCGAGTAGGTCTTCAAATTCGCCGTCGGCCGCGAGCTTCGTCAGGTTTGAGCTCTCAAGGATGCGCCGTATTAGTACTCCAAACTCCTCGATGGTCAATTTCCTCAGCGCGTCATCGACGCCAACTACAATCAAGGGCGGCCGTAGAAGATTTGTCGCTCGCATGGCGCCGCGCCAGACGGCCGCTTCATAGCGAACGTCGAAGTGGAACGGGCCCGTGCGTTGAGAAAGGGCGGCTACCAAGTCATTGCCGCCACCGTCATATCGCGCCGTGACGCGTTTAGTGGTTTGCACAACGGAGGCTGAAAACTGCTGCCGTTCGAGCTGGTTCTCCGTCTGCAAGATCATTTGGTATCCTTTCACTGCGCCAACGACTCAGACCACGCCGACAACCGGAATTCGTGATCCGGCACGAAGGGGCTAACGTTCGAGTTCACCGGCTGCCGAAGGCAGTCCGGTGCAATGAGAGGTTCGGCATCAACGCTGCACTTGCCGGCGCTTTGCCCGAATGTTTGAGTTAGGTTGCGGCTCATCTTGTGAAAGAGACAGCAACTCGGCTCTAGAAAAGTGATTGGCCAGCGGGATCAATGGGGTTTGTTCCTGTATTAGCTGCGTATTCAGCCAGCGAATCCATTTCTCGCACAGCTCCAACATTGCGCTTACTTCGAACGGCTGTAGGGGCGACTCAACCGAAGAAAATGAAGAAAACCCAATGGCTCCCGTTGTGGCTTCTGGTGAACCATCAAGAATCACGTACAAAGCGTGAACCTCTTGCTCGTTGACCGGGTGAGCAATATGCCAGTCACGTATGTCGCGAATTCTTTCGTGGAGATCAATGTCTGTGGGTGAGGCCGTAGAGAGCTCTTCGATGGACAAGCGTGCGCGTATTCCAGTTGTGAAACAACGGCTGTAGCGAACTAAAGCTGCCGTTGAAAGTGCGTCAAGCAAAACTGGATCTGGATTTTCTGCGCTCACCTCTTGAGAGAGGCGACTTGCCAGTTCGCGAGCGGAATGAATGTCCTCCAACCAACCATGAATGTCGGGTAGGCGCGTTTCGACCGGCGGGTTCCATCTGCGGTAGATGGGATTCTCAGTTTCCATTTGATGCCCAACGTTCGCGGCCACGCGCGGGAGCGGAAGATGAATGACCGAGGTGCGACGCTTCTCGCCCGGGATCTTCCCCCGATTTTGTTGACACCGGGTTTGTCATGTCAGCTGTTCAAACGTCGCTGGCGGCACGTAGCCAAGCGAGGAGTGTAGCCGGGTTCCGTTGTAGAAGGGAACGTAGGCGCGCACTGCCTGCTCGATCTGGCGGTCCTGGCTGAAGCGAAGGCCGTGAACGATGTCTGCCTTCATCGAATGGAAGAAGGACTCGATGTAGGCGTTGTCGGTGACCTTGCCGGGGCGGTTCATGCTCTGGGTGATGCCGAGCTCCGCCAAGCGCTGCTTGAAGGCCTCGGCGGCGTATTCGATGCCCCGATCGGTATGGAAGATCAAGCCGCGCGGCGGGCGTCGGGTGCGCACGGCTCGATCCAGGGCTTGGAGCGTGAGCGCGACGTCCTTGCGTTTGCCGTAGGCCCAGCCCAGCACCCGGCGCGAGTACTTGTCCATCACCACCGCCAGGTAGCGGTAGATCGCGCCCACCTTCAGATAGGTCAGATCGCCCACCCAGACTTGGTCCGGCGCCTTCAGAGCGATCTCGAGTTGCTCGTTCCTCGCCGCCGCGAAGAAGCGCTGCAGCCTCGGATTGGTGTAGCGCATCGTGGCCACACGAGCCTTGATACCCTGAGCACGCATCAGCCGAGCTACCCGGTTTTCGCTCACCCGCAAGCCCTGCGCTCGCAGCACCCGGTACACACGTGGACTGCCATAGGTGCCGCGGCTCGCTTGGTGCACGGCCCGGATGCGCTCGGCCAGCCGCTCGTTCGCGCGCTCACGCTCGCTACGCTCGCGCGAGCGCCACAGGTGGAATCCGGCACGCGTCACTCCGTAGAGCCGGCACATCGCCGTGATCTTGTACTGGGCCCGGTTTGCTTCAATGAACTGAAAGACTTCCGCCTTCGATCGGAAGCAAACCGGATGGCTTTTTTTAGGAGCTCATGCTCCTCACTGAGCAGCTTGTAGCGGCGCTCGAGCTCCCGCAGGCGTCTCAACTCCGCCACGGTCCGCACATCGAGTACTGCGCTCTTGGCCACGATCAACCCGTCGCGCACCTGCTTGCGCCACAACGAGAGCATGAACGGGTGAATGTCCAACGCCGCGGCAACGTCCTTGATCAATACGCCCGGCAGACTGCTTAACTTCACTGCAGTCGCTTTGAAGCGATCGCCATAGCGCGCGATCTTCCGAGGACCTGCTTTTGCCACAACACACCTCCGAGCTGTTAGCCCGAAGTGTCAACTAATTCGGGGGAAGCTTACCGTCGCGGTGGGGCGCGCTGTTAGGCAGCGACGTCGACGTAGTCAACCTGGCTGGACGGCTGCGGAATGGGAGCACCGTCGTCGCGGAGACCGGATAGGTGAAACTCGATGGCCTCGCGAATAAGCTGTTCCGTCTCTTCTAGAGTCGCGCCCGTGGCGACGCACCCGGGAAGATCCGGTACGTAAGCGGAAAAATTCTTTGCGGCCTTCTCGATTACTACGGCGTAGCGCATGTGAACCTCACTTCTTGAGCCCAGATTGCTTCAGGATGCTGTTAAGTGTACCCGGAGCAAGGTCATCGCTAGGCTTTCCAGCTACAGTGACCCGGCCTGGTTTGGCTGGGTGCTTGAACTGGCGGTGGCTGCCACGGGTTGCCACAAGGTACCACCCGTCTTGGTTCAGCATACGGAGGACCTCGCTAACCTTCACGCCGGCAGAATACCAGTGAGACTAACAGGTGGCAAAAATGCTCGTTTTCGCAGCCTAACGTGTCCCAATCACCCGCGCCCGCAAGTGCACAGCGTGCTTGCGGGCGTCGCTGTGGATTGGGTGGTTAGACGTCATCTCTTCACTGCCCACCAAACCGCACACCGATAGCCTCGGAAAAGACGCGTTGTCCCTTGGCCGTAACAGTGACGGCGCGCGTGCCTTCAATGCGCCGTATCCACCCTTCTTCCAGGCTGCGTGTGCACAGCGCCGTTGCGACGGCGCCAGCCAAGTGCGATCGTCGTTCGCTCCAATCAAGGCAGGGTCGGCAAAGGACGCGAGCAGTCTTGCCGCGGCCAGCTGAAAATGAAGTGACATCGATGCCGATTCGCCCGAAAAGCGCGACCCCGGCGTCAGTTACCACGCCAGCATCGTGTGACAACTCCACGTGACCACCGGCTACTAACGCGTCCGCGAGTGCGACGCCGAGATGGCCGGCGAGATGGTCATAGCAGGTCCGCGCCGCGCGCAATGCTGCATCACGAGGACCGGTTACCGGGGCAGGTCGCACCGTATCCAATCTCGACGCAACCAGCATGATGCTTTCCATCATCTGAGCGACTGCCGGCGAAGCAAGCCGGTGGTAACGATGCCGGCCCTGCTTTTCGACTTGCACGAGGCCGGCGGCGGCCATTTTAGCGAGGTGCTCGCTCGCGGTCTGAGGGGTGACGCTGGCGACCCGCGCAAGTTCAGACGCAGTCAATGCGCGCCCATCCATCAGCGCATGCAACATGCCGACACGCGCGGGGTCGCCGGCGAGCGCGGCTATCTCAGCAAATCTGGCGTTGTTTGACATGTTATTTCGGGGCATGAGCTTACGCCATTCGCGGTCCGGATGCTTCGGTCGCCACCGAAACACCTTTCCCCTTATTGGGGGCACAGTGTCGCCACGTACCGAATGCAGGGGATCGATTGATGACGAGCGGGAAGCGAACCAGCGGATTCTACGAATGGTGCGTGGTCCACGCCGAATTTGTGCTTGGCGTTTTTGGACGAGAACCTGGTTTCTATGGAGCGGCAATGTCTTGAGTGTCATCCATGAATCGTTTGGTCGGTCGCTCGTGCTGATCGCCGCAGCCATCGGTGATTGCTCGTGGATCGCGCATTACGTCGTCAACAAATCAGTCTGGAAAACAGGATGCTTGATACAAACGTCATTGTCGTCGTAGCAAGCACTTTTTTACTCGCGGGCATGGTGAAGGGGGTAATCGGGCTCGGCCTGCCAGCGGTTACTCTTGGCGTGCTAACAGTTGCGTTCGATCTACCCAGCGCAATGTCCCTGCTACTGGTGCCATCATTCGTGACAAATCTCTGGCAGGCATCGGTCGGTGGTCATAGTAAGGCGATCTTGCTTCGGCTCTGGCCGTTTCTCGTTATGGCCACCGTGACGGTTTGGGTTGGCGCCCAAGCGCTAACGCGCATAGACCTTTCGCTGCTTACCGCGCTTCTTGGTGTTCTACTCGTAACATACTCGATGGTGACCTTGCGGGGAATCCAACTGACAATCCCCGCACGTCACGAGACGTGGGTCGGTACGTTGGTTGGAGCCGCGAATGGGGTTCTGACTGGCATGACGGGCTCTTCCGTCGTGCCAGGCGTGATGTTTCTTCAGGCTATCGGGCTCCCACGGGACATGCTCATCCAGGCAATGGGAATGTTGTTTACGGCGTCTACTTTGGCGCTTGCGGTCGCATTGCAAAAAGCCAACATTCTAACTATCGAGCACGGCATTCTTTCCTTCGGTGCCGTACTTCCCGCAATACTCGGGATGATCTTGGGTCAACGTTTTCGAAGTACTCTGTCCGAGCGACGGTTTCGAAAGGTTTTCTTTGTCGCGCTTCTGGTTCTCGGCGCTTACATTGTTGCTAGCGCACTGGCATCCTTTACGTAGCAACCGTTCAGCCGAGCAGTAATTAGGGCCGGGGTCACATTTCTGGAAAAGCGGACCCGGCCCTGTTTATTTTGCTCATCGAAGAAGCCATCTGCCGATCGTGGTGACAAAGTGTCCTGCAGGCACCGCCGTCAATTCTTGCCGGTGTTAACCGCCAGTTGAGCGTCGAAGGCTCGCTTGTAGGCGGGCCGCGCTTCGCCGCGGGCGAGATAGGCGGCCAGGTTTGGAAATTCGTCCAGAATGCCCGAGGATTTCAGCCTGAGCAGCACCGACACCATCAAAAGGTCGCCCGCGCTGAACGCGCCATCGAGCCAGTCGGCATCGCCAAGGCGAACAGAAAGTTGGTTTAGCCTGCCGCGAACGCGATCCTCGACCAGAGGCATACGCTGCTTGGACCAGGGCTTGTCGCCCTCCAGGAGTCTGGCGTTTGCGAGTTCAAGGATCGGCGGTTCCACCGAGTTGAGCGCGGCAAACATCCATGTGATCGCGCGCGCCCGGGCATTGGCATCGTCCGGCAGCAAGCCTGCATGTCGCCCGGCGATGTGAAACACGATCGCCCCTGTCTCGAACAGCGCGAGATCGCCTTCCTCATAGGTCGGAATTTGGCCGAAAGGATGAAGCGCCAGATGCTCGGGTTCCTTCATCGCCCTGAACGAAACAAGACGAACCTGGTAGGGTTGGCCCACTTCTTCCAGCGCCCAGCGAACGCGCGTATCACGCGCCAACCCCTTGCCGCCATCCGGTGAGCGTTCAAAGGCGGTAATGGTGATGGTCATCGAGAGGCTCCTCCTTGGCGAACATCATCGGCTGCGGAGGCAGTGGCCAAAGCTTGAGCTATCGCATGCATGAATGACGTCTAACGTTCGCGTTGAGCGGCGCGCCGCCACGAATACAAATCAGACGCGCGCTGCTTATCGGCGCGTCCGCTCTCGAACGCGCTGTTAGGTGGCACCGTTTCCATATTGCACCCTCAGTTCTTCAGGAAGTTGCTGAGTAGCTGAAGGCCGAACCCTCCAATGATTAGGGCGAGGCCGATCTTCGACAGAAGATCAAATCGTGCTGCCTTTGCCTTCTCGGCCTGGTCGGTCTGCTCTGTGATGATGTACTGGGCGCCCTCGCGGCTCAATGCTTCGGGAAGGCCGTATCGCCAAACCATGACCACGCCAGCGATGTCGAGCACGAGCCCGAGACAGTTAACAATAGTAGATGTAGCCATGCGCGGGGCATAACGACATCGTGAACGGCCATTCACCACTATTTCTTTTTGCACTGTCCGGTCTTCAAGTATTGGTATATTCGATTAAACTCGTGAACGCGCTGGGCGCTCTTTTGAGATGCCGGAGGAAATGGAACGCCATCGCACGGTAAACCTGGCACACAAGAAGTAAGACCCTCGCCGGTTACAAACTTGCATCGCTCGGCGTCGACGTTAGCCTTGCACCACTCGTCGTTATAGGGCTCCAGCAATGCATTCAAGAGAGAGGATTCATAAACTTTTTTGCGCGCATCCGCTCCACGCTCGCAGAGAAAGCTCGTGGCGCCGAAGTGACCGGACAAAGCGGCATATTGAAGCGGTGTTCCTCCGATCCTATTGGAGACGTCGATATGGAAGCCCTCGGCTATCAGGAATTCCATTGAGGCCAATCTTCCACTCTCCGCCGCGACGTGCAGAGGATGACAATAGTTCAGCTTGCGACAGCGATCCAACCAACCTTCGCCTTTGAGATACCTGAGCAATTCGACGTTTCCCGAGAAAGCGGCCTCGTAGAGTTCATGCACCTGCACCCGCGGGTTGTCCCTGACAGTGTCGCGCCGCGCAAGAAAACCCTTTACCGCGGTCAAATCTCCATCTCGAAACGCCCCGACCTCCCTGTCGAACGGGTCCTCAGTGTCGACCGTGTCCCCCGGTGCAGCCTTGCACTGACCGCTTTCAAGATATTCAATCACTCTGAAGAGGTTGGCGCGGTTGCGGGCGTCTTCTCTCGGCGTCGCACCGAGCGACCCGGTACCGGCGGCGGACCTCGCTTCTCCCAACGCAGTCCGACCGGATTCATTTTTTACATTGGCATCGACGCCCCGCTCGCAAAGAAACTTCACCGCTCCGACGTGCCCTCTATCGGCAGCGAGGTGCAATGCGTTTTGCTTGCCACCTTCCCCACGCGCAGTCGGCGCGGTAACGGCGTGGACATCGAAACCCTGGGAGATGAGATACCGGATGACCTCAACACGCCCGTATTCCGCCGCCACGTGAACCAGATAGCAATACTTATCCTTGCGACAGACCTCCAGCCAGCCAAGCGAAGTGAGGTACTTGACCAGCTCGACGTTGCCTGAGGAAATCGCAGTATGAAGCGCCTCGAGGATTAGCTGCGGGTCTTTGTAAAACTCTGGATCTCTGCGTATGGCGCGTTTCACCTCCTCAAGATTCCCGGTGCGGAAGAATGCGGCGTCCGCCCCGCTCTCCCACGCCAGGCAATACCCGTAGACCGGCAGGCCGACTAGGCAAAGCAAGGCCAGGATCTTAGTAATGTGCTTTAACATTGATGGGGATCTCCCTAGTGAAATCGACCTCCGCTTGCCACATAACGTCTTGCTCACCGGCGCGCTTCAGCGCGTCCGGTGCAGCTAAAGTTAGATGTTCGCATGCAGCGCCTTTGACAAGGCGTTCGCAGGAGATTCGTCTACGACGGCAAATTGAGCCACGTTCTCGTCAAATGTCTCCGCATCCGTGCTGAGATATTCGACTAGGCCGTCAAGAGACAAGCCAATGCGCTCGTTTTCGGCACGTAGTCGCTTGAGTTTTTTAAAATCGATTCCGTCTGACTTGAGCGCCACATATAGGTCAAAGGAGTCGCGTTCACGCTTGACCTTCTGGCAGCTATCCATCTTGGTAATAAGCATCCCGGTGAAATCGACCAGATTGAATTTTGTGCCTGTGAGCGTGAACGGAGAGAACAAATGCTCCTCGAAAAGCACCCCCGAACAAGGTAGCGCAATCGATGTAAACGTCTTCAGTCGCCGACCCTGACCATCAAACGGGATGTCGAGCCCTAGATGGTCGACAAACAGTCCTTTGTCCGTTTCGCTCATCCGAGGATGGAGCAGGTCGATGTTGTAGATTAGGGACTCGGCGTTGATGGTCTTAGCGATCAGAAGTTGAAATGAATGCTTTGCCGACGCTACGAACCCCTTGCGTCTCAAAGATTCGATCGCGCTATCGAGTGCCCCAGCGCGATGTCCTTCCTTGAACAGAATGTCTACGTCGAGCGTACCAGGATGCGTCAGCTTCGAACGATTTCGAAGGTACGGGCACCAGCCACCTATGACGATGTAGTCACTGATCCCCGCCGCTTCAATGGCAGTAGTTGCATCAAGCAGTAGCTCCGTCGCTCCATCGAGGATAGTTGTCGCCATGCGCGGGCCTTAGAACATCTAACGTCCCAGGTAACCGGCGCGCGCAGCCAGACGTGTGCACTGAACGGACGGCTCGCGCGCGTCCGTGTTGACCGGGTGGTTAGCTGTCACCGCCTATACCACCCAACTTTGAAATGCATAGCCCTGAAACATTCGAATTCTCAGAAAAACTTCTCTGAAGCACCCATTATTTGGCCAAGGCCGGCCTTTCGTCCACAGCTCCTTTGCCTTGAGCCGGGCGCGCCGATCAAACAATGGATAGTCGACGTTCACAACAAGGTATCCGGGACCATACTGTTTCGCGACCGGCAAATAGGATGATTTTTCCAGCTTCTTCGACAAAACCTCCACGAAGCTATTGGCAAATGTGAGATCAGGCCCGGCATGTGGCCCCGGACCAATGGACACGCGCTCTTCACCAGGTGTAGCGAATGAGTACTGGTCCCGCGCCCATCCCTTTGACCAAAAAGCATCAACAACCTCAACCCAGCGGGTGAGTCGCTTTGATTGAATAATTGCTTCGGGCGGATTCGGCTCGCCAATGATGCGAAATGCGACCTTCCGGCGCTGCTCGAACCAGCCGAGAAAACCCAAAACCACAGCTCGCTCGTGCTGTTGTTGAATTGCTCGACGACGGTTCATCCGTGACAGCTAACGTCATGTTGAGCGGCGCGCTTCAGCGCGTCCGCTCGAACTAAAGTTAGAGATCAGTTGCACCATTGTTGCTCGCAAGGTATGCCGTCCCCGTCGCCATCCATTCCCGAAACCCCACATCGCTCTTGGTGAAAGAATGCCTCTGCGCAAGACGTCATGCGGGAGCACGACGTCTTGGCTGGTTCGCATTGAAACTCGGCGTGCTTCCGCAGCGCATCTCGAGCCGAGAAGATCTTGTAGACGCTGGCCGATACTGTGCTGTTCGGATGCGAGAAACGTACATATGCCACGTAAGCGCCGAAGCTCACGACAAGTATTGCTCCGAGCGCCGCGACGGTGGAGCTTGGCAGTTCACTCCTCTTTCCCGTGGGATCACCAACAAACTGCGCAGACTGGGCCTGCGGACGTCCCTTGTTGTCTGTGACAAGGTCATACGTGACAAAGCTGCCGACCGATGGCTTGTGACCTCGCTCGGAAAAGGACGAAATGTGAACGAAGACCCTCGGGCCTCCGCCGTTTGGCGTGATGAAGCCGAAGCCGCGATCATCTTTCCATTCACCAATGCGGCCCTGGTAGCGCATATGTGTATCTGAGCTCTAACGTTCACAATGAGGGGCGCGCGCCGCTCTTGCGCGCGTCCCTCTCGATTGTGGTGTTAGGCGGGTACGCGCCCAACGTCCCACCCGTCGTACAGATCGATGTCCCAATCCTTAACTAAAGAATTGAACTTTTCATTCCGTGCATGCAATGACTCCGGCGTATGCGTCTCGATCTTAGAAAGTTGCAAAACCCAAGTGCCGTCCTCGGATTGATGTAGCGACTCTTTACGGTAGTCAAATTCTTTGAATCGAGCCGCAAGTTCATCGAGGATATCTGACGATTCGTTCACGAAGAAATAGCCCCATTGCAGCGGCGCGGAAGTGTCCAATCCATCGTTCCGCATTCGGCTAAACATTTCCTGCACCTTGTCGAGCCGAGCTTCCATCATTACCCGCCTAACGTCTGCGTTAACCGGCACGCGACGCTTTTTCGCGCGTCCGTGTTGAACGCGTGGTTAGAGGTCGCCCTGAATGATGCTCCGCATAGGCGTCAAGCAATCTGCGGATCATGCGCTGATATTGCGTATTGTGTCTGCGCGCCTCGTTCTTGAAGAATTCGACGCTACGCTTGCTCAAGGAAATGGTCACTTTCACGCCTTCATCCCGGAAGACGAGATCCTCCGGGCGCGGCAGGAAATCAGGAACGACCCTGAGGCTCCCGAGGGGCTCGTCCGTGTACTTGATTCTCTCGCTCATAGATTCGCTTTCCTTTGCGCCAATAGCCGGCTCCGAGGATACGGATTACGTTCTCACGGTAAGTGAAGCGAACCGTGAGGACTCCGACACCAACCTGCCCGAAACAGTAATACCGTTGTTCGCTCGAACCGTGGGATAAGTCCTCCGCGATGACGCGCTTCGGGTCAGCGAAAGTAAGCTGCGCCAGCGCGAAGGACACCCCGTGTTTCTTCTGGTTCTTGTCATCCTTGTCTTGGTCCCAGTCGAACCGGGTCTTCGCCATTGGCCAAGACTACCACGACTATGGCTTACAAGCCATACGGTTATATGGCTATGATTGCGAGGCCTGGCGACCTCTAACGTTTGAGCTCAGCCGTGTGCAACTGCGGTACGCCGGTGCATATCGGCTGCAGCGAAGGGTTAGGCGTCATGGCGACGGACGCTGACAGGTGGGAACCTCACCATGCCGACAACGATCAGCGACACGGTGAGCGCGGTTAGCAAGTGCCACACCCAGTGCACGCCGTAGGGAAATGAGGGGCACAGATACAAGTCCCAGGATCGGACGAGGATGGCGGCCAGGTAAGCACAGCATGCTCCCAGAACAT
>WNGP01005328.1_pt1 | contig 12690 bp, 9 predicted proteins | sample 5407671 | NCBI WGS metagenome assembly WNGP01 (sample SAMN13153381, study PRJNA577476) | soil metagenome | isolation source: 40 cm soil or saprolite under Garry oak tree replicate 2 | place: USA:California | collected 2016-06-15 | reverse complement strand
CGGCGGCGGCCGCAACCGCTGGTAATCCATTTTTCTTTACCACGCCACTTTTGAGACAGTAAAATGCCTCTTTGGGGAAGTCATTCCCCTCCTCTGGGAGGAGGAATATTTCTGTATCCAAACGGAGCGAGAAAGCATGAACGGTAATTTTCATAGCCGGCAGATCGCGTTCGTCATTCTGCTTACTGGTGTCTGCTTGATTCTTTCGACCGTCGCTCTGGCGGCCGACACCGTTACCTTTGCCAAAGACGTGGCACCGATTCTCCAAGAGAAGTGCCAGGAGTGCCATCACACCGGGTCGATGGCGCCGATGTCGCTGGTGACTTACGAAGAGACACGCCCCTGGGCGAAGGCGATCCGCGAGCGTGTGATCACCCGTCAGATGCCGCCATGGCACATTGACCCCACCGTGGGAGTCCAGAAATTCAAGAATGACATGTCTCTCAGCCAGGCGCAGATCGATACCATCGTTCGATGGGTCGATGGCGGCGCGCCCCTCGGTGATCTCAAAGACATGCCGCGTCCACGGCAATGGCCAAACGCCGACGAATGGAAGGCCACGAAGGAGTTGGGACAACCCGACCTCATCGTCAAGTCCGAAGCCTGGACCATGCCTGCTCATCATCAGGACGTATGGTGGAGACTGGCTACCGAGATCGGCCTAACGGAGCCGCGTTGGGTTCGTGCTGTTGAAATGCGTCCCGGATCGATCGCGGGCCGCAAAATCACACATCATGCTGTGGCATATCTCGCGCAAGAGGATCCCGACAGTGTCGTTCCCGGCAGCACAGACGATTTGCGCGGCCGCGCCCTATTGATGGAATGGGCGATCGGTAAAGGCTACGATTTGTATCGCCAGGATACTGGCAAGCTGCTGCTGCCGGGATCCAGGATCTCGTGGGATATTCATTATCACGCTGTCGGCGAGGAAATCCGGGATCATGTCGAGATCGGCATTTGGCTCTATCCGAAAGGTCAGGAGCCCAGGTATAGGACCTATCTAACGGGTTTTCAGGCCATCCAGGGTGAGGATCGCACTCGCCGCGTCGACATTCCTCCGAACAGTATCACGGTAAGCCAGCGAGTCACCGTTCTGAAGAAGGCTGCAATGCTCGAGAATTTCCAGCCGCATATGCACCTGCGCGGCAAGGCCATGATGGTGGAAGCCATTCTTCCCGATGGCTCGACGGAAGTCGTGAGCTATGTCGGCAAGTTCAATTTCAACTGGATGACCAACTACATCTATGCCGACGATGCCGCACCCATGTTCCCGAAAGGAACGATGATTCGTGTTACGGCGTGGTACGACAACACGCGCGCAAATCCGAACAATCCCGATCCGGATCAATGGGTCGGTTTCGGCGACCGTACGGTTGACGAGATGGGCCACGCGTGGATGAACGTTACCTACGTGAGTGACGAGGATTACAACGCTTGGGCTGCGACGCACAAAAAGCGCGCAGTCTCCGATACAGCCAGCCAGTGAGACGAATCGGCAACAGGCGAGATTACCCTCTCCCTTTGGGAGAGGGGGCGAAGCGCGAGCCCGATAGGGCGAAGCCTCAGAAAAACGTGAGGGTTTCAAGATTTGAATAAACGTGTGACCCTCACCCGGCGCGCCAGACTTGCGTCTGTCGGGCCGCCCTCTCCCAGAGGGAGAGGGATCGCTGCCCTCCTTCTAGCCTCGGTGTGTTGCACGCTTTTAGCTGCGCAAAGTTTACCCTTTGAACCCACGCACGAATCGGGTGCCAGCGTCACGGGCGCTTTCGAAGGCTGGTTCAAAAACACCGACGGAAGCTTCAGCCTGGTTCTCGGTTACTTCAACCGGAATACGAAGCAGGTGATCGATCTTCCTGTCGGACCCAATAACCGGATTGAACCGGGTGGACCAGACCAGGGCCAGCCGACGCACTTTTTGATCGGCCGGCAATGGGGGATGTTCACGATAAAAGTTCCGGCTGATTTCGGAAAAAACAAGCTCACATGGACGATCGCAGCTAACGGCCAAACCACTGTGATCCCCGCTAGTCTGCATCCAGACTACGAAATCTCTCCTCATCTCGAAGCGGCCACGGTAAACACACCGCCGGTCCTGCGCTTCGAAGAGAAGGGTCCCTCCGCCCAGGGGCCTCCCGGTATTACCGTCGAGCGCAGCGCAAAAATGGGATCACCGCTGAATTTGACGATATGGGTCGAAGATGACGCTAAACTGAGCACGTCCTCGGGTGCCCCGCCGCGGAATTTGGGCCCGCCAGTCGCGATACGCTGGAGTAAATATCGCGGTCCAGGTACCGTCCGCTTTGAGGATGAACAGCCCGTAGTCGAGAAGCTCGCAGGCGGAACTCCCGGAGTGCATTTCGCGGGCAAAGCGGGCACAACCGCTACTTTCAGTGCGCCTGGCGACTACATCTTACACGTGGTGCTCAATGATTACTCCGGCGATGGGGGCGGTGGTTTCCAGTGCTGCTGGACCAGTGGTAAGGTGAACGTCAAAGTTGCCCCATAACAAGGACAATATGTTCAAGAAAAGAATTTGGAGTCTCTTCGCGCCTCTGATTGTTTTCTCCATCTCGATGGATGCTCGAGCACAGGCGCGAGGCCAGGGAAAACCGGCGCGTGGTTCCCATCGCCAACAATGCCAACCTAGGCGCGTTCATATTGCACTACGAGACGATGAAAAATACGACACCGGTGAACGCCTTCTATCACAGCGAAATTTCGGAACTGTATTATGTGATCCGCGGCTCAGGCACCGCGCTGGTCGGGGGCGAGCTCGAAAACGCAACCTGGGACGATTCCAATAGTGACGCCATCCGGCAAGTCCGGGGACCCAGCGTCAATGGAACCATGAAGAACTATCAGACGGTGAAGTGGACGGCTGGCGATACGATCATCGTTCCTGCAGGCGTCCCTCACGCCATGGGGCAGGAAGTGACGGAGCGGACCGATATTCTACGCGTCGTGTTTGATCCGAAAAGAAGCATCCAACTGAAATGACCCTCTCCCTCGGGGAGAGGGCAGGGTGAGGGTCTCAAGTCTGCGACCCTCACCCTGCCCTCCGCGCCGACTTCTCCCTCTGGGCGAGGGTTACTTTTTCGAAAACAGATTCCGCTTCCGGACGTCTTCCAGGTTTTTCTTCAGCATCCTCTCCGCATCGAACGGCAATAGGATTCCTCGGCGCACAAGATCATTCACCGCTTGTTCAAACCGGGCCGCGTACGTCTCGAAATTCCCGTATCTCTCTTCAATCGACAGACGCGGATCGGCGCTCTCGATGCGGTCTACTTTGGTTTTTGGAAACGGAATATATTGGCCCGCCGCTTCGCAGCCGTCGTCGTTGTGGGGGGCGGCGCGCAGAGCCCATCCGGTATAAGTCGCGAGAGGCACCTGCACCTCCGGCAGACGAATGCCGGCGATATCGTTACCATCCGCATCCGTTGTGGGAACGAAGCTTGGATAAATCGGACCGTTCGCCGGGTTGTCCTGATAGGGCGGCGCAAACAGCGGCGGGTTGATTGTTGGAATGCCCGTCTTATAGAAATTCGGACCGTAGTTGAACAAGTACCGGGTTGTCTTGAAGCCCGTATATGTCATGCCGGGTATGCGGGGGAATCCGGTGGAGGCCTGATCGGGCTTCACGAGCGTTCCGTCGGAAAGCTTCGGAAACTGGCTGGGCGGCGGCAACGCGCCGGTCGTGATCCATTTATCCAGCGCGACAAACAGCGCCCGCTGCACTCCCTGTTGATCTAGCGGATTCTGGAACTGCTGGCAGTTTCCCTTCGATGCCGGGTTGCCGGTTCCATGCTGCATGCTCGACATGAAATAAATGCGCGTGAACGGTGAGTCCGGCAAATCTTTTTCGCCGGCTGGATCCGTAGTCATGAGTGACCCGGCTTTGACCCAATATTCATTCGCAGAAAAAATCTCCATCGCGTATGGACACGTGTGGGTTTTCTCGCATCTTGCGTAACGGCTGTCGCTCCTGCCCGTAATCGGATCCTTGGTCATCACATTCGCGAACGGAAAGCGGCCTTCGAGGTAGAGATGATCCTGCCGGTTCCGCTCCGTTCGTCCCGGATCAGACCAGCGATAATTCATGCTGATGCCGTCCCCTGCACCGATCCACTGCAGGATGCCGTCGAATACGGGCTTCCCGTTCTCTGCCTCGTTGAAACCGAGATACCGGAAATCGTTGAGAAAGCGGCACGGTTGCGAGCTGCACTCGGTGTAGATCCTCGTAATATCGCCCGCCAGGGGATTAGCAGTTCCAGCGCTGTCTTTCGTTTCATACCGGAGCCAGGCGTTCCAATCGCGAACGGCCGCAAACCCGACGCCGTTCACTGTTGGATCTTTCGCGGTGTAACTAAACTCATAAATATCATTCGCGACAAATGATGTCCCCGCAGGCAGCAGGCCGATGGCGGTACCGTCCGCGTTATATTGCCAGCCGGAGGACGGAACGATTTCGGGCTTGTCGTTCAGATGAACGCGGTGCGTCAGCGTTGCCTTGGATCGATCGATCGTCGCGGCCGCATATGTCAACTCGTATGAAGTCCCGCCATTGACAATGTACTCATATGCCGGGCCGGTAATCGGCGAACCGTCGGCATTTCGGGCAACGGGCAGCGTGATCGTCGTATTGAAGTTGGCAGTACTGTTTCCAGCCGAAGCGTCCCACCCACTGAAGGACAGGGAATAGCCCTGCGGCAACAGGAACGAGTCTCCGAGGAGCGATGCATCGGTCACGGCACCCGGGTCATTCCCACCGACTCCACGATTGAGCGCCACGATCGTCTTGCGGCCCCGGTTCGGCGGCTCATACAGCATTTTGTGATTGCCTTTGCTCAAGTCGACCGGCTTCAGAAGATAAAAGTCGAATGAATACTCAACCTTGCCGCCGGCGTTCCTCGGCGCAAGCTGCAAATCCACGAGTACCTGATTTCGGGGATCTTTTGGATCCAGCTCACCAAAGGCCTTTCCGGCGATCTTCTCGTACTGCCCGACGCCGGGCCACGAATAGCCGCCGAATGCCGGAGACTGCCTCGTTGTGATTTGGATCTTCTTTATGTACGCGTGAGCCGTTGTTGCCGCGCAAATCCCATACGCTGTCACAAGTAAACTGATAAAGCTGAGCCGAACGATTGATCGTTTCATGGGTCCCGCCTTTGGTTTAAGTGTTCTCGCGATTATACCCTCTCCCTCTGGCACCGGTCGTCTGAAATGACAATTGAACATTGAACACTGAACATTGACCAGTTTTTCAGAAAATTGCCAACGTTCAATGTTCAATGTTCAATTATCATCTGTCATGCCCTAGGAGGAACCGATGAGTTCCGTGAGACGACTTTTGATAATCGGAGTGCTCATGCTTGCTGTCTCCACGCTCTGCAATTTATCGCCGGCACATGGCCAGAGTGGAGCTCAAGAAAAACCGTTGATGGCCGAGGACGTCTTCAAAAACGTTCAGGCGCTGAAGGGAATTCCCGTCAATCAGTTTATGGAGACGATGGGGTTCTTCTCCGCGGCTTTGGGTTACAACTGCACGAACTGCCACGGCGATGAGGTCCTCGGCAATTGGGAAAAGTATGCCGTGGACATCCCGCTGAAGCGCACCGCCCGCCGGATGATTCAAGTGGTCAACACGATCAATAAAGATCTGTTTGGAGGGCGTGAAGCGGTGACTTGCTATACATGCCATCGCGGCAGCCCTTCTCCAAAAGTTGTTCCGAGTCTACTGGAACAGTACAGCGAGCCGCCTGCGGACGATCCGAATGAAGTCGAGATCCACCGCCGGGCGCCTGCGGCCCCGGCGGCTGACGCCATTGTCAACGGGTACATCCAGGCACTCGGCGGCGACGAGCGCCTGGCCGCCCTGACCAGCTTCGTGGGCAAAGGGAGTTACGAAGGATTCGACACCTATCACGGGAAGGTTCCCCTCGAGGTGTACGCAAACGCCACAGGACAGCGGACGGTCATCGCTTATACGCAAAATGGCGACAGCGTCACCGCGTACGACGGGCATAATGCCTGGATCGTGGGGCCGGATAAGCCGGTGTCGGTGCTGCAGCTTGTCCCGGGAGGAGACCTGGACGGGATCCAACTGGACTCGGAACTTGCTTTTCCAGGCCGTCTGAAACAAGCCCTCACCGACTGGCGTACAGGTTTCCCGACCACCATAATCAACGATCGCTCGGTTCAAGTCGTTCAGGCGATGGCCGGCGGCAGTCGTGTCAAACTGTTTTTCGACAAGGAAACGGCGCTTCTCACCAGAGTCGTGCGATACAGCAAGACGGTCGTTGGTGCCGTTCCCATCCAGATTGACTACTCTGATTACCGTGAGGTGGCTGGAGTGAAAATGCCTTTTCAGTGGCGTTTGACCTGGACTGACGGACAGTCCATCTACAAGCTGGATGAAGTGCAGCCGAACGTCACGATAGATCCGGCGAAATTTGCAAGACCGCTTGCGCCTGCCGCGCCTGTTGTGGCGCCAGCCAAAGTCGCGCGCTAGGAGACCACGGAAAGGAATTTGCCACAAAAAGGCACAAAATTCACAAAAAAATTATGTGTCTTTTGTGCCTCTTTGTGGCTATTTCCCTTTTGTTGATTCGCCGGTTCTACCTCTGGCCGTGATGATCGCTATTGAGCAACCGCGGGCCGTCGCTCTCAACACATCGGGGCGATTCTTCCAGGGGATCGTTGGTCGGCTTGACGACCCGAACCGGCAACGTCCAAGGTGCAGTCAGAACTTTTGGATCATCTACGGTTACCTGGTACGCCAGATTTTCGCCAACGCGCCAGAAGCGTTCGGTAACGCGCATGGCGTCGGAATGAAAATATCCCTCTTCGCCGAACCAGGTACTTTCGACGAAATTCGTGGATTCAATCACCAGTGTGTCCGCCTCCCAGTGCCCAACGGAGTCACCATAGTATGAAGGATTCGAGTCTTTGCGGTGAGCACGGCCATCGGTTGGAATAACGCGGTACGGATCGCCAGAAATGTCTTCATAAAGGAAGACAACCTCGTTCGAAAGCTGGATGATCCGCCGCGGCGATCCGATCCGGGGAATGCCGGGCCGGTCACAGTAAAAGACCGGATCGAGCTTGCTTTCATTATCCGAAAGATGCTTCACCTTCGCTTGAAACTCGGGCTTATACGAAGGCGCGGGAGCGGACGGCAGGACTCCGGGAATGTCGGACCTCACCCCCCGGCGGCCGCTGGCATCGACCCTGTTGATTTCAACTTTGCCGTTGACTTCTTTTTTCAAAGCCGTTGAAGGCAGACTGATCGAAAAGAGCCACAATCCGCTTAAGTCGGGGTGCCTGGCTGACGGCTTCTGGGCACCAGCAAGCGCCGGTATCAACAGCGCGGCCACCACGGTGTAAAAGAGACGTTTCATCAGCTGATTCTCCTTTAGGAATTGTCGGCAGTTTATCATAGTAGCCGGCTTCGTTGGGTTTTCTCCCGATACCGTTTCCCGAATGGAGGGAGACCATGAAAATTCGAAAATTCTACACATTTATCGAAGATGAGATGAGCGAGGCAGGAAGACCTGGTGAACCGCCGTTGCGAAAGGTCGCGGCTGTCGCGGTCGTCGAGAATCCGAATGCCGGACGCTACGTTGAGGACCTCAAGCCGATGATCGAGGCGAGTGAAGAATTGGGGCGTCAACTCTCAAAAATTGCGGTGCGGGCGCTCGATCCCTATCGGGCTCAAAGCTATGGCAAAGGAGGCATCGTCGGGTTGGCCGGCGAACAGGAGCACATCAACGCGTTGCTCACGACCACGTTTGCAAACCCCCTTCGAGAGGCCGTCGGTGGCGGTAAGGCGTGGATTTCCTCGATGACCAAGCGGGGCGGGCCGCGTACATCGATTGACATTCCGCTCGCCTGCAAAGATGCGCTTTACGTCCGCTCCCATTATGACGGCATGACCATCACGCTCCAGGATGCGCCATTGCCCAACGAGATCGCCGTCATTGTTTGTGTCGCAAATCGCGGACGGCTGAATGCGCGCGTCGGTGGACTGAAGTTTGAGGACGTCAAGGGGGAAGATGGCCTGGTGTGAGTTGTGAGCGATCCCTCTCCCTCTGGGAGAGGGTGCGTCTTCCGAAATTTCAGTTCGACAACTCGGGAGGGCACTGATGAAAACCGCAATCGTTAATCTAGGTACGATCGTCAACGGTGAATGGAGAAATCCCATTACCAAGGGCGATTCGATCCTGATGGATCAAGGAAAAATCATTGAGGTTGGAAGCGTTTCAAGTGAAGCACTGAAATCCTGTGATGTCGTGATCGATGCTGACGGCGCAGTCGCTATTCCCGGGTTGATTGATTCACAGGTGCACAACACGTTTGGTGACTACACCCCGCGCCAGAAGACGGTTGGGTTTCTTGAGAGCTACACGCACGGCGGCATTACTTCCGCCATCACGGCGTCGGAGGTTCATGTGCCGGGCAGACCCGCAGATCCGGAGGGGGTAAAGGCACTCGCTCTAGCGGCGTTCAAGTGCTATCAAAATTACCGGCCAGGCGGAATGCGCGTGTATGCGGGATCGATTATCCTCGAACCCGGCTTGAAGGAAGAAGACTTCAAGGAAATGGCGGCCAAAGGAGTGTGGTTAACGAAAGCGGGCTTCGGCGCGGTGCAAACGCCATTCGATTACGTGCCATTGATCGCATGGGCCAAGAAATACGGCATGATAACCACGGTTCATACCGGCGGCTCTTCCATACCGGGCTCGGCAGGCATTTGGGCTGAGCACCTGATGGCAATGCAACCTCATGTTTCTTTCCACGTGAACGGCGGACCGGTAGCGATGCCGGACGAGAACTATCCGCGCCTGATTAATGAAAGCCAGATCGCGTTGCAGGTCGTTACTGCAGGCAATCTCCGAACGACGCTGATGATCGGCGATCTTTGCCGTAAAGCGAACCAGTTCGATCGTTTCCTTATCGCGACCGACACACCGACCGGAAGCGGAATCATGCCGCTGGGCATGTTGTACATGATCACGTATCTGGCGAGTCTTTCCGATATGCCAGTGGAATGGGCAATCGCCGCAGCCACAGGCAACAACGCCCGGGTATACCGGCTCAACAGCGGGTTCTTGAAACCAGGTTGTGATGCCGATGTGGTGGTTCTTGATGCCTGTCTGGGCGGATCCAAGAAAAATGCGATGGATGCCCTGCGGAATGGGGACATCCCCGCGGTGGCTGCCGTTATCACCGACGCGGTGCCCAGATTCGTGGGACGCAGCCGGAACACTCCCGCGCCGATCAAGAAGGTCCGTGTTCTGGAGAATCGAGTGCTTCACGATTTCAGTCAAGTCTCTCATTGAAATGAAGGAAATGAAGAGGCCACGCATCATCGTCGTAGGCGCGGGTCCCGTTGGTGTCGTTGCTGCGCTCGCGTGCGCAAAAAACAATTTTGCCGTTACAGTTCTGGAGGCTGAGTCCAAGGTGGATGACAGCCCGCGAGCGGCGACGACCCATCCGGCCACGCTGGAGATGATCGATCGCCTTGGCCTGATTCAATCTTTTATCGAGCAGGGCTTGGTCGCGCGCTACTTTCATTTCTGGGACCGGCCCACGCGGACCCGCGTCGCCGAATTCGATCACGATCTGCTGCGCGAGCAGACAAAGTTTCCATTTGTTGTCCAGACCGAGCAACACAAGCTTGCCAATATGGGGCTGGCGCGATTGCGGGAGTACGCTGAAGCCGATATTCGGTTCGAAACGCGTGTCACTTCTGTACGGCAGGATGCGACCGCCGTTATCGCCACGACCGAAGGTCCGAATGGAATTGAAGAGTTTCGAGCCGATTACCTGATCGGAGCCGACGGCGGGCGCAGCACGATCCGGAAAGCGCTCGACATTGATTTCGAGGGATACACCTGGCCCGAGCGATTTTTGATTTTTACGGTTATGGATGATTTTCAGCAGCTTTTGCCATGCTGTTATCGGAATTACTTCGCCGATCCGCAGGAGTGGGTGAACTTATTCAAAATCGCCGGAGATGATGGAAAGGGACGTTGGCGCGCCTGCTTTCCAGCCCAGATCGATGAGCCCGACGATCACGCGCTCAGCGATGAAGTCATTCACGGCCGTCTTCAGAGCGCATTTCCAAAAACGGCACCGTACAATCTCGTTCATCGCAACCTTTATAAGACCCATCAGCGCGTTGCCGCAAAATTCCGAGTAGGACGCGTATTTCTGGCGGGCGACGCTGCGCATGTGAACAATCCGATCGGAGGCCTGGGTCTCAATTGCGGCATTCACGATGCGATGGAGCTAGCCGGCACGCTCGATCAAGTGGTCCACGGCCTCGCCGACGAGTCGCTACTGGACAGGTATGAACGGCGGCGCAGGCCGATGAATATCCAGTTTGTTCAGGAAGTGCGCTCGTCATTGATCGAAAGTGTGCGCAAGGCCGCGCTGATCGCGTGAGTCCGACCCTCTCCCTTGGGAGAGGGTCGCAAGTCTATTCGAATCTTGAAACCCTCACCTTTTTCTTGAGGCTTCGCCCTATCGGGCTCGCGCTTCGCGCCCTCTCCCAGAGAGAGAGGGCGGACCTGCCGCAATTCCAGTTCTCCTAGGAGGGGAATTCTCGTAAGCGCGACGCCCTCAGCGCACTCCCGAGTCTCAGTTCGCTCAATTGACTCAATAACGAATACGTGACCGGCGTAACGATCAGCGTCAACAGCAGGCAGAGCGTTTGCCCGCCGATGATCGTCACCGCAATGGCGGAGCGCTGCGCTGCACCGGCCCCGTTTCCGATGGCCGTTGGTATGAGGCCTCCGATAATAGAAAACGTCGTCATCAGGATGGGACGCAACCGGACCTGACACGCTTCGAGAACGGCGTCACGAAGAGGCATACCCTGGTCGCGGAGTTTATTGGCGTAATCGATCTGAAGAATTCCGTTCTTCTTGACGATGCCCAACAGCAGCAGCACACCCAACGAGCTCCACAGATTCAGCGTTCGCCCCGTCAGCCAAAGTGTCAGCAGTGCAAACGGGATCGACATCGGCAGGCTCATCATGATGGCCAGCGGATGCAGCAGGCTTTCGAACTGCGCGGCAAGCACCATGTACATGAAGATGCATGCCAGAAGGAAAGCGATGATCAGGCTTTTATTGGTGTCATCGAGGGTTTTTACAGTACCTGAGAATCGGCTCGTGTATCCGGGCGGTAAGCCCACCTTCCTTATCGCCTCGCGCACTTTTTCCGCGGCGGCACCAAGGGCTATGTCGGATTCGAGATTTGCCCGGACCGCAACTTGAAACTGGCGATTATACCGGTTGATTCGGCCCGGGCTGAGGCCCCGTTGAACCGTTGCGATATTATCCAGGCGAACTTGCGCCACTTTTGTCGAGGGAATCATCAAACGGGCAAGCACTTTCGGATCTTTCTGCTGCTCGGGCAACAGTTGCATGGTAACGGGATACTGTTCGCCCGCCTCCTTGTACGTCGATATCTGATCCTCACCGGCAATCATCAGCCGGACAGCAGTTGCAACATCCGCGGCACGCACTCCCAAATCGGAAGCGCGTTGACGATCGATCTGTATTTGGAGTTCCGGGCTATTGATGTCGAGGTCCATGTCTACATCCGCGAATCCCGGAATCTTTTTCAACTCGCCATGGAGTTTTCTAGCATATTCGCCGACTTTTTCTAGATCCGGGCCCAGCAGCCGCACGTTGAGTCCGGAGTAACCCTCGCCTTCCCCGAGCGCGGAAGGCCAGTTTACACGCGAGCGAATGCTTGGGTATTCAGCCATGATCTTCCGGATATCCTTGGCAACGTCCTCTTGCGTGAAGTCACGCTTGGATATATCGACGAGTCGAATATAAGTGTGTGAATGACCAGATTTCTCGACGCCGACATAGGGATTGACGAACTCAACCCCACGTACTTGCTTTACCTTCTCTGCGATCTCGGTCAATATCTTCACATTCGCGTCAAGCGACGTGCTGATAGCCATATCGAGATAAAGCGTCAATTCATTCTGATCGTCTGCCGGGATCCAATCTCTGCCAACGCGTGAGTTGAGCGGGATCGCCGTTGCAAAAATGGCCAGGGAGCAGACCGTAACCGCGAACCTGTGGTCGAGAGACCATGCCAGAAGCCGGCCGTATTGTTTGGAAAGCCAGTGGAAAAATCCTACTTCTCTGGAGCTGTGTTTTTCTTCGCCGGCTTTGGCATTTGAGGGTTTTAGGAAGAGCGAGCTCAACATTGGCGTCAACGTGAAACTGACCAGCATGGAAACCATGACGGAGAAAGCCATCGTCCAGCCAAATTCGTTGACGTAGCGCCGGGCATAGCCGGTCATGAAAGCTATGGGAACAAAAATGATGACGAGCGAAATGGTAGTCGCCACAACCGCCAGCGTAATCTCTTTGGTAGCGTCGATTGCCGCCGTCTTCGGCAACTCGTATTTTTCTTCGATGAATCGAACAATGTTCTCCAGCACCACGATCGCATCGTCGATGACGATGCCCACCGCCAGCGTCAAGCCGAGCAAGGTCATATTGTTGAGGGTGAAGTCCATCGCTCTGAGCAGCGTGAACGTGGCGATGACGGACGTTGGAATCGCAAGCGATGCGATCACAACCGATCGAAGATTCCGGATGAACAGCAAGACGACTAAGCTTGCCAGCAAGCTGCCGTAGAGAAGATGTTCTTCGAGTG
>WNGP01003773.1_pt1 | contig 12692 bp, 12 predicted proteins | sample 5407671 | NCBI WGS metagenome assembly WNGP01 (sample SAMN13153381, study PRJNA577476) | soil metagenome | isolation source: 40 cm soil or saprolite under Garry oak tree replicate 2 | place: USA:California | collected 2016-06-15 | reverse complement strand
TCCTCTTCTTCGTCATAGCCCCCCATCATGTGCTGACCGGCTAACCAGACGATATAGAGCGCCCGCAGATCGCCTTCCATCAATTCATCGCGAATAGCGATGAGCGATCCCAGTTCATAGTCAATCCATTCGTCGGGCCCCTCCATCTCGCCAAATTGGATATCGAGGATATCATAATCCGAGTGCTGGGTGAACGTGACGAAATCATCGAGATCGTAGCCCTCGATGAGATCGGCTGGCAAGATTCCATGCGGGAAGCGAAATGCCAGTTCGGGCGCGCCCCAGTTGGCCCAATAGAGGAAGCCATCGAAGAACTTGTGGAGCACGTCGATGGGATCGTGCTTGAAGTCACCCCAGTGATATTCGATGAGGGCATGGGTGGAAGATGCTTCGATGTGACTGGAAAGTGCATCGACAGCATCGAGTTGCTCCCGTGTCAGAGGTCGATCGATGGTCATGAATTCGTAACGCTGGTATTCGCTCATGTCTATGCTGTCCTCCATTATCAGCTTTGCGGCACTAATTAGAATAGTTGTGGTGAGGTATATTGCTCAAGAAGCACTTCATCTAGCATGCCACTTTCGATCAATGCCCGCTTGTATTGCGTGACCGCCCTTGCGCCTGATCTTCTTACATCAAGTATAACATCTTTCTTCTCAGTACTTGATGGTATCTGAGTAAATCCGAGGATAGTGGCCCAAATCAGTAGGATATGGTAGACGGTGAAGGTCAATCCGTTCTCAAAAAAGAGGAGCCTTTCATGGTCACCATCACTATTCACTGCCCTCGTTGTCAGAGTGAGGCTCTGGTACGCAATGGACATGCCCCCAATGGCAAACAACTGTCTCGCTGTCGAGCATGCGGACGGCAAAGCCGCGAGAACCCGACTCCCCACGCCTATCCACAAGCTCGCCGCGAGGAGATTCTGCACGCCTACCAAGAACGCAGCAGTCTCCGCGGCCTCACCCGCACCTTCGGGATCTCTCGCACCACCGTGTCCAGCTGGATCAAAAAAAAGTAGCTCAGCTTCCTCCCTTACGTACAACCTTGCTCGCCCCGGATCTCGAAGATCCCACGTCCACGACCCTGGAACCCTATCGGCTCTGGTCGTTTGTGCTCAAAAAAGCCAAGGAGGTCTGGGTGTGGATTGCCCTGTGCCGCAAGACGCGACAAGCGGTCGCCTATGCGGTTGGGGATCGGAGTAAACAGACGTGCCAGCGGTTGTGGGAGGCCATTCCATCAGCTTATCGCCAAGGGCATGGCTGAACCTCCTTCTGGGCGGCCTACGCGGCGGTGATCGCCTTCAGAACAACACACAGCTGTAGGAAAAGAGACGGGAGAGATCGCCCAAGTGGAACGCTGGAATAATACGTTGCGAAAGCCGCTGGCCCGTTTTGTCCGCATGACGTTGTCGTTTTCCAAGTCGGGGGTGATGCTACGCCCACCTGTCTGCTCCTCTTTCTTCATCGCTCCAATCGAGAGCGGGCCATCCTGCTCAAGTGAGCCACTCCAGCCTTCGTTTACCGGCGGCTTTCCCGGCTCTGCCTTTACCCTACAACCTGATGGGACGCTGCGTTGCCCTGCCGACCGCTCGTTGTATCCCAAGAACGGCGTCCCGAACGCGATGGCTCGCTGCGAGTCTTGTATGCCGCGCGCATCGGCCATTGGTGCTCCTGTCCTTTGCATGCGCAGTGTCAAGAAAGCAGCGCCACGATCAAGCCGCGACGAGTGAGTGCAGTATTTTGGCCGCTCTCCTCCTCCCCCTCGGATTGCTCTCCCACACACATCAACGAGCCTCCATCGTTGCCCCTTGCTCCGATGCTCTTGAAAGATTGGCCACGCTGTGGCGACCTTGACCCACTTTTGTGGAAGAGGAAAATCTTAGGGTATACTGTTTCACAAGGAGGGCAAGGATCATGCAAAAAGTTCAGAAGACGTATACGCCGGAATTTAAGCGGGAGGCAGTACGACTGGCCCAGACCAGTGGCAAGCCAATGGCGCAAGTAGCCCGTGAACTGGGCATTTCGGACACCTCGATTCAGCAATGGCGCAAGGAGTTGATCGAACATGGCCACGAAGCGTTTCCGGGCAGTGGGCACCAAACCGCGCAGGAAGAGGAGCTACGCCAACTCAAACGGGAGTTAGAAAGGGTGCGGCAGGAGCGTGATATAGTAAAAGCGGACCCGTCCGATGAGTCAACATCAGCGAGAAGATGGCCAGCTGGTCGAACAGATTCAAGCCGCTTATCACGCGAACCGAGGAGTGGATGGCAGTCCGCGTGTGCACGCCGAACTGCAAGCCCAGGGGATCAAATGCGCTCGCAAGCGGGTGGCGCGTCTCATGCGGGAGCTGCAGTGAGCTGCGCGCCGACCTCGTCATCGGACCAAAACAACGCACAGTGATCCCAGCGCACGGGTTGCCCCCACCCGTTTGGATCGGGACTTTACGGCCAGGCGTCCCAATGAGAAATGGACGGGGGATATCACCGCCATTTGGACGTATGAGGGCTGGCTCTACCTTGCTGCTGTGCTTGATCTGTTCTCACGACGAGTGGTAGGATGGGCCATGGCCGCATCGGCTGACGAGACGCTGGTCGAGGTGGCGTTGCGTATGGCTCTGCGGAAGCTCCGGCCACAGGCTGGATTACTCCATCATACCGATCGAGGATGCCAATCGACGAGCCATGCATACCAGGCACTTCTGGCGGAAATGAGCGTAACCGTCAGCATGAGTCGTCAAGGCAATAGCTGGGATAACGCCGTGACCGAGTCGTTCTTCGGGACGCTCAAAGGCGAGTGCGTTGCCCTCTCTTGCTTCCAGACACGCGCAGAGGCCCGCCAGGCGGTCTTCGAGTACCTAGAGTGCTTATAACCGGGTCCGGTGACATTCCTCGCTTGGTTATCTCAGTCCAGTTGCTTTTGAACAACAGAAGAATTAATCCCCATCTTCGGGGACTCCACGAAAGCGGGTCAACCTCACTCCTCATACTTCCTGTAAACTGGGCAACTTTTTATGACCAAGCTGACTGCCCACATATGTCAAGCATGTTACGTCCAAGTATCCTACCTAGGAGTACTAGAGGCTTGCACAAGAGTTAGCGATATCGAGGTCATCCGTTCTGTCTTACAAGCGCAGACCTGTCACAAGGCGAATGCACGAATTGATAGTGACTCCTGGAACATCTACCTTACTTTTCAAAGAAAACATCTTTGTCAGCGGAATCCAGAAGCCGCCGCCCCTGATAGAGGATAGATAAAGAAAATAGGTATGGTTTGCCTTCTTACGAGGAAGGATAGAAGGAATTTCTCATATATTGAAAGAGCGTGCCGAATCAGTGAAAAAAACGTATGGGTATGACGCAAGAAACCTAGTGACGGGTTGGCCTCTTCTCGCATGGTTCGAGACGGCCCTTGTGCTCCTGGGTTTGCTAGCTATTCTGCTTTTGTTTCCCCATGATACTGGCGGTGATGGCTGGGTCAGGTTCTCTGCACTGTCAGCCCTTCTGACGGATGGAAAAATACCGCACATCAAGTATTCGATGGTTGGTCCTCTCTTCTCAATCCCTTTCTGGTATCTAGGCAAGGTCTACCAGACGCCTTTCTGGTGGGCCACGCGCTACAACGTGTTTGTCCTTGGGGGAGGAATGCTTGCCATCTACTGGCTGCTGAAGAACCGCGTGAATCACGCTCTGCTACGCAAGTTTTTCTTGCTTCTCGTTGTTGCCGCCATGTTCACGTATCACCTGTTCTTCTACTACGGTGAGGTCTTCACCGCTGTCTTCGTCGCGGTTGGCAGTGTCGCCATTGTCGTCGGTCCTGCGTTTGTCGGCTGGTGCGCAATCATCCTCGGTGTGGTCAATACACCGGCGACGCTCGTCGGCCTTATCTTGCTGACTGGCAAGCACATGCTCGAGAAGCGCTGTGTGCGCTATAGCCTGGCGGTGGTAGCCACAGGGGCGCTTATTATGCTGGAGTCCTGGATTTTTCGTGGCAGCCCCTTTGCGAATGGCTATGCAGACAATTACGGTTTCCGCACTATTATGCCCTATTCGGGCAGGCCAGGCTTCAGCAATCCCTTTTTCTTCGGCCTGCTCTCGCTGCTCTTCTCCTTCGGCAAGGGCATCTTCTTCTTCGCGCCGGGGCTACTGCTGCCTATTCGCCGGACTTTGCGCAAGGTGCGGGAAGAAACACAGGTAGACCTGTTTGCTATCTACATATTGTGGATCAGCTTTCTCATCGGCCTGTTGCTGGTCTACTCTTCCTGGTGGGCCTGGCATGGTGGTTGGTTCTGGGGACCGCGTTTCCTGCTCATCGCCTCGATCCCGGCCTCCTTTGCGCTCGCCGTGCGCCTGCAATGGCGCGACAGTTCACTGCTCGTGAATGTCGTGACCATCCTGGTGCTTGCCCTTTCGATCTGGGTGGGTATTGATGGCGCGGTCTATGGTGACGGCGCCTTGCAGAATATCTGCCTGGCTAACAATGCCTACCTGGAGACGCCATTGTGCTACTACACGCCCGAGTTCAGTGTCCTATGGCATCCTTTCGTGGTGTATCAGCCACTCGATCACAGGCAGGTGCTCTATATGCTCTATAGTCTCTTTGTTGGCGTATACCTGCTTGTACCCCTGCTGATTACCACCGCATGCCAGGCGCGCACGACGGCCCTGAACTTTGTCAGGAGGAGACTTGATCTCAGCACCTGGAAGATATGATTAGTTTTCCAGGTATCAAAGGTGTAACGTTTGGCTTTCCTGATCTACACCTCTAAAAGGTCGGCCATAGAACCATGAGTTTAGATACACATTTTTTCTCTGGCTCAAAAGCAAAACAGCCATCATCCATCCAGGCAAAACGCCTGGGAAAGAAGCGGAAGTATGCATCCTACCTCTCCCCGCTCTGGCTCTGCCTGCTTTTAGCACTAATTGTACGCGTCTGGGTAGTAGTTCGCACCCAGGGATTTGTCGAGGGTGATGAAGTCCTGACAGGCATTCAGGCTCAGCAGATTCTGCGCGGCGATCTGCCAATTTATTTTTACGGGCAGCCCTATATGGGAAGTCTGGAAGCTTACCTGATCGCTCCTATTTTCGCCATTCTCGGCTCCTCCACCTGGACACTGCGTATTGAGCCGATTCTTCTCTCGTTGATCCTGGTCTGGCTGACCTGGAGATTCGCGCATGTCTTGGCGGATGGAGCTCACCTCTCACCCGACGCCCGGCGTTTTTTCGCGACCGTTGCAGCGCTGATCGCCACGCTTCCGCCTCTGTACGACGATATCGCTGAACTGCATACCTGGGGAGGTTATATTGAGATTTTCATCCTTATCCTGTTCTTGTTGATCTCAACGCTCCGCCTGACCCAGCGATGGCAGGCAAACGCCTCGCGAGGAGAGCTGGCGTGGCGTTGGGCCGGCATCGGCTTCCTCGTTGGCCTGGGCTTCTGGGTCTATCCTTTAATTATTTCAGCAGCGGTTGCCTCGGCCCTCTGGATACTGGGCTACGCCGCTCTCGCTGTCTATCGCCACTACCGCCAGCATTCTGAAGAGGCCCGACACGCGCCGGGCATCCTGCTCGGTCCACTGAAAAGCCTTCTCCTGGCGTTTCTTGCCATCCCGCCGGCTCTGCTTGGCATTACCCCAGCTCTGATCTGGGGCGCTCAGAATAACTGGGCAAACATCACTTATACTTTGAATCTTGGTGGCGGCATCACACAACGCATGGGCACAATCACCCGTGTGGCTCAAACCTACGTCACCTGCATTGGACAGCACGTCATCAGCGGTGCCCTGCCCGGCGAAACACGCAGCCTCGCCTTTGCCCATCTCCCTCTGTTGCTTCTGGGAACGGGCTGCATTTTCGGCTCGTTCGCACTGCTGCTGGCTTCCTTCCGCTGGAGACAGCTGTTGCTGGTACTGGCGCGTAATCTGGCTGCTCTGCCTTTGTTATTTGGTATATGGACGGCTATTAGCTTCAGCACGGGCAAAAATTCGGTGCTCGCCCTGATCTCTTGCAGCTACGACCCGGTTGGACGCTATGCCACACCGCTGGTGCTGATTCTGCCTTTCTTTTATGCCACCATCTTTACCGTCATTCACCAGTTCCTGCTCCAGTCCCGAACTGCACATGCTGCCCGGGAGGGAGCACCCACCAGTACCAGTCCACAGCTACAGGCACAAGCACGCTCCCTGCTTATCCAGGGTATTCTGTTCGGCGTGCTACTCTGTACCCTAGCTCTGCAGGCATTTACCTACCAGCAGACAAATATGGTTCGCGCCTTTGAATCACCTTACTGTCACCAGGCACCTGTTGATGACGAAGCAATCGTTCACTACCTGGAGAGCCAGCATATCCGTTACGCCTGGTCTACCAACTGGATCGCTTATCGCATCGTCTTCGAGACCAATAGCCAGATTATTGTAGTGGATGCCATGCCCTTTATCCCGCCGGTCGTCAACCTTGACCGTATCCCGGCTAGCGCGGTGGCGGTGCGTCATGTCGACCGGCCCAGCCTGATTGTTTTTGTCTGGAAAAAAGATGTATATCCTCCGCTGCTGCGCGCGCTGGATGCGGCCGGCGTCACGTATAAAGCAGCGCGCTTTCAGGCAGTCTCTGACACCGACATCCTGGTTGTGACACCACTCAACCGCACGGTTTCGCCTTTTGAGTCGCAAGCCATTTCCAGCAACTTTGCGAGTTGCAATTATTAAAATCTGGAGAAAAAACTATGTCTACACCAAACGCCCATCTTTCGGCTAACATAGTGGCAGCTCAAACAGACGCCCCGGTGTCGCGCGTACAGAATGCCAATCTTGCCGCGAGCCGGAGGGAGCGTTTTTTTTCACCGCTCTGGTTCTGCCTGCTGGTTGCGCTCGGGCTGCGCATTTTCCTGGTTGTGCATACTCATGGCGTAATCGACGGAGATGAGGCCCTGGTCGGCATTCAGGCGGAGCGCATCCTGCACGGCGATTTTCCGGTCTATTTCTACGGCCAGGCTTATATGGGCAGTCTGGAAGCCTACCTCATTGCCATCCTTTTCGCGCTCTTCGGTTCTTCTGTCTGGACCTTGCGCACCGAGCCGGTCCTGCTCTCACTTGCAGTGGTCTGGCTGACCTGGCGGCTGGCGAGAACTTTGACTGAAACAACCTCGCTTTCGCGCAGCACGCGCCGTATTTTTATGACAGTCGCGGCCTTGTGCGCTGCTATTCCGCCGCTCTACGACGGTATAATTGAGGGGCGAACCTACGGCGGATTTATCGAGATGCTGGTTGTCATCCTGCTGCTGCTGATCTCCACGATCCGTCTCACGAGCCGCTGGTTCAATGGCGCCTCGCGAGGAGAGCTGGCGTGGCGTTGGGCCGGCATCGGCTTCCTCGTTGGCCTGGGCTTCTGGATTTATCCTCTGATCGCCTCTGCCGTGCTTGCCGCCGGACTCTGGATTCTTGGTCGCTGCCTGTTGGAAATGCGGCAGCGCTACAAACAAACTGGCACCGGTGCTGCGGGCGCCTGGTGGCAGCCCGTGCGCGACCTGTGTCTGGCTCCCGTGGCTATTCCCGCCTGTCTGCTTGGTATGGCCCCTGCTATTGGCTGGGGCACTACGCATCAGTGGGCCAACCTGACGTACATCTTCAGTCTCAGCGGCCACGGAACGCTCCATCAGAGACTCTCCAATATCTTCAAAGTGACGAAATCCTTCGGAAGCTGTGTTGCCCCTCGCGTCATCGGCGGCGCCATTCCACTGGAAAGTCGGCTCTCTTCAAATATCCATTTCTTCTTATTTATTGTTGGATTGATCTGTGGTGTTGTGATGTTACTGCTGCTCATACTGGCCCGCCTGCAGCCAACCGCTCGCCTAGCCCCGGTGTGCCAGATGGCAGGGCTGCCCACCCTCTTCGCCCTCTCCTGCGCTTTCCTGTTCTGTGTCAGTTCGGCCTCCGAGGCTGAATTACTCGGCTGCACGAACGACTGGGCCGGGCGCTATGCCGCCCCTCTCATGCTGGCGTTTCCGTTCTTCTTCGCGACCACATTCACTATGAGCTGGGTCTTCCTGTGTACCAGAAATGCTTCTGTCCATTCCCAGGCGCGGCCAACCGTCCGCGCCGGTCAGAGCCTGCTCCTGCTTCTCTTGCTTGGTTTCCTGGGTACGCACGCGCTGGCTTACAGCTTGGCCGATCCAGGGGAGGCTTATCAATCCAACTACTGCGTCCAGGATCCATTCGATAATGGCCCGGTGCTTACCTACCTGCAAGAGCAGCATATTCACTACTTCTGGGCCAATAATATGCTGGCCTATCCGCTGGCCTTCAAAAGCCACCTGAGCATTGTTGGCGCCGATCCCTTGCCGCTCCTCCATCCCACGATCGCGATCAACCGCATTCCATCCTACATCGGTGCTGTCCTGCAAGCCGATCGCCCTAGTATGCTCTTCCTTATTCCGCGCGACGATGCCCGGTCACAGATCCTCCGAGCGTTGGACAATCTTCACGTGACTTATCACACGGCCCGCTTCAATGCTCAACCAGGATATGATGTCCTGATCGTGATGCCGTTGAGCCGTACAGTCTCGCCGTTGGAAACACCACAACTCGACCTGTTCCGCTGCGTATCACAATAAGCCTGATAGCTCCTAATTTGGTAGTGACTCTATGAGGGAGTGATAGAATAGCAGGGTAAAAAGATTGCCGTTCAGCGTTTTTTGAGGCAGGAGCCACGCGCATACGTGTCCGAGAATCACCCATGGGATTGTCACCTGTACACCCGAATTGACTCACCAAAGATCCGGTTCACCACCGCTTTTGGTGAATCCGCCCGCTTGCTATAACAGATTGTGAGAACAGGAAGAACTTCCTAACGGTTGGAGAAAATGCGGTTTTGCACATCGGGACCAGGCTAGGCGGCATGGAGAACTCGGAGGCGGAGGAGGTCAAACCGAGCCCGTCCATACATTTGCCTTTTCAGACATTTGAGCCGATTGATCTGACCTTCGACTTGACCTTGGCTCCAAGGCAGAGAACACGCAGCAGAAATGGCTGCATCATCCTGCTGTACGCTCTTGGCGAAACTTTTGAGTTCGGTGACCTGACTGCTTTTGGCTGCTCTGATCCAACCCTTCAGCTCCTGCGCTCTGCGCTCTTTGAGCATGCCCAGGAAGTCTTGACTGAGCTCATACGCAGTGGACAGATCCCGACTTCCCTGACACATCTGATCGAGTTGCCGTTGCTGATCAGGAGTGAGCTTCTCTTTGGGAAGCACAAAGAGCCATGAGCCTTGTTGGGAAGAAAGCCGCCGGCGCTTTGGAGTAGTCACAGGAGTCGGGTGAGGTGGCTCTGGGCTTCCTGGAGGGGAAGGAGGAAGCTGCTTACGCCACTGAGTGGTGACGCGTTCCAGTTGAGCCGGTGAGCCAGAGTAGCCGCGAGCTTTGGCTTCACGGAAGAGTTGGCGTCCGTTGTGACATCCCGCCTCCCACCGCTGTCGTAGGAAAGGCAGATAGGGAGCAACGATGCTCTGCCGTTGTCGTTTGGGGCCAGAGAGACGTTCGGGAAACTGCTCTGCTGCCAGAAATCGCCGGACGGTAGGACGACTGATGCGAAGCCGGTCGGCAATGGCATAGTGGCTGAAACCCTGCTTTCGTAAATCTCTTACGTCTTCATCCAGAGCATAACGCTTCTCCCGACTCACGCTTCGACGCCATTCGGGAGCTGTCAGCGGGTGAGAGGAACCGCCTTCCTCCAACTGATCGAGAACGGCTCCGTGTCCAGGAGACGTGCTCTTCTCGTGCTCGTGCATCACCGCCTCACCCAGAGACACTTTTTCCTGCGCAGCCGGCCGCGTGGCGGGAGCCGATTGGACCGTACTCCTCTCCACGAAAGGCAAGCAAGCGCGTTTGCGGTCCAGCAGGTCTTTGAGCTTCTCACGGACATTCTTGTAGCATAGGACGCCAGCGAGGTACCGTTGCCAGCCCTTTTCCGACGCCCTTGCCCCAAACCCGCCGTGCATCCTTTCGATGCAACGGGCTTTCCAGTTTCCAGAAGCCTGTGAGGATTGTTCGTAAGCGCATCACGCGCCAACATCCTCTCTTCTTCTGTACTCCCTGTCGCGCTTCCCCCTGCACGCCGCTTTCCGGCGCTCCATGATCGGGCGTGACTCCGACAAGTACTATCGCGACTCCGTGACCCTTCTGCTCGCACGGGGAGGGTCATCCCACATTCTCACGTGTTCGACGTTCTTGGTAAATTAACTGAAGAGTGGACCAATTTTGCACTGAAGGGTGGAAATTGATACTTCGATGCCTGGAAAAACCGCTTCCCATCAGGTATACTTTTCTCTAAATAGGTAAATTGCGTTCCTCATCGAGAGATTGACAAACCGTTGGAGTGCGGAAGACAGACGCCCAAAGATCGGCAGGGTTGTCATGGTCGCGCCAGCAGTCGAAGGCATTGATCTGTTCAAAATAGCGGGCCGCTCCATTTCAGGATGGATTCCCAGCCTCAAAACAGGCTCTACTGTCCGGCAGCCATTCTGTAGCCAGCTCGAAGAACGTCTCCTTCTGTGGCTTGAATATCATCCCCTGGTCAAAAGCTATGCGCGTGGCGACATTGGCCCGCAGTTTGCTACCGCCTATCGACTGCCCATCCCAAAACACGCGCCATTCGCCATCGGCTACACGTTTGAAGACAAGCCCCATCACTACTTGCCCGATGCCGTGGGCACTTTGACCAACGGGCAACCGTTCATTGCTGAGGCAGGCATGGAGGATGACAAACGAGGTGATCGTAATCGAGCCTGTGCGGAAGCCGCACGAAGGCTTGCACGCCTGCAACGAGGCGTTTTCTGGATTGGGACTGAGCGCACTCTTACCAAACGTCGCCACTACAATCTGGTCTACTTGCATGCCAGGCGCAAGACGTTTCCCGCCGAGGCTCGACATCGCCGAGGCTCTCGCCTCCGTCTGGCCGTGGGGAGAAATGGTCGAGGTCGCAGAGGTGGCAAGCAGACTTTCACACCAGTTTCCAGCCAATCTGGTCGAAGCCGCGATCTGGAAGATGGTGGGAGATAGCGCGGCGCAGGGACATCTGTTGGTTGAGTCTTGTGCAGTTCACGCTAGATCGCGCCCTTCCCCTGGCCCTGCTCCCACCTGATGCTCCGCCTCTTGAGCCTTCCCCGCTCCCAGACACGCTCGAACCTCCACCGGTACAAGAGGTGGCAACCATCTCGTCTGAATCTCCCCGGCTTGTTCCGGGACCGACGTTTGATGCCTCCACGCTGCCTTCCCCCGGGCGGGAGCAATTTCACCGCAATCTACGGGCCGTGGAGCAGGTGCGAGCCTTCGCTAAGCCTACCCAGGTCGCCAAAGATGCTGGCATCCCATGCTCAACGCTTTCGCGCCTCGTCAAGCGGACGAAGCTGCTGGGCCCCATTGCCTGTGTGCCCTATGGCAGCTACCGACGCTCGACGACCATGCACCCAGCCTTCCAGGAGGGCATCCGGCGGCTGTGGGTATCGTGTGCAAAACGGCAACAGACTCTCGTTTCAGGGTCGCTGGTATGTTTGCCCCGGACTCCTCAGTCGGCTCCAGGGCCGTGAGTTTGACCTGTATTACGATAGGAGAGACGTGGGCGTGCTCTACATCTTTGTCGAAGGCAGTTATGTTGGCGAAGCCTACTGCCCACAACTCACGGGAGGCCGCGGAAGTCGGGTGGGAAGCCAGAGCCATGCGCAAACACGACGAGGAGCAGCGTCATCTCGCCCGTGAACAAGGGTTGCCAGTCCGCGCTCGTATGGAGGCACGAAGCGGCATCCTCGCGCAAACGCCGAAGCGCAGAGATTCGAGCAAGTGAGCAAGCGCGTCAATGGGATCGCCAACGCCAGGACATTCATCCAGCCGAAGTGGCCCAGCGATTAGCTTCAATCGAGGCACCCATCCCGAAAGTCGTACGGCTTTCAGAGGCCGTCCCGGATGCTGACCCTGATCGTCCTGTCCGTGTCTTACCCGTTCGCACGATGCGAGAGGAGCCGCCACCATGACCCATCCCCTGCGGAGGCAAGGAAATTTTCGTCGAGACGGCATTTGAAAAACGCTTCCAGGCGATGCTGCGTTTGGCCTGGCAAAGGCGGGCCTTCCATGTGATCGTTGCCGATCCGGGCTCAGGCAAGAGTATGGGCATTCGCGACCTGACCAAAACGGCTGGTTCCTGTACGGTTCTCGCGGTGGTGGCTCCGAAAAACAATGAAGATGAACAGGCGTTGGGCGACCAGCTCTTTACGGCGCTAGGACTCCCGCTGCGAGGGCATTGGCGCACCCGCAAGCGGCACCATCATGGGACATCTGCACCAGTATGGGACCGAGTGTTTGATTGTGGACGATGCGCATGATCTCTCTCTGGAACACCTGATGTTGCGGCATCGGAAGTGACGGACCAGGGGCGCTTACAGTACGATCATCCGCTTGGGTTGTGTCTGGTTGCGGCGGGGCGCGGAACCACCATCCCGCTCAAAGAGACGCTTGACTTGCCTGATCCCACCTGGCTCCAATTTCGTCGCCGCTTCGACAAAGTGGAACCCTTCTGCCGCATTGCAGGCCACAAAAGCTGTGAAGTGCGCGACATCCTGGCAACCCTGGAGACGGTGTACCAGCAGCTCTTTCCGCAGCTCAACTTACGCCAATGGACAAGCAGCATCTATACCTGGTTAACGCATCCGG
>WNGP01004829.1_pt1 | contig 12694 bp, 11 predicted proteins | sample 5407671 | NCBI WGS metagenome assembly WNGP01 (sample SAMN13153381, study PRJNA577476) | soil metagenome | isolation source: 40 cm soil or saprolite under Garry oak tree replicate 2 | place: USA:California | collected 2016-06-15 | reverse complement strand
CGCTATCGTTGAAAGAAGAGTATAACTCACGCCCAAGTTCACACCACAATACGGAGCTGGATTCACGCCGCCACCCGAGGAGGGGTCATCCTGAGAAGAACCGGCGAAGTTCGCCGATCTCGCTGCGCTCAGGATCACCACGGCGGCGCGACAAGCCGCGGGAGCCCTCGCTTTGGTGGTAAGAAATGCTGATTAGCCAAGCACGCGGAGGGGTGCCCCGGTGGCGATGCGATGAAGCTTTTCGGCGGACGGAACCGGCGGCATGGGCACAGCGCCGGCGCCGGCCGGTGCGGCAGGCCGCGGCAGAATTTCGGTGATCCGGCCGATCAGGTCGTAAGCGTCTGTCTTGGTAATTTCAACGCGCGCGACGTCGCCGGCTTCCGCGACTTCTCCGCCGGGCAATTCAATGTCGGTGAGGTACAGCTTCCCGTCGATGTCCGGAGCCATGCCTTCCAGTCGCGCTTCCCAGACGAGAGGATTGTCCTTTGAAGGCCCTTCGATCAGCGCCATGAAAGTGCGCTCCTTCGAAGCGCGCGAGGTTGTCCTTAAATATCTTGCTCGCAGGTTCTCTCGTGAGATCTTCTTCTGAATGGCCATCAAGCGATGGCGACGATCGCTGATCGTTTCCGCATCCACTTTTTTCTCTAGCGCGTAGCTACCTGCGTTGTCCACGTCGGAATACTCGAAGACGCCCATCCAATCGAGGTTTGCGGTTCTTAGGAAGTCGCACAACTCCTCAAAATCGTTTTCGGTTTCGCCCGGGAAGCCCACGATGAACGATGTGCGTAGTGAAACACCGGGAATTGTCGTCCGAATGCGCTCCAGCAATTTCAAGAAGGCATCGCCGTTCGAACCGCGCTTCATCCGCGCCAGCACGCTGCGGCTGGCGTGCTGCAACGGCATGTCCATGTACTTGGCGAGCCGTGGATGCGCGGCAATCGCGTCGAGCAATTTCTGCGTGACGCGATTTGGATACGCGTACAGAAATCGCACCCACAGCAAGTCGTCGGTCAGCGCAAGTCTCTCCAGCAATTGCGCGAGGCCGTCCCGCAGGCCCAGGTCTTCGCCGTAAGAAGTCGTGTCCTGGCCGATAAGGGTGATTTCCCGCGCGCCGGCCTTCGCCAGATTCTCCGCCTCGCGCACCACCGATTCGAATCGGCGGCTGCGAAACGCGCCACGAAGCTGCGGAATAATGCAAAACGTGCAGGGATGGTCGCAGCCTTCAGCGATCTTGATGTAGGCCGCGTGTTTCGGCGTGGTGACGATGCGCGGCGTCAGGTGGTGATAAAGAAACGCGGGCGGCTGCGCGGGGAGGACGCGAAGATCGCCTTTCACCGCTTCCATTATTCGTTCAATTTCGCCTGTGCCCACCACCGCATCCACTTCCGGAACTTGTTCTAGAATCTGCGCGCGAAACCGTTCGACCAGACACCCCGCCACAATCAGTTTTTTTGCCGCGCCGAATTTTTTGTGCTCCGCCATTTCAAGAATGGCATCCACGGACTCCTTTTGCGCCGACTCGATAAAGCTGCATGTGTTGACTACCAGTACTTCAGCTTCGTCGGCGCGCGGCGTAAGTTCATAGCCTTCGCGCTCAAGAATACCCATCATCACCTCGCTGTCGACGAGGTTTTTGGGGCATCCCAGGCTGACGAATCCGACCTTAGTCATAAACTGTAAATGTGCCGCTTTGCGGAACTCTGAATTGTAACATGAGCTGTTCATGCTGGTGTATGTAGGGCTGCGGCGGGCAACTACTCTTGGCACGGCGAAATCTGTCTCTAATGTCCACGCAATGCCGCGCGAACCCGGTCGAGCAGTTGACGCAGGCGCGGCGTATCGCAAGGCCCGCCGCCGAAGCGCGCGTGGGCGTAGAGCTGCGTGAATTCCCGGACGACGGGCGCCAGACTTGGTGAATCCACCGCGGCAGCGAATTCGAACGGTGTCTGCGACACATCGCGCATCAATCCGCGGCGCGCCAGTATTCGCAAAAGTTCCGCATAGAGCCGCGATGCAAGCTGGGGATCGGTGCGAACTATTTTGGATCGGCGCAATTGAAAAAACAAACGGACGCGGCGGCTCAGTTCAGCGAGAAGATTGAAACGCAAGGCCACCAGAAAAAGCACCAGCGCGATCGGCAGCAAATAGCCCAGCACGCCCCGCTGAAGCTGCCACGATTTTATCCATTTCTTACCCGCGTGTTGCTTCCGTTCGAACCAGCCGCGCGCGGAGTCGCTCCAATTTCGCGAGCCCCGCTGCAGGTTCTGCGCCAGAGCCAGTTGGTGTGCGAAGTCGTAGCCGATTACCCATTCGCTCCAGGTGATCTCCATCCAGTCGGCGTACTGCCCTAGGCGCGTCAGGAAGCCGGTCTCATTTTCAGGACCAGCCGGCGTGGGATCGAATGTTTGCCAGTCCATGCCGGGAAAATAGACTTCTACCCAGCTGTGCGCGTCACTTGCGCGGACGATGTAATCTCCGCCCAGGTCGTTGTATTCGCCCGGTAAGAAACCGTTGACTTCGCGCGAAGGAATGCCGAGCGTGCGCAACATGATGGCCATCGCCGAAGCAAAGTATTCGCAGTGGCCCGCGTGGGTCTCAAATAGAAAATGAGCGAGCGGATCGTCCCCCGGCTTACCGATCAGATTCAAGGTGTAGGTGAAACGATTGTGCAGGTAGCTTTCGATCGCCACGGCCTTGTCGAAAGGAGTGCGAGCATTTTTCGTAATCTGTTTGGCAAGCTCCGGAATGCGCGGATCAAGCGGAGGAAGCTGCAGATACGTCGCGGTGATATACGGCGAATAGTCCGTCAAAGCCGCGCGCAGCTTGGCTGCATTGAGGGGAGGCAAGCTGGAAATACCGGCATACCGTACGGCACTGTAATTGTGGAAGGGATTCAAAAGCGTGCCCGTGAAATCCCGAAGGATAGAAGTGCGGCGCATCGCGGCAAACGAGTTTCCGCCTTCGCCGGTAAAATTTCCGCGAAGACGAGTGACTCTTCCGGGGACGAAAATAGCATCGGTGGCAAGCGGTTCGAGGTAGATGGTGTAGAACATGCCAGGATCATGCGAATCCTTGGGTGTCGAATCCGTGGCGTGAATCCAGCCATCCTCTTTGGGCTTGAGCTCCTCCGGCTTGGGATCCGAAGAAGTCCACCGCCTCCCGTCGAAGGTCGTGAGCGCAATGCCCCTCCAGCGCAGCAGGTCGTAACTCACCGGCTTACCCGTTTGCACGCGCATTACTACTGCGGAATTCCTTTTGATTTCGCCGATTTGACCGAGCTCGACGTTTTCGGTGAAGCCGGTCATAAGCGAAGGGCTGAAGCTGGCGCGGCCGAGATATCCCGCGCTGAAACGCGGAAAAAAGAAAAACAGCACTCCACCAAGGACGATGGATCCGACCGCCACGCTCAGGGCCGAAAGACTCAGCGCGCGATTCAATCTTCGTTCGCGCTCGGTGTGCAGATGGAGAGCAGGCGAGACGGCGCCGACCGCTCCGCGGCGTAATTCCATCCCGACGAAAGTGGAAATACCGAAGAGGAGAAAGATAAAAAAAAGAATCAGGAAAGTGGTATCGACGGTAAGAACGGCCGCGGCAAGAATACCCGCGAAAGACAGCATGGAGAGAAACAGCGCGTCACGGTCCGTGACAGCGCTATAGAAGCGTACGATGGTGACGAAAATCAGAAAATGGACCGCTCCCAGGAGCGCGGCGAATAGCGGCGGATTGGCCGAGTTTCCAACAGAGAAACGCGAGAGAAACAGGGCGTCCACGGGGAAGAACGCCAGGTAAGCGAGGACGCACCAGGTTGCGGCGCGATGTGAAATTTCGGCCGGATGCCCGTGCCACGCGCGGAAGCCTTTAAAGAGCACGGCGAGTGGGGCAGCAAAGCTGGTGATGACATCCAGCTTCCCGGTGCTCGCCAGCGTGACCGTCGAAGTAAGAATCAGGAGCGAAAGCGACGTGCGGAAGAAACGCTCGGCGGGCAGCGCGCGGTCAGTCGAAGTCGTGATGGACAGAGCCATGGCTAACTTTTTATCGTAGCACCTGGAGTGCACCGCGGAAAAGGTGGCGGGGCGAAAGGATTACTCTCAGCGCTAGGCGGGAATGAAAGCTGCGCTGCCAAAGCGGCGCGGGCGACTTTCCTAGTGAGGTTAGAAACGGGCAGGCTGGAGATGTCACGGAGCGGAACCTGCTTTGCGCCCGTGATGAGGGGGAGTTTTTCTACGTCGATGAGGAAGGGCAAGACGGTGATGGCGCGGTACGTTACCGTATGACGGACTTTGCCGGCGGGTAGCAGTTGCCACCTGCGGTTTTGCACTCCTGGAATGTGCCTTCGCAGGAAGGCCATGAGATACCCGGCTGGCTCGGCGGTCACCGAGAGCGTCGGGAAATGCCACATATTTGAAACCAGCGTCGGCACGTGATCGGCCGAGGCTTTCTCTTTTGTTCGCTTCGGCGGTGGATACAGAATAGTTTGGCCTTTTCCATCTACGAATACGGCAGCGGCCAGAGTGACTTCCACGGTGGTGTACTTTATCCGTTTTTCCGGTATGGATTCGGCGATGCCCAGCCTGCGCCCTTCGCAGTATTGGGCGACGGGGCAGAGCAGACATTGCGGCGATCTTGGAGTGCACAGAGTTGCGCCAAGTTCCATGATGGCTTGATTCCAATCACCCGGGTATTTCGGTTCGAGCAAGCCATCCGCTGTTTTTTGCAACTCTTGCCAACGCTGTGACTCGCGGAGGTCTCCGCGAATTGCCTCGAGGCGCGCAAGGACGCGCGCGACATTGCCGTCGAGGACGGCGTGTTTTTCGCCAAAGGCCATACTGAGAATCGCCGCGGCAGTGTAGTTTCCGATGCCGGGCAAGGCCAGAAGATCCTTCAAGCGCGTTGGAAATTCTCCGCCGTACTTTGCAACAATTTCCTGCGCGGCCTTCTGCAGATTGCGCGCGCGCCTGTAATAGCCTAGACCCGCCCACCAGCGCAACACTTCTCCCAGCGGCGCAGTGGCGAGCATGCGCACGTCCGGAAAGCGCTGCAGAAATCGTTCATAGTACGGAATCGCCGCCGCAACGCGCGTCTGCTGCAGCATGATTTCGGAAAGCCAGATGCGATAGGGATCTTTTGTCCGCCGCCAGGGCAGGTCCCGCTGAAAGCGGCGGAACCAGTAAAGCAGTTGTTTCCGAAATGTAGCGAGTTCCTTGCTGTTTAGCATATTGTTGGCTCATTCTCGCACAGCTCCAGTCGGACAGACATTCTGGTCTGTCCGCTTCCTCAAAATTTTGCTGGACGAAGTGGACAGGCAGGAATGCCCGTCCCACCTACTGCACAGGATCGTCGAGGAAGACGACATACGAAGAACTCCACACCGAGGCGGGGACGGAGCCGTGGGGCTGGCTGGTCACGATGATTTTGAAAAGCTCGGGCGAAGCGGCTAGATCGGCCATGAGCGATTGGTGGGGATCGGATGGTAGGGGTTGCGCGATCGCCAGGTGCTCGAGAATCGCGAAAATGATTTCGTCGGCAGGGGCTAGCGGAGTTTCCACACCGGCACTCCGGAATTGCAGCAAAGAATTGTTTTCGTAAAAGTGCCAGGCCAGGCTGGCGCAGATAGTGACGGCGCGCTCGAAACGCTCATTCGTCCGAGACAGTCCCGGTTTCAGACGGGAGGATTCTTCCTCGGATAGATGGGGATCGAGAACCAGGAGGATGCGGCAATCATCTTCACGCGTGAATTCGCGGACCATCAATGAACCCGAGCGCGCGGAAGCTTTCCAATGCACGTGACGCGCACTGTCCGTAGGGAGGTAATCCCGCAGCGCATAGAGATCCTGGCCGCGGCCTTTCGTAAGGCTTTCCAGCGCCCCCTGCAGGCCGGGCAGGATTTCCAGGTATTCAGCACCTGGTTCGACGGATGGATAGACCAGCGCTTCCGTTTTCAAGTTGATTTGGCGCGCTTTCCGCAGGAAGCCAAAGGGGAAACGGGTCACGATGCGGAAAGCGTCCTGACGATAGATGCCGCGCCGCGGGAAGGTCATGGGAATGGTTTGCTGCACGCGGTCGTGTTTTGGAAGATAAGGAAAGTACACCGGCGTTTCGAGCATGGCGGCGGGGGCCTGTTTTGTCTTGGTGGCTTCGAGGCGCAGCGAAAACGAAGGCAGCGTCAACTTTTCGTTCCCGAGCTCGGCCATCACACGAACCGGCTGGCCCGCGAAAATATGCTCGGGCAATACGAGCCGCATTTCGATGCCCGAGAGGGTGATGGAAGAGAGAATGCCGGACATCAAAACGAGTGCGATGAGGCTCGCAAGAATCAGGAAGAGGAGATTGTTTCCGGTGTTCAGCGCCGCGAGTGCGACAAGAATGATCCCGCCGAGATAGATCCAACCCTCGAGGGTGACGCGGTACTCCATTTTGTAACCGATCCAGCGAAGCGGCGTGCGCTTCGCCAGGACGGGAACGAGCGTCACTCCCACCCAGCCGGCGATGGCCAGCGCGGCGAGCGCCGAAGTGCTGGCGAGCGCGAAGTGGCCCAGTTCCGCGGCGGCCCCGGAATACAGGGCCAGAAGGAGTGCAGCCGTGAGTGCCGTGATCGAAAGAAAGAACGCCCGCACGGCGGGGCGGTCAGCCTTGGCCCAGAGTCGCGCGATGGTTGATGGCACGCTCACAGCCGGGCGATCACAAAGGGACGGGTACGGATTCAACGATATCGCGAAGAACGGAATCGGTGGTTTCCGATTTTTTCTGCAACGAGGCATGGCGCGAACTAGCGACAACCCGGTGAGAGAAAACCGAAACGGCGAGCTGTTTGAAGTCGTCGGGGAGGCAATAGTCGCGGCCATCGAGATAAGCGCGGGCCTGTGCACCGCGCTGAAGCATGAGTGTGCCACGCGGGCTGACACCTAAAGCCAACTGCTCACTTTTGCGCGTGCGATTGACGATTTCGAGAGCGTAGTCGTGCAGGCTGGAGTCGACTTTGACATGCGCGACGACGTCCTGCATGGCCAGCACATCGCTGACATCCACAATCGGGTCGAGCGAATCGAGAGGATTATCGCCAACACGCTTGCGCAGAATTTCCTTTTCGGTTTCGTGCGAGGGATAGCCCATTTTGATGCGCATTAGAAAGCGGTCGAGCTGCGATTCCGGCAAGGGATAGGTGCCGTGATGTTCGACGGGATTTTGTGTGGCGATTACCAGAAACGGCTGCGGCAGTGCGAGGGTCTTGCCGTCGACAGTGACCTGCGCTTCGTTCATGGCTTCGAGAAGAGCGGATTGCGTGCGCGGCGTGGTGCGATTGATTTCGTCGGCGAGGACGACGTTTGCGAAAATTGGGCCGGAGCGAAATTCAAATTCGCGCGACTCGGGATTGTAGACGCTGACGCCGAGAACATCACTGGGAAGCAGGTCCGAGGTGAACTGGATGCGCTGAAAGCTGCAATGAAAGGATTTTGCGAGAGCCTGCGCGAGAGTCGTTTTGCCGACGCCGGGAACGTCTTCGATGAGCAGGTGACCGCGCGCAAGCAAAGTGATCAGCGCGAGCTGGATGGCCTCTTCTTTGCCGTAGATGGCGCGCGCGATGGAGCGCTGAAGCTGCGAGACGACTTGGGAGGTGGCAGTCGGCATTGGTTGAAAACCCGCGTCCTTCCTGTTACAAATAGATGGCGGTTCAAAGCGTCGCGGCCACGCAAGACGGGCGACTAGCTCAGTTGGTTAGAGCGCTCCCCTCACACGGGAGAGGTCAAAGGTTCAAGTCCTTTGTCGCCCACCATTCCTTCTCATTCTCCCACCACCGGTCGGGAACGTGCAGTTGTCCTGCGACTTTTGTGCTGAACTTGTTATTTAGGAGCAAGTGGAAACAAGGTTTCGAGTTTCAGCATGGAACCATTTTGGTTCAACAGGGGCGGTCTTGTATAGTGCTCCAATGGCGAGCTTGCTGCGCACCATCGAGTTTCTAGGCTTGAGCCTGTGGCTGGGGAGCGATGTGTTCCTGAGCTTTGTCGTGGCGCCGGGGGCGTTTCGGATTCTAGCGAGCCGGGACCAGGCGGGGGCGATGGTGGGGTACGGGTTGTGGTGGATGCACATGATCGGAGTGGTGTGCGGGATTGCCATTCTGCTGGCTCGTTTGTTGAGAACGCGCACGTTCGCGAGTCTTGCGACGCCCGCGGCACTGTGTGTGGTCCTGATGATGCTGCTCACCGTCGTGTCACAACATGCTGTTAGCCCCAGGATGGCCGCGCTACGCGTGCAGATGGGATCAATCCAGGCGACCGTGGCAGACAGCCCGTTACTTGTGGAGTTCAGCCGATTGCACCGGGCTTCGGTTTCACTGGAGAGCGGCGTACTGCTGGCGGGATTGGCGGCTATGTATTTGATGGCGAAAGATTTAGGTGCTGGTCATTAAAAGCCAGGTTGATGACTTGACAATATTCCCCCTATTTTCTACAGGTTCATTCTAAAACGTCATAGCACAACAAATTTGCGCAAGAACGCGGGTACTTGTTCCGATCGTGCCTAGCGAAGAGCGCGGCGTTAAATCCCAGTCTCTACCGAGGGAGGCGTTTGCTGGCGCGGCGTTTGGGCTTGGCGGGCTTGCGCCTGCGGGCTTGGGCGGGGCGGATCTTCCGCGCAGCGGCGCTCCCGGCGCGCTGACAGGCGCGCCACATGTACCAACTGGCGACGGTGCGGTAAGGGCGCCAACGCTCGCCGAAGGCGAGGAGTTCCTTGGGTCTGGGCATGTGTTTTTTGTCGTAGGTGATGGACCAACCCTTTTTCACGCCAAGGTCGTGGATGGGGAGAACGTCGGGGCGACCGAGTCGGAAGATTAAGAACATTTCGACGGTCCAGGCGCCGATACCTCGGACGGCGACGAGCCGTTTGACAAGCTCCTCGTCGGAGAGTTTTTCAGCTTGTTCGAAGGTGGGGACGACACCTTTGATTGTTTTTTGCGCGAGGTCTTTCATGGCGAGGGCTTTTGCCTCGGAGAGGCCGGCTCTGCGAAGGACGGGCTTGCGGAGCTTGAGCATCTGTTCCGGCGAAGGCGGGCGGCCGTTGGAGCCGAGGGCCTTGATGCGGCCGAAGATAGTGGCGGCGGCTTTGCCGGAGATGGATTGATGGGCGATGGCTTCGAGAAGGGTTTCGTAAGGGCTATCCGCCCCGTCGGTCTCGATGCGGAACTCCTGGGTTTCTTTGATCAGCGGGGCGAGTCGCGGATCACTTGCCGCCAGGGTGTCCATTGCGAGGCGCAGGTCGAATGGCGGCAGGCGAAATTCCTTGGTCACGGTCTGGCTCCAGCTTGGGAAACTATACAGAAGACTAGCAGTTTTGTTGGACGTAGCTGCTGCGGAAAAGTGTTCAGTTCAGATGGTTGAAGAGCGGCCCGCGTCGGAAGGCGGACCCTACCGGAGGGCAACTGCAAGTTAGCGCAGAGATGGCGAGGCTAGTTCCTCTACCTGAAGTGAAGCGGCGATCAATACCACTGATGTGCGTCGCGCAGGGAACCCTTGAGAGGGAGTTCACTGAGAGAGAAGCGTTCAAGACTCCCGTATGTATCCGTCAATGCGTGGATTGGCGGGCGTGGAAGGCTTTCTTGCGAGCATAGCGAAGGCGTAGCAGGCTGACGGCGGCGATGAGGAGCACGCAAGACTCGACGAAGAGTTTGCCGCCATCGAACCAATTCATGGAGGCATTTTTCAAGGCAGGATCGGTGAATAGGCTGTGCCAGAAAAGAGCGGCGGCGGCGAAATAAACGGAGAAGTGGAAGGCCTTCCAAAGATGCCGGCCGAGACGGATCCGTAGGTAGGAAGTGACGACGACAAACGCTAACAAATAGATAGCGATTGCGCCGATGGTGTTGTCGAGAGGCTGGGAAGGCGAATGGACTGGGTAGGCGAGGTCGAGAATGCGAGCGGGGATTGCTGCTAGCGAGCAGAATCGCCGGATGAAGGATTGAAACGCCGAGGGCAACGTACCCCATCCAGTTGTGTAGCCGGAAATAATTGAATCGGCGATGGGGCCAGGAGCGGTGAGGGCTGTAGCGGAAGGCCACGAGCAATCCGGAGAAGCATGTTCAGGGTGAGGGCGCCGACGGCGAGTAGGCCAACGTAGGCTGAGAGATCTAAGACTGTGATGCTTGTTGGCGGCATGAAAAAGGAATCGTGTCCTTCGCTCGCGTCCCACAGTATGACGGGCGAGCATGTCATTTTGTTTGGAAGAATGTGAATCTGGCAGCAAGGTGAAGGATTGGGAGTGGTGAATTTGACAAAGGGGTGAAACGGCGGAGTTGAGGGATTTAAAGAGAAAGCCTAACGCACAGACGCAGCGTGTGTCGCAAAGAGGAGCGTGCGAAGAGCGGTCCGCCTTCCTGAGGGGAGTCAGGATAAACTCCACGACAACGGCTTGGCCGCACCAGGCGAATGGGTGGTGCGAGGGGTGTGCTAGGATGATGGGTTTGTGCAGGCGGAAATTAGCGTGTTGAAAGGGCTCGCGTGCAGACGGGAATTATTGGACTACCGCAGGTTGGGAAGACCACGCTGTTTCGGATCCTGACGAAGGCGCATGTTGAGGGGAAGGGTGGGGCGTCGGCGACGCATGTGGGTGTGGCGAGGGTGCCGGAACCGCGGCTGGTGGAGTTAGCCAAGCTGTATAACCCCAAGAAGATTACGTATGCCACCGTGAATTACGTGGACTTGGGCGGGATGCAGAAGGAGCGCATGCGCGATGCGCTGGCACAGTTGCGCGATGTGGATGTGATTGCTCATGTGATTCGCGTTTTTGACGATCCTTCGGTGCCGCATTCGGAGGGGAGCATTGATCCTTTGCGCGACGCCACGAATCTGGATCTGGAGCTGATGCTCTCGGATCACGATCAGATTACGCGTCGGTTGGAGCGCGTGGATAAAGATTTGAAGAAGAAGCGGGATCCGATTCTGGAGATTGAGAAGACGGCGCTGGAGAAATGTAAGGTGCATCTGGAGGCGGAGAAAGCGTTGCGGGAGCTGGAGTTGACGCCGGAGGAGAGAAAGTCGATTGGGGGATTTTTGTTTTTGTCGGCACGCCCGGTGTTGTACGTGTTGAACCTGGGGGACGACGAAGCGGATAAGCTGGACACGGCAGTGGAGCGGCACAAATTGAATTCGTTGCAAGGGCGGAGGGGCCGCGGAGCTGCTGGCATCGTACGGATTGAAGGAGCCGGGGCTGAACCGGTTGATTCGCGCGACGTATGACTTGTTGGGGCTGATCCAGTTTTTCACTGCGGGGGAGCCGGAAGTGCGGGCGTGGACGATTCGAAAGGGCGCAACAGCGGTGAAGGCGGCGGGGGCGATTCATAGCGACATCGAAAAGGGTTTCATACGGGCGGAAGTGGTGCGATGGAATGATCTGCTGGCGGCGGGGAGCCTAGCGGCGGCGCGGGAGAAAGCGCAGGTGCGGCTAGAGGGGAAAGAGTACGTTGTGCAAGAAGGGGATGTGATCTTGTTCAGGCATTCTGGATGAACAAGAGCAGCAACAAAGTAAAGAAGCAAAGAAAGATTGGGAAATATGGCCCCGACAGGGTCGGGGCGGGTGCCGGCCACAGGCGCAGAGCCGGAGGCGAGTTCGTGACCATCGGCTACCGCCGAGATGGAGTGAGGGTTTGCACGGGCTGAAGCCTGTGCTACTGGCGATGGGACATGATCTGGGATTTCGGACGGCGCTGGCGGCGGGGCTGGGGCTCGTGGCCGCGGCGGGGAATTTGATCGGGGGATATTTTGTTGTTCACAAGGATTGGCCGAGGAAATTTCTGCAATATTTTCTGGCGCTGGGCGCGGGATACATGCTGGCGGTGGCATTCGTCGAAGTGATTCCGGAGTCGGTGCGGCTGTCGGGCGAGAGCGCGCTGCTGTATGTCTTGATTGGCTACTTCCTTGTGCACCTGTTTGAACATACGCTGGCGCCGCATTTTCATTTTGGAGAAGAGACCCACTGCGAAGAGGTGAGCCACTATCACGCGCGGACGAGCGTGCTGGTGGGGATGACGATTCATACGTTTTTTGACGGGGTGGCGATTGCGGCGGGATTTCTGGTGTCCACGTGGCTGGGAGCGGTGATCTTTTTCGCCGTGTTTCTGCATAAGCTGCCGGAGGGATTTACGGTGGCTTCGGTGGTGTTGGCAAGCGGGCAGGGAAAGCGCAACGCCATTCTGGCGGCCGGGTTATTGGGAGTGGCGACGGTGGCTGGCGTGGTGCTAACGAGCTCCCTCGCGGGGCAATTGAAATACGCGCTGCCGCTTTCAGGAGGGGTCACCTTGTACGTGGCGGCCACGGACTTATTGCCGGAGGTGAACCGGGAGCCCCATTGGAGAATGGCGCTCCTGGTATTTGCTGGGGTTGTCAGTTTGTTGATAATGAGGTATTTATTCCACGTTTAGATTCGCCGTATCTTCGCCCCCAAAGTACCCCTACCAATTGCAACTTTCTGAGACTACATGGGTTTGATACAGTGTGGTGGCTATGGCCAGGTCGGACGTCCAACTGATGCTGGACGTGCAGGCGGGTGACGAACAGTCGTTCGCGCTGCTGCTGCATCGCTACAGGACTCCACTGGTTAATTTCCTGTATCGGATGGTGCGGAACCGAGAACAGGCGGAAGATCTGGCGCAGGAAGTTTTTTTGCGAGTGTACCGCGCGCGGGAAGACTACGTGCCGAGCGCGAAGTT